>Ga0111202_130_pt1 | contig 21598 bp, 20 predicted proteins | sample DeeMarSWOR324_28_FD_80372 | JGI IMG/M metagenome (GOLD analysis project Ga0111202, IMG submission 80372) | candidate division Zixibacteria bacterium SM23_73_3 | reverse complement strand
TGCCCAAATTCGTCCTTCCTTCCAATCGGGTTATGAAAATGATTCCTGATTTCTTGCTCAAAGTGATCACTCCATTTGTCTGGGTGAGACCGAACATCTTAGATGGCAACTGTACCAATTGCAATATATGCGTGGAGAATTGCCCTACCAAAAGCATCCACGAAGGCGAGAAGAGACCAAATTTTGATTATACCAACTGTATCAACTGCATGTGCTGTCATGAACTCTGCCCCCACAAGGCAGTGTATTTAGAGAAAAGCCGGCTAGCTAAAAGAATCGGCTGAGGTGTTCTAATGTAGCGTCGCAACTCCATATGCGACGCTTTTTCTTTAAAACAAAATGTAGCGGAAACCTTTCTTTATCCTGAGCTTGTCGAAGGAAGGTTTCCATGATTGAAGGCTTAAGCCTTCCGCTACATCATTCAGTTCCATCCGTTTAATCCGTTGACCCATTTGTTGACCTCTTTTGTTCTAAACTCTTCGATTTCCTCTTGACAAAAACGATAGATTCGCTTTATTTGTATTTAGGCTATAAATAGTTTAAAATCTAAACTGATTGAGGCTATTATGTTCAAGAAAACAAGCTTGTTCTTGGGCATCTTGGTGTTTTTGTCCCTGGCGTCTACGCCCTTGTGTTTTTCTCAATCCGACTCAGTCATCGCCACCATCTCGGTTGGAACTTATCCTAGGGATTTAGTCTACAATCCAAACAACAATAAGATCTACTGTGCTAATGAAATAAGTGGGAACGTCACTATCATTGATGGAACAGGCGATTCAGTTATAACCACAGTCGAGGTGGGTAATTATCCTTACGTTTTAGTCCACAATCCGATCGACGACAGAATCTTCTGCGCTAACTTTAGAAGTCACAGTGTATCCATCATTGATGGAACAGGCGATTCAGTTATAACCACAGTCGAGGTGGGTAATTATCCTTCTGCTTTAGTCCACAATTCGGCCAACAATAAAGTCTACTGCGCTAATCAGGGAAGTGACAATGTCACTATCATTGATGGGGCAGGGGATTCAGTTATAACAACGGTAGGGGTGGGAGACAGACCTTGTGCCTTAGTCCACAATTCGACCAACAACAAAGTCTACTGCGCCAATGAGGGAAGTTCCAACATAAGCGTCCTAGATGGAGTGGGCGATTCGGTGGTGGCCACTATACACGATGCATATTGGCCTCGAAGTTTAGCTTACAATACCACGAACAACAAAATCTATTGCGCAACTCATTTTTATTGGCCAGCCCACATCACGGTCATTGATGGAGAAGATGATTCAGTGGTAGCCTCTGTGAGGATAGGGGCAGCCCTTTTGGCCTTAACCTGCTCTCCCTCGAACAACAAAATCTACTGTGCTAATATTAACTGGGATAATACTTGGTGGTATAACCTCACCATCATTAGTGGAGCAAACGATTCGGTAGTAGCCACACTGGAGGTGGGAGAATATTCTCGGGCATTAGCCTACAACCTTACTAATAACAAAATCTACTGTTCCAATGAGGGAACCGACGAAGTCACCATCATTGATGGAGCGGGAGATTCGGTGATAGCAACCGTGGGAGTGGGAGATCATCCTTGGGCCTTAGCCCATAATTCCACAAATAACAAAATTTATTGTACTAATACTTATGATTCCAGTATTTCGGTTATCGCTTGCTCTACACCTACTCTTGCAGAACAAGATGAGCAGATTCAAGTAATCCCGAACTTCTCTTTGAAACAAAACTATCCCAACCCATTCAATCCAGTCACCAGAATTCAGTATTCAGTCGACAGCAGGCAGACACCCATCCACACTACTCTTAAAATCTACAATATTCTTGGGCAGAAGGTGAAAACTTTGGTGGACGAGCCAAAAACGGGTGGGAACCACGAAGTCATCTGGGATGGGAAGGATGATAAGGGGAAAGAGTTGGCAAGTGGAATTTATTTTTATCAATTAAAAGCAAAAGGTTTCACCGAAACAAAGAAGATGATTTTGTTAAAGTAGTCAACGGATGGAACGGATTAAACTGACTATTTAAAATGTTGGGGGCAGGGGTTCAACCCCTGCCCCAACAAGTTTGATCTGCTAAGAGAGATTTCTATTCAGATTATCTCCACTGCCTCTTTAGGGATCCAGCCTTTTATTCCGTTGGGAAGGGATATGCGATACCATCTCTCTGTCTTCTCATCCACCCGAAATTCCAGACCTTCATGACCGGTGAATTGCAAAATAAAATCTTCTCCCGGTCCGCTTCTCACCTCCACCCGGGGAACAACCACCACCCCGTAATCCAAAGACTCCAAGTAGATCTTGGCAAAAAGCGATGATCCAAAGATCACCAGAAGGATCAGAAGAGTGACAAATACAAGTCGGAGGTATCTTTTTGATCTTCTGAAAATCATCAGGATGCCTAATGCCATAGAGAGAGTGTAAAAGAAAGAAGCAAGCAGAGCAAATTCATCTAAGCTCCATAGATTCAAAAACCAGTGAAGCATATTGGAGAAAGGATTTATCTTCTGTTCCTCGATTTTGTCTAAGGTGAAAAGTTTAACAAAGGACAAATTGGCTTTGGCATCTTCGTCTCTGGGTTGTAAGACTAAAGCTCTTCTGTAGTTTAAGATCGATTTGCCTAATTGGTTCTGGCGAAAATAGGCGTTGCCCAGATTGTAAAACACCCTGGAATTCTTGATCCCCAAATCCAGAATCTTTTCATACTCTTGGATCGACTGATCAAATTTGGCTTCTTCGTAGTTCTGATTGCCTTTTTTTAAAAGCACGCTTGCAGACTCAAGGTTTGCATCGGCTTCAAATAAGGGTAGGAAAAAAAACAGAGCCAAAAGGCCGAAAATTACTATTTTTTCTTTCATAGATCTTTCTATGTGTTAATCAAGCTTTCAGATTATCCGCAGGTGCCGGGAATTGACTATTCTATTCTTCCCCATCAACAATTGCCTTTTGTGCCTGGTTCAAAAATCTTTTCATCTCCTCCTCGGTGGAAGATCCGGGGGCAAATCTGGCAAAGTCACAAAAGTCTAAAACCTTTACCAGATTATCTATTTTTTCTTTTTTGAATCTTCTTTCGGAAAGCTTTTCCCCGATTTGATCTTTGGTCAAACCATAAGGGGGGAGGTCAAGCTTGCCTCCCACATATTGAAGTAGAGCTCTGGCAACCTCACTATAAAACTCCTTTGATCTTTCAGCAGAGATCAACCTCCCCGCACCCTTCAACCTCTTTCTGGCAGACTTGTGTGCCCGTCTCTGGCGGGCATATCCCACATCGGAATTAAGTTTTTCTCTCACCCTCTGATATCGCCAGGAAATGGCAAAAGCCAAAAGAGGAATCAGTTGGATCAACAAGAAAATGGGCTTTTTGTAAAGATGATCCCCTTGATCCTCAAGCTCACTGGTGGGGAGTTTGATGTAGCGTATGTCCTTCACCGCCCTACCGATCTCCTGCTTGGAAAGCTGGGCCATCTCAACCGGAGAAGCCTGAGACGGTGGCAGAACAGTCAAAAGAATGGGTTCGCTTTTCAGGGTTTTATAACTTTTGGTCTTAGGTACAAAAAAAGAAAATTCAAGCGGGGGGATGGTATATTTCCCCGCTTTTTTAGGGATCAGGACCTCCTCATAAGTTTTCACCCCCTGCACTTTGTAATTCTCCTTGGAAACATTCTCAGAACTTCCTGAGCTATAGGTGCGGAAATCTGAAAGTTCAATAATGGTGGGTTTTCCCACCGACTTTATATTTCCCACTCCGCTTATTTTTGCCTTCAAGGTGATGGGCTGACCTACTTCCACTTCGGTGTTGTCCACACTGACTTTTAATTTATAATTTCCCACTGTTCCGTTGAAATTCTCCGGCTTAGCTATATCGGGCAGAGGTAGTACCTCAATCTGTATGGGCTTTGACTTAAGAATCTGAGGTTTTCCCTGCCGGAAGAGGCTCAATAAATCCCTGTCAAACATGGCAAACGGATCCCGGTTAAAGAAGCGATCAATATCCTCCACCGTGCACTTCAGCTCTGCACCTCCTATGGTCAGCTTGCCGGTGGATGTTGGAAAGAGTGCGGTTTTAAGCTCTTGCACATAATATTGCCTGCTATTTATCTCCTTATAATATTTCTTTTTGGGAGGCAAATCCTCCGTCCAGAAGCCGGTAAGTGAAGGTGGAGAATATTCGGGATTATTGAATAACCTCACCCCCTGGTAAAATCTGAAGGTCAGGGTGATCTGCTCGTTAACGTACGCCTTTTTCTTATCTACCACGGTTTCTATAAAGAGGTCTTTTCCTCTAAGCTTGGGCTTCACCTTTTGCTTCTCTTCCCCAGATGGGGGGGTAGAGGGTTGGGTTCTATCTTCACTGACCACGGTGATCTCGATCGGGGTAGTCTGATACGTTTTTCCTTCTAACTCTATCTTCGCCGGACCTATGGTAAACTTTCCTGCTTTTCTGGGAAATAGAACATAATTGAAAGTTACCGAGGAGGAGATGCGACCACTGGTATAGTTGAAATTATGTGATCTTCCTGCTGAGTGGACGGTGAATTCATCCAGAGCAGGAAGTTCAGGCTGGGGAATGGACTTGACATTTCCCGAGACTGATACGGTGAGGGTGATTTGCTCATCCAAAGCTACCTGGGTTTTATCCACTGAAGAGTCAAAACTGACGTTCTGGCCCCAGCAAAGCCGGCTTAAGAACAGAAACAGCCCTACCAACAAAATAATTCTCTTTCGCAGGTTGCAGACTGGAAACTTCCATCTGCCTGCTGCCATCTGCCTACTGCTCACTGCCATCTACCAATCCTTTCCGCCTCTTCTCTCCCGTCTTTGAGGAGCTCTTTTCATATTTTTCAGCATCTCCCTCTCATCGTCCTTCAAAGCATTTAAGATCCTCTCAGCATCTTCTTCAGTCATACCTTCTTTGGGTTTCAATTGTTCCCGCTTTTGCTCCTGTTGCCTCTGCTGCTCTTCAGGTTGCTGTGACTGGTTTTGTTGTTCTTGTTGTTGTTTTTGCTGCTGATTCTGTTGCTCCTGTTGCTCGGATTTCTGCTGTTGTTGTTTTTGGTTCTGCTGTCTTTGTAATTCTTTGTCCAGCAGCTCCTTCATTTTCTTTCGGACGAACTCCAGATTATATTTGGCATCCTCATCCTCCGGGGTCAATTCCAGGCACTTCTGGTATGCCTGGATGGCTTCGGGATACTTCCCGCTCCTATAAAAAGCATTGCCCAAGTTGTAATATGCCTGAGCTTGATGCTTAAGTTCCTCTGAGCCTGAAGCCTTAAAATATCTTTCTAAAGCATCCTGATACTTCTCCTGTTGATACAACACATTCCCCAGATTATAAGAAAGCTCAGGTGATTCCGGCTTTTCAATCTCAGCATCCTTATAAGACTTCAAAGCCTGCTCTAAGGCTTCAGTGAATTCATTCTTCTCCCCTTTTTGCAAAAGCTCCAGACCCCGCTTATATGCTTTATTCCCTTTCTTGTTTAACGAAGAGAAGGAATCCCCAAAAGCTGGGTTCGTCCCGAGCAGGATCATTGTCATAACCATAAAGAGGCAAAATCTTTTCAAAACCATTTCCTCAAAAAGAAGGTTTAAAAGTTCAATCTGTCTCTATTTGGTTTTGGCTTCTGATTTCAGTCGTTCCACCATCTTTTTGCTTCTTCTTTCAGATAATAGAAACTCAACCACCAAACACACAATTGAAAGAAAGAGAAACACCTGGTATCGATCTTCATATAGAGTCATAAGTTTGCCTTCCAGCTCTTTTCTCTCCATCTTGGAGATCTGATCGTAGATTTTGTCCAGCTCCATCTCCCCGCTGGTGGCATGATAATATTTTCCGCCAGTGGTGAGGGCGACCTTTTGCAAAGTGGTTTCATCTAATCTGCTCACCACCACATTCCCCTCGTTATCTTTTTTGTATCCTGTTACCTCACCCCTTTTACTTTTCAAAGGTATCGGCTCCCCCTGAACCGATCCAATACCTATGGTGTAAATTTTTATCCCCTCGCTGGCTGCCTCCTCAGCCGCACCCAGAGGATCTGAATCGTGATCTTCACCATCGGTCAAAAGTATGAGCACCTTGTATTTTCTCTCCTTCTGGTTGAAAGCACCAATGGAGGTGCGAATGGCATCCCCTATAGCTGTTCCTGGTTGAGGGATCAGATTCACATCCATTATATCCAGAAACATACCGGCGGCGGAGTAATCCAAGGTGAGTGGGCACTGGATGAACGCCACTCCGGCAAAAGCCACCAGTCCCACCCGATCCCCTCGCATACGGGAGATCAATCCATTCACCTCCTGCTTGGCTTTCTCCAGACGGGAGGGTTTGAAATCCTCCGCCATCATGGATAACGAACAGTCAAGGGCTATGACTATGTCCACGCCCTCCCTTTTCATCAGAGTGAGCTTCGTCCCCAACTGGGGTTGGGCTAAAGAAAACAGAAGAAAGAAAATGGCTAAAAGCAACAATGCCACCTTCCATCTTTGTTTTTTGGGGCTGAAGGATAGGGCAAGTTTATCCATCAAATCCAGATTGCCAAACCTCTTTAAGGCTCTCCTTTTCATCCTGAAGGCCAGCCAGTAAAACACCAGAAGAAGTGGTAGCAAAATCAAAAGGACGTATATATAATCCATCTGGGCAATTCGCATCATTTCATCCTGCATATCTACATTTAAGGAATCTTTCTATATCTGGTATTAGCCAGAATCACCTCTATTACCAAAAGCACCAGTCCCATGAAGGCATATTTAGAAAAAAGCTCGTTGTATTGCAGGTACTCTTTTACCTTTATTTTTGTCTGCTCCATCTGGCTTATCTGTTTATAAATGCGGGACAGCGCTTTTTCATCCTTGGCACGGAAATACGCTCCTCCGGTGATCTGGGCGATCTGTTTCAAAGTTGGTTCGTCTATCTCATTTTCTATGTAAATATATCTTCTGCCGAAGATGGGATCATCCACCGGATAGGGAGCATTCCCCGGTTTTCCTGCTCCTATGGTATAAATCTTTACCTTTATCGCCTTTGCCGCTTGAGCGGCGGTGAGAGGATCGATTTCACCGGCATTATTCCTCCCGTCAGAAAGCAGGATCACCACCTTGCTTTTGGCATCACTTTCTCTAAGTCGATTCACCGCATTGGCAATTGCCAAACCTATGGCCGTTCCATCTTCAATCATCCCGAAATCCACCTGATCCAGAAAGTTGAACAAGACCCCATAATCCAAAGTCAGAGGGCACTGGGTGAAGCTCTGCTTGGAGAAGACCACCAGTCCCATACGATCGGTGCGTCTGCCTTCTATGAACTCTTTGATCACCTGTTTGGCTACATATAAACGGTTATGCGGCTTGAAATCCTCCGCTCGCATGCTGCCCGAAATATCCAGAACCAACATGATATCAATCCCCTCCGAGGAGATCTCCTGCCCCTTTCTTCCCGACTGAGGTCGAGCCAGGGCGAAGGCTAAAAATACTATTGCCAGTGCTCTCAGCACGGGCAAGATATGTCTTCCCCTCAATCGAACAGAGGGCTTAAGTCGCCTTACCAGATTGACGTCTGAATATCTTATGCTTGCCGCCCTAACTTTTTTAAACTTAAAATAATAAACTAAAAGCCCGATGGCGATAGGAATGAGGACCAAAAATATGGGATCTTGAAATCTGAACATGGCAGATCAGTTTTACTTACCTGGTTATGTAAGAATAAAGTGCGCAGGCTACCGCTAATCCTATAAAGCAACGACCAAAATCCACAATAAAATTACTTTACGACTGCCACCTCTTCTTTTACTTCCGCTTGTTTTGTCATATTAACGATATCATAGGCATCGTTTAAACCTTTTCCGATCTCCTCATTTGCAGGAACATATTTGGCGAATTTCACCAGATCACAAAAACACAAAAGATCATATGTCAACTCTGCTATCTCCGATTCCAATTTCGCCCTCCTCATCTCTCCCCTTATCTCCTCGGTGGTTCGATCCAGAGCCGAAATTTCATATCGACGCTCTATGTATTTTCTGATAATGTCGGATAAGATGGTGAAATATTTCTTAATCTGTTTCTTTTCCAAAAGATCGCACTCCCTCAGGGAGTCCAGTTCAAAAAGTGCCACCTCCCAGGCTGGCTTTTGTAATTCTTCAGAGATTTGGGACAGAGTTAAACCTTTTGCTCTATGTCGATAATACAAAAAGCTTCCAGCCCCCAGCAAAACCAAAATCGGAAGAATAAGAAGATAGGACCAATATCCTCCCCTTATCTGAATGGGAGGTTTAAGCCCCCTTATATCCTCCTTATCGCTTTCTGAAGCTCCCACGCTTTTGACCAGGATAAAAAGGGGCTCAGATTTGATCTGCTTTTTTCCACCCTGGGGATCGGTATAATTTATGGTGATGGAGGGGAGAACATATTCTCCGGTGGTAAAGGTGGTGATCAGATATTCGCTTTTGTTTATGACCCTTCCATCTTTGGTCTTCTCCGGATCATATATCTTATAGTCCTTGACTTCAAATGCTCCTAAATTTGAGCCCAAAGCCAGAGGTTCCAATTTGATTTCCGGGTCTGTGGTTACCATCAGAGTGTAAAGAATTCTGTCACCAATGGTAATGGTGGCACGATCTACAAACGATTCCACGGAAATTAAAGACTTCTCAGCTTGCTCGGTCTCACCGTAAACGTTCTCCCCGAAGGGTGAACAGAACATCACCACCAAGAGAAAACCGAAAAACTTGTATGCTTTTAATTTTCTTTTCTTCATCATTTAAATTAGAGCTATTCTTTATACCCTGGTCTCTCTCTAAAATTGGTCATCAAATATTTTGACTTTCTCTGCCTGCATCATTCCTTTGATGAGTTTATTATAAGCCTCATCCTGCTTCACCTTCTTAAGCTCTGATTCTATTTGTGATCTAACCTCATTTAGGTTTTTATCCTTGAACTGTTCTTTATGAGCATCATAATAAAGCTTGATCTCGCTTTCACTGATTTCAATATCCTGAGGAATCTCCTCAGATAAAAGTCTATTTATCATCATCTGTTTTCTGAACTGAAAGATCCCCTCTTCCACATCTTTATCCTTATCCAGTCCCCGGCGAAGAGCTGTATGGTATAAAAGCTCCGATCCCACGTAGCTTTGGAGGAACTTAAGTTTGCTTTCCTTGTCCTTAAACTCGGTTTGAACCGATGGAGGAAGTCTTTCAATCTGTTCTTCCAGTTCGGTCATGGTGATTTCCCGATCACCAATTCTGGCTACTATTGCTCCGCCTCCTTTTTCTGTTCTGGTTTGATTCAAATCCGTGCTTTTCTCCAGTTGTTTCTGAGCCTCCAAAGACCTTCCCATTCTTTCAAAACAGATCACCAGTCCTTTATTGATCTTATCTTTCAATTCGCTTTCCGGATCCAGAAGTTTAGCCCGGATGAATCGGGCGGCGGCATTTTGGTAATCGTTCAAATGGTTCAGATAAATTTTGCCCAGGATGTAGTTAATATTGGCTTGTCTTTTCTTGTCAAGCCCACCCAAATCGAGCAGACGCTGGTATTCTGTCACAGCTTGAGCATAGAGTTTGCTGTCTTCAAGCTCTGCCGCCAGATCCTGCTGTTGTGAGAAATCCAGTTTCGATTCTGTCACACCTCGTACCTCAACATAAATCAAAGCACAGAAAATGAGTAACACCCCCACCAAAACCAGAGTAACAAGCAGGATTGGACTAGGTTTATTTTTGGTTTTATTCATTCTTCTCTATCTTTGTGCCAGACTTCCTGTCCGCTTTAATGACAAATAAAATTTTGAGAACGACAGAAAATATACTTCCACAGAGACGAAACCCCGGCTTGGGCCCCACGCATCTTAAGGTAGGGGTGAAGCTTCAGCTTCACCCATTCTTTTGAAGGGATGTAAATTGCTTTCCTTATTCAACCAGCCAGATCTTTATTTTCCGGCGGCTTTCGTTTCTCCGGCTCTTCTTTTTTGATCTCATCCTCCAGATCCTTTGTTCCTTTCTTGAACTCAGCCACGCTCTTGCCCAGTCCGCGGGCTATCTCCGGTATCTTTCTTGCTCCGAAGAGCAAAAGGATAATCAAAAGGATCAACAAAAGCTCTTGCGCCCCGATTCCTCCTATCATAATTCCTCCTATCGGAACCTTTTGGCTCTTACCCTGAAGAAAGCCATCAAAGGTTCCACGTATGATCTGTCCGTTAATATGTGAATATGATCCAGATCTATGGATCTGAAACCTCTATCCAGTTTTGTCTTTTCTCTCAAAGCGTATTGGTAAAAGCTTTTTCTCACCTCCGAATGTTTTGTGTCTATTATAATCTGTTCACCCGTTTCTGTATCCTCCAGCTCAATAAAACCCACATCGGGCAATTCTAACTCTCTGGGATCGGCTATTTTGATAGCGATAAGATCGTGTTTTTTGTTGGCTATGGAGAGCATTTTCTCAAAGCCACTGCTCAAGAAATCCGAGACCAAAAAGACCACGCTGCGTCTTTTGATCACCCGTCCCAGAAACTCCAGTGCGCAGTTTATGTCAGTCTTTTTGTGTTGAGGTTTAAAATAAAGCACTTCACGGATCAATCTCAAAACGTGGGAGCTCCCCTTCTTGGGTGGAATGTATTTCTCCACCCGGTCGGTGAAGATGATCATTCCCACCCGATCGTTGTTCTTTATGGCGGAGAAAGCCAGGACTGAACACATCTCAGCCGCAATCTCTCCCTTCATCCTCTGTGCGGTTCCGAACTCTCCTGAAGAGGAAGCATCCACCAGAATCATCACGGTAAGCTCTCTTTCTTCCTTGAACATCTTGACGAAAGGATGACCATATCGCGCGGTAACGTTCCAATCGATGACCCGAACATCATCACCCGGCTGGTATTCCCTCACCTCCTCAAACTCCATTCCTCGACCCTTAAAGATAGAATGATATTCCCCGGAGAAGACATCGTTGACCAGTCTTTTGGTCCGTATCTCGATTCTTCTCACCTTCCTTATAATCTCTTTAGGCAGCATTCGGCGTTTCAATAATCAAACATTTGCAATGGAAACGTAGGGGTGGAGCTTTAGCTTCACCCATCATCGGGCGAATCTAAAGATTCACTAACGTGACTCTGCCGTAGTGCGAAGTGGCGGCTCCATTTATGCATAAAGAAACAATGCTATAAACCAGTAAAAATACCCAAATAATTGATAAAGACATTGGTAATAATTTCCTAATAGTCCAGCTATCTGTCTTGTTAAACCACTTTTTTTCTTTTTCAGTGCAGCAGCTTACATACTCACCCTCACAAAACAGAGCAATTTTCTTTTCCGTTCCTTTATCTGTGGCTACGCTTTGCTTCAAAGCCTGCTGTAGTTCCCTCAATCTGTCACCTCTACATTTCGAAAACAAATAATTCCTGCTCACTAGACAAAACCAGCCGAGAGAAAATATGAAACCAATGACACATAAGAGCGTTTTTTCGATGAGTTTGTCCTCTTCGATGCTGAAATATGTTATGAAAAAACCGGCGATGATTACCGCAAAGATATTCTCCCAGTAAGGGAATATTTGTTCACCACAAAAATAGCTATGCTGCGTGTAGGTTAGATCTTTGTATATTTTATCTTCGTCACTGGTCATGGTTTCTCCTTTTACTGCTCCGTATTTCGAAACACTCATTTCGTATGTGTCGAGTGTCTGCCTTTACGCAGACCATCAATCAAGCTGAAGCTTGACACTCCAATCCATACGGGTTTTACCAGTACCTAACTTAAGTTAGGTACTGGTATCATCATCGAAAACAAATCAAGGCACCTCTATCTCATCGAATACCTTCTTTACAATGTCCTCCGAGCTGACCTCCTCGGCTTCAGCTTCGTAGGTGACGATGACCCGATGTCTCAAAACGTCCATACCGATGGCTTTGATATCCTCAGGAGTGACGTATCCTCTCCCTTTCAGAAAAGCGTGAGCCTTGGAGGCTAAATTCAGGTAGATGGAAGCTCGAGGCGAAGCTCCGTAGGCAATCAGATCCTTGAGATCAAGACCATATTCCTCCGGAGCTCTGGTGGCAAAAACGATATTCAAGATGTAGTCCTTTATCTTCTCATCCACATAGATTTGAGCCACCACCTCTCGGGCTTTGAGTATCTCCTTGGGTGAGATGACCTTTTTGACCTCGGGGAAGCCTACCTCGGCATTGCTATCTATGATCTCCCGTTCTTCTTTTCTTTTGGGATAGGTGATGGAGAGCTTGAGCATGAACCTGTCCACCTGAGCCTCGGGGAGCGGATAAGTTCCCTCCTGCTCTATGGGATTTTGAGTAGCCATGACTAAAAACGGCTCCTCCAAAGGGAAGGTGTTATCACCGATGGTCACCTGTCTTTCCTGCATGGCTTCCAGAAGGGCACTTTGCACCTTAGCCGGGGCGCGGTTTATCTCGTCTGCCAGAATCAGGTTGGTAAACAGGGGTCCCTTTTTGGTGCTAAAGGTTCCTTTCTGGGGATTGTAGATCATGGTGCCGATAAGATCGGCAGGGAGAAGGTCTGGGGTGAACTGAATCCTCTGAAACTTGGTCTGAACCGCATCAGACAGGGTCTTGATGGATAAGGTTTTGGCAAGACCGGGCACTCCTTCAAGCAAAATATGCCCATTGGCTAAAAGACCTATCAAGAGCCGTTCCACCAGATATTTCTGCCCCACAATCACCTTCCCCATCTCTGCTAAAAGCTCCTGTATGAAAAGAGATTCCTTCTCCACCTTCTCTTGAATGGCTTTGATGTCAGAAGCAGTCCTAACTGTTTCTTCTTGCATATTTCTCCTCCGAAACAGCAGTTTGACATTTTATAAATGGCAGCCGCAAGCTTTAGCTTGCGTAGCTGAGACGAACGTCTCGCGGTCAGTCGATCTCTATGGTTCCGTGTGGAGGTTATTATCCACCAGGGCGCTGGGGAGGATAACATCCCCGGCCAGCAGTATTTTTATTCTACAGCCTCTCACCGATTTTGTTCCAGGAATTTTGTCGCCTGAATGCTTATCTTCTCACCTTTTTCTTTTTCCATCTTCTGCCCAGCAAACTTGACCAGATCACAGGCGGAGAGTACATCTTTTAAAATTGCAATTCTCTCTGGTGACAAATCGAGATTGGACAATGAACTGATGATATCATTGGTAGTTTTCCCCGAAGTGACTATCTGATATTTAGCCTCCAAGTAGCCGGTAAGTAATTTGTAAATATCAGACGGGAAATCCTCCATCCGTCCTTTTTGCACTTCTTCAGAGATGATATCGAGTTTTTTTAATGTCACTTCTTCAAGAGATTCTTCATCAACCAACTTTTTTTCTGCTTCTTTGCCTTTGGTAATTTCGATTCGTCTGCTCCTCCTTCTGGCTGAATATATCGCATAGATCAACACCAGAAGGATAACGATGATCAAGATGGTTTTATAGTGTGGTCCCCTTTTTTCAACAGGTGAGGTTATCTGCACGTTTATGGGTTGAGTGGAAAGAGAGGAGCTATCCTGGGTCAGATTGTCCACGTAGCTGAGTTCGATAGAACCGATTCTTCCCACACCAGTCTGAGTGGGTTTGAGGGTGAATTGGAATATCTTAAGCGATTTGGTCTCCCCCTCTTCTATTTTGGTCTCATTCAAAGATGAAGTCCCCAAAATCTCAAAATTTTCACACTTCGGAGGGTCAACTGGAGTTATGCTGAACCTGTTCTGCTCTCCCTTCCAACTCGCCTCGACCGCAAAGATCAGTTTCTGATTGAAAGGAATCTTAGATCGATCCACTGACGATTTGAGTTCAATCTTAGCCTGAATGGAATCGGTCTGGCAATTGGCGGACAGGGAAAGAAGAAAAATCAGACCAGCAGACAGGACCAGTATACGTGTTGCCCTGATCCCGTTTGTAAAACCTACATAGTGTTTAGTCATTATATGTATCTTTTACCTCTCCTCCTAGGTCCCCCTCTCCATGAAATGGAGAGGGGGAAATAAAGGGCTGAGGTTTCGATTCAATTATGATTTTAATTATGGAAAGCTAAAAGCTTTCCGCTACACAAGTAGTTACCTTCTCCTTTTCGTAGTTTTCTTCTTTTTTGCCAGCTTCTTTTTCGCCTTTTTAGACTTACCAGTCACTTTTTTCTTTGCCGTCTTCTTGGCTTTCTTCGGCTTAGCCACCTTTTTTGCTGGTTTTTTAGCTTTTTTCGGTTTGGCGGCTTTTTTCGCAAGCTTTTCCAATTCCGCTTTCATCAAGATGGCCACCTCAGCCGGGCTATCTGCCACCTTGATTTTTGCTTTTTGGAAGGCGGCGACTTTCTCCGCTGCAGTTCCGCTTCCACCGGCAATTATGGCGCCGGCATGCCCCATCCTCTTTCCCGGAGGGGCGGTCCTTCCTGCTACAAAAGCCACCACCGGCTTGGTCATGTTCTTCTTTATATATAAAGCCGCATCCTCCTCGTCTGTACCTCCGATCTCCCCGATTAGGACCACCGCCTTGGTCTGGGGATCCTTTTCAAACATCTCCAGCACGTCCAGAAATCCTGTCCCCACGATCTGATCCCCGCCAGTTCCCAAGCAGGTGGATTGACCCATGCCATTGGCAGTAAGATGATATACCACCTCATAAGTCAAGGTTCCACTGCGCGAGACCACACCCACGTTGCCTTTCATGTGAATTTGACCCGGCATTATTCCCACCTTGGTCACTCCAGGGGTGATCAAGCCGGGAGTGTTCGGTCCAACCAGCCTGGTCTTTTTCCCCTTCAGGAAATTATACACTTCGAGCATGTCCATGGCTGGAACGCCTTCACTTATGCAGACCACCAGATCAATTCCCGCCTCTGCTGCCTCATAGATGGCGTCCACGGCAAATTTCGAAGGAACATAGATCACCGAGACATTAGCTTTTGTAGCATCCTTTGCCTCTTTAACCGAGTCAAAAACCGGAATCCCCTCAACCCTTTCTCCTGCTTTCCCCGGCGTGACTCCAGCCACAATTTTCGTTCCGTAAGCAAGCATTTGCTTGGTATGGAAGGCACCATCTCGCCCTGTGATGCCCTGCACTACCACCCTGGTATTTTTATCAATCAGTATGCTCATGTGATTCTCCTTTTTTTAATGCGCCTATGGCTGGGATAAATTCCCAGCCCTATGGGGTTTTTCTCACTACACTTGAAATCATGGTCCATAGTCGGAGGAATTTATCCTCCGACATAACCATCCAGATCAGTCTCATACTTCCCTGTTGCTGAAGAGTATTTGTAATCCTCCGGTTTCTCTATTAATTTTGCCTTGACCGGATTATTATACAGGTAATTAAGACGTTCGTCAAATTCCTTTCTATTCCGAATAACGTGATCATAAAAACTCTCTTGCCAAACCTTTGATTTGGGCTGGGATGAATTCCCAGCCCTATGACGTTAAAGTATATTTGACTTACTCTAACCTTCGAACATGCTGGTTTGCGTCATTCCCGAACGCTCAATCGCCTTTTTCACCACCTCTTCCATGGAACTGGTAACCGGAAGGTTTATCTCCTGTAAAATCCTTCTGGCTTTATCCTCATTGGTGCCGGTCAGTCTTACCACAATTGGAACCTTTGGCTTGAGCTGGTTGACTGCATAAACTATTCCATTTGCCACGTCATCACACCGGGTGATTCCACCGAAGATGTTGAAGAGAATCGCCTTGACGTTGGAATCTCGCAGGATGATGTTCATGGCATTTATCACCTTCTCCGGGCTGGAGCTTCCTCCTATGTCCAAGAAATTAGCTGGCTCGGCACCAAATCTTTTCACCAGATCCATGGTAGCCATTGCCAGCCCGGCTCCGTTCACAATACATCCTATGTTGCCGTCCAGTTTCACAAAGGAAAGGTTCTTCTCCCGGGCTTCAATTTCTGCGCTTTCCTCTGCATCCAGATCCCGCATCGACTCTATCTCCGGATGTCTTGCCAGACCACTATCATCTATGTTGATCTTGGCATCCAGTGCCCATATTTCTCCCTCTGGTGTGGTAATGAACGGATTTATCTCAGCTAAGGAACAATCGTTTTCCGTGAAGGCTTTATACAGTTTCAGAATAACCGGGCAGGTCTGATTGGCGATCTTTCTGTCCGAATAGAGCAGATAGGCTAAATTCCGTGCTTGAAAGTATTGCAAACCCAAAAGCGGGTCCACCTCCAGTTTGTGAATCTTCTCTGGAGTCTCTCTTGCCACCTCCTCGATGTCTATTCCTCCAGCCGCGGAGACCATGATCACCGGTTTTTTGCTCTTCCGATCAACGATCACTCCCAGATAAGCTTCGCTGGCGATGTCCTTACATTCGGTGACTAAAACCTTCTTGACGGTGAGTCCCTTGATCTTCATGCCCAGAATTTCAGAAGCCTTTTCGAATGCCTCATCCGGATTATCCGCCTTTTTTATGCCGCCAGCCTTGCCTCTTCCTCCCACGTGCACCTGAGCCTTTACCATCACCGGCTTGCCTATCCTTGTGGCGATCTCTCTTGCCTCCTCCGGGGTGGTGGCCATCTCTCCGGCAGGAAGAGGAATGTCATATTTGGCAAATATCTGTTTAGCCTGGTATTCGTGTATCTTCATTGTGACTCCTTTGAATCAGGTGAAAAATCTGTTGCATACCTCTCCCCCTGTATCTTTTTCAGGGTGAACCCCTCTTCATGAAATGGAGAGGGGGACCAAGAGGGAGAGGTCTTCTCATTTTATTTCTGATTTGCGGAAGTGGTTGAAATGTTTTTCAGGAAAAACTCTGCCTCCTTCATGAGTCTCTCTTTTTGATTTACCTCAGGATCATCTAAGACCAGCTCCAGAAGATAATTTAATACCTGTCCCACCAGCGGAGAAGGTGGAATGTTGAAAGTATTCATAATATCATTTCCGTTCACCTCCAGGTCCTTCAAGCCAAAAGGAGGTTTTCTCTCCAGCTCCAGCCTTATTCTCTCTTCCAGTTCGTCCACGTCCTGAGTGCTCCCTTCCTTGCCCTGTGCTGCTACATCCGCCCGGCGCAACTCCAAAAGGGGAAAAACAAGCTCCTCTCCCATCTTTCTTATCAATCTCCTTACCCCCTTATCAGTCACTCCAGTGGTAAACATGTGCTTATCTACCAGAAGGGTGACCTGTTCAATAACCTGATTGGAATAGCGCAATCTTTGCAAAACCTTCCGGGTCAGCCTGGCGCCTCTTTTTTCATGCCCGTAAAATGTGGCACCTTCCTGGGTAGGAACTTTAGTCTCCGGCTTGCATATATCATGGAACAAAGCCGCCAGACGAATCACCAGATCACGGGGGGCGAAGTCGACAGTCATTATGGAATGCTCAAACACGTCATAGGCATGATAGCCGCCCGGCTGACTTATTCCCATACAACTATCTAACTCCGGTAAAATCTTTTCCAAAAGTCCCCCCTCATGCATCAATCTGAAGCCAGCGCTGGGATATTTAGCCTTAAGTAAAAGTTTGTTTAATTCCTCTTGAATCCTTTCTGCTGAAACGGTGGAGATCAAATCCACATTCTTCTGAAGACTCTGGAGAGTCTCCTTCTCCAACTCAAATTCGAATCTGGCGGCAAACTGGACTCCCCGGAGCATCCTCAGAGGATCATCCTTAAAAGAGTGGGGATTGGTGATCTTAATCAATCTCCTTTTTATATCCTTTCTTCCATTCAGAGGGTCCACTAACTCCCCTGTGGAGAGGTCTTCTGCCATGGCATTTATGGTGAAATCCCTTCGGGTAAGATCATCCTCCACCAGCAGATTGTGATCGTATTCTACCTTGAAGTCTTTGTGCCCTGGCCCGGTGCTGTATTCCTTGCGAGGAAGTGCGATATCGAAAACATGCTCCCCGTCGAATTCTTTGAAAGGTCGGAATTTTATCACCCCGAACGATTTCCCCACCATATCCACCTTTCCGAATCGACTCAACAGGGAACAAAGCTCGTCTAAGGGAATTCCGGTTGTCAGATAGTCCTTGTCCTTATCCGGCAGGATGGGAGAGATATATTTGTCCCGCACCGCCCCTCCCACCTCGTAGATTCTCCCTTTTTTCAGAATCGCCTGTATGATCTTATCACTCAATCCAGCTATCTTTTCCATATACTTCTTTCAAGCTCAAATCAAAATCAAGTTATTTCCTGCTAATATCGCTCAGACGGCTTTGTCAGCCAAGCCGTGAAGGCTTGGCTACGCTGACCATAAGTTGTTCCGCCCTTAAACCAAACCCAGATAACCACACTCAGCGCGTAGCCGAGGGTTTATCCCTCGGTGCCACCCGTATGGGTGGCTACGCGAATTCTCAATCTTTGCCTTCGTATATCCTTGCGAACTCAGCAATTTCTAAAACTTCCCACCATCCAATATCACCAAAATCAAGAGGAGATTTCGCAGGATCCCATTTAAAACCAACTCTTACGGAAAGAGCCTCCCCATCTCTTGAATCTTCTAATAATTTTAATGCCTCAAGAGGTGATTTTGAGAGACGTTCCATTAAATCCTTTTCAAGCCAGTCACAAAGAGGAACGTAGCTCCGTGGCACATAAGGGGGTAGCTCATAGTTCTCGATCAGATCATTGATCACAAGACCAAAAGTGGCAACCCAATCTCTTGGCACTGTTACTACTTCAGCGGGATAGATGTCTCTGAGTTTTCTCATCATTATCTCAGCTGTACCAAAGAGACCCTCTTTCCTCAGGTCTATGTAAATCACATCTCCTTTAAGCCCTTTTAAACTGATACCATCAATACGAATAGGAAGTACGAACTCGAAACCTCTCTTTCGCTCTTCTTTCTTAGCAATGCTAAATTCATATTTTGTCCAGTATTTCTGGACATAACTCTCAGAAACGATCGGAATTACAAATTTCGTATACGGTCCAAATACATGGTCTAGTTCTGATGTAAGACTTTTTCCAAGGAGGTAAACTTTCTCATTTTTTGCGAAAAAAACCTCCGCTCCTTTCTCTTGAAGTAATTGATGCAAATCACTGGCTATGCCTTCCTCTTCACCTGCATAGGAAATAGCAAAGTCAATTCTGAACATGTGTTTCTTACCTTTAGCTTCCCGTTGGTGTTCCCCACCAACGGGATATCTCATTGCGGTTGGTCCCCGAAGACCAACCTTAAGCCTGGTTTCTCTTACCTCACCCCCTGTTTCCCCTTCAGGGTGAACCCCTCTCCGTGAAACGGAGAGGGGAAATAAAAGGGGGAGAGGTTACTTCAACACTATTCTGGTTCCAGCCGTCTTTTTCTTTACCGCATCATATGCCCTGGGTATGGAGGTGATGATCACCTCTTTTCCTCCTGACTCCAAGAACTGGATGGCGGCTTCGATTTTGGGTCCCATGCTACCTGAGGGGAAATGTCCTTCTTTTAGATATTTTTTTGCCTCCTCCACGGTTAGTTTATCCAGATCAATTTGCAGAAGGGTTCCGAAATGCAGAGCTACTTTTTCCACCTCGGTTAAGATCAAAAGCAGCTCTGCCCCTATGTCGCGGGCCAAGACGGCGGAGGCTCTGTCTTTATCGATGACCGCATCCATCCCCTCCAATGCCCCGTTCTTCTCCACATAAACCGGAATTCCACCACCACCAGCGGCAATCACTACTACTCCTTTTTCCACCAAACTTTTTATAGTTTTTTTTTCCACGATTTCCAGAGGATTAGGGGAGGGGACCACCCTTCTCCACGTCTTAGCCCGATCCTCCTTCACCACCCAGCCCCTATTTTTGGCAAGTTTTTTTGCCTCCTGTCTGGTATAGAACTGACCTATGAATTTGGTCGGTTCTTTTATGGATGGATCGTCCTTATCCACTATCACCTGGGTGACGATGGTGACCACATCCCGCCTTATTCCTTCTTTATTCAGCCGATTTTTAAGGGATTGTTCTATCATGTATCCCATTCCTCCTTCAGTATCTGCCACGCAGATGCCCAAAGGCAGGATGGGAGCTTTCCCTCTGGCAAGCTCTACTCGAAAGATGGCGTTGCCCACCTGAGGTCCGTTGCCGTGGGTTATAGCCAGGTTATAACCGTCACGAATCAACTCCACGACTCCACGCAGGCTCTCCCGGGTGTTGGCGAACTGCCGGGCGATGGTGTCCTCTTCTCCTTTTTTGGTGATGGCATTTCCACCCAAAGCCACCACCGCAGTTTTCCTTCTCATCATAGGTCAGCTAAAAATCAAGTTTGAAAATTCACAAAAATGGGAATCTATCTTTTTCTTTTCAAGAACTTCTCTATCACCTCTTGCAGATCCGGCTTTCCGATCTCCTGAAGCTCATATCGCACTCTGACCAATGGTTTGTTAATCTTAAGCAATCGAGTCAAATCTATTGGGGTGCCTATGATAACTGAATCACAAAAGATGGCGTTTATGGTCTTTTGCAAATCCTTTATCTGTTTTTCACCGTAACCCAAAGCAGGAAGAAGGGCGCCTATCTCAGGATAATTTTCGAAAGCCCTCTTTATCTCGCCTTTTACCCAGGGTCGGGGATCGATAATATCTTTTGCTCCGAACTTTTCTGCGGCTATCACTCCGGCACCATAGGTCATTCCTCCATGAGTTAAGGTGGGTCCGTCCTCCACCACCAGCACTCTTTTTCCCCGAATCCTCTCAGGATGATCCACGAAAATGGGAGAAGCCGCCTCAATCAAAATTGCTTCTGGATTTGCTTCTCTTACATTGAATCTGACCTGTTCGATGTCCTGATAGTCAGCTGAGTCCACCTTGTTTATCAAAACCACATCCGCCAGGAGCAGATTGGTCCTCCCCGGAAAATAACAAAGCTCATCGCCGGGTCGGTGAGGATCCACCACCGTTATGTGGAGATCAGGTTGGTAGAATGGGATATCGTTGTTTCCACCATCCCAAACAATTACATCTGTTTCCTTTTCCGCCTGCTTCAGGATAACTCCGTAATCCACACCCGCATAAACCACAGTCCCTTGAATTATATGAGGTTCATATTCCTCTCTCTCTTCTATGGTACAGTGGTGCCTATCCATATCAGAGAAGGAGGCGAAGCGTTGACATATCTGCTTGGTGAGGTCGCCATAGGGCATGGGATGTCTGATAACCACCGGATCAACTCCCTTCTCTTTCAAAAGTTGGCATATTTTCCGGGTGGTTTGGCTCTTCCCACTTCCTGTTCTGGCGGCACAGACGGCGATAACTGGACGTTTGGATCTAAGGGTGGTGCTCTCCCCGCCTAAAAGCTTGAAATCTGCACCCGCCGCCAAAACCACCGCTCCCCTCTCCATCACGTATTGGTAGGAGACGTCGCTGTATGAGAAAATCACCTCGTCGATTTTAAATTTCTTTATCAGCTTCACCAGATCATCCTCTGGGAGGATCGGGATTCCTTTGGGATAAAGCCTGCCAGCCAACCCGGCAGGGTACTTGCGACCATAGATGTTGGGTATCTGGGTGGCGGTAAAAGCCACCACCTGATATTGACGGTTATTTCTGAACACAACATTGAAATTATGAAAATCCCGTCCCGCTGCACCCATTATCAAGACTTTTTTCTTCGGCATAAAGCTTCCTTGGTTTGAATATGAAGTGAGTCTCTTTGATATTACTCACAATCCGATATTTTCTATAT
>Ga0111202_160_pt1 | contig 21612 bp, 18 predicted proteins | sample DeeMarSWOR324_28_FD_80372 | JGI IMG/M metagenome (GOLD analysis project Ga0111202, IMG submission 80372) | candidate division Zixibacteria bacterium SM23_73_3 | reverse complement strand
GTCAAAAGCGCAGAGAGAATCATTTATGGTCTAATAGCTTATGTCTTAAATCAATCCCAGGATGTGCCTAAACACGAATTTACACAATTAGCTTGACAGTATGGGATTATCATCGTTGATAAGTTTATGTTGACAAACGGTAGTTTGGTTACTATACTTACCTCATAAGCAAAATGGACTTTCTCCTCTCCTGGAGTAAAAAATGGAATTTATAGCTGATTTTCACGTGCATTCCAAATACAGTCGAGCCACCTCCAAAGAAATGGATGTGGAGAACATGGCTCGATGGGCTAGTCTGAAAGGTGTTGGCTTACTGGGAACCGGTGACTTTACCCATCCTTTTTATTTTGCCGAGTTGAAACAGAAATTACAGCCCACAGGCTCTGGGCTTTTCATTTTGAAAAAGGAATTCAAAAAGTCAACAGGTAATTCCTCGCAAAACGAAGTTCAGTTCATGCTCACCACCGAGGTGAGCAACATGTTTCAACAGGGTGAATCGGGCAGAAGGGTGCATACCATGATCTTTGCCCCCAGTTTTGAGGTGGTGGAAAAGATAAATGAGGAGCTTTCTCAATACGGGAAATTGGGCTCCGACGGCAGACCCATCTTCGGATTTCCCACCAAAGAGCTGGTGGAGATAATCACGGACATCACAGACGAGTGTTTCATCGTGCCAGCTCATGCCTGGACCCCCTGGTTTTCTGTGTTTGGAGCTAATTCCGGTTTTGATTCCATAGAAGAGTGTTTTGAAGAGCAAACTAAACACATTTCTTGCATTGAGACCGGCTTATCTTCTGATCCTCAGATGAACTGGCGGTTCTCTGCATTGGATAAGATTGCCCTAATCTCCAACTCCGATGCGCATTCTCCTAATCGCATCGGCAGGGAGGCGAATGTGTTTGATTGCGAAAAAGGCTACAAGGAGATAATAAAGGCTATCAGAACCAGGGATCAAAACAAATTCCTCTCCACCATAGAATTTTTTCCGGAGGAGGGAAAATATCATTATGACGGACACCGAAACTGTGGGATACTCTTTTCGCCATCCGAATCCAGAAAGAATAAAAATATCTGCCCGGTATGCGGCAGGAAATTAACCGTGGGGGTGATGCATCGGGTGGAGAGCTTAGCAGATCGACCAGCGGGATTTATACCAGAAGGAGCTATCCCCTGCAAACATCTCATCCCCTTACAGGAGATAATCGCAGAGGCCTTAAATCAAGGCGTTGACACCAAGGGAGTGCAAAATGAATATCTCAGGCTGGTTTCCATCTTTGGCTCTGAGTTTAGAATACTGCTTGATCTTTCTTTAGAGGAATTAGAGAAATCCACTCCACCTAAGATTCTTGAAGGGATTAAAAGAGTGAGGGAAGGAGATTTGCAAATAACTCCCGGCCATGACGGAGTATATGGCAAAATTCAGATTTTTGCAGAAAAGGAGAAAGAGCCCACCGAGCAGTTGGGATTGTTTTAATTTTTCACAACTCCTGAAAGGAATTTCCGGTTCGGACAGAGGTAGCATCCCTGTCCGCCCAGACGGGCGGTCGCCTGACCGTAACGAGGCAGGGGTGCAACCCTTACCCTAAGGGAGGGGGACTTCTTATTTTGAACATCACCATTGAGAAATGCCGATGATGATTAGCCGATTGACAGGGCTGAGTGTCCTGCCTATGAATTATAGGCGATTTTTTCTTCGTAGGGGCGAGAATTTATCCCGCCCTGAATATGGGCTTTTAAACAGTTTAATTGTTGCGTAAGTGTAAGAAAAAGCGTATATTTACTTCATCTCCTATCTCCCCCTCTCCACAGAGTGGAGAGGAGGACAGAAGGGGGAGAGGTTAGTGAGGCAATAAAACTATGGCTATGGAAAGAGAAAAGATCGTTCCGGTATATATCGAGGAGGAGATGAAATCCTCCTACATCGATTACTCCATGTCGGTAATCACTGCCCGCGCCTTACCTGATGTGAGAGATGGGCTCAAGCCCTCCAACCGGCGAATTTTAGTGGCAATGAATGATCTCAATTTGGCTCCGGGGAGACCGCATCGTAAGTGCGCCAAGATCGCAGGCGACACCTCAGGGAATTATCATCCCCATGGTGAGCAGGTGGTTTATCCCACCCTGGTGCGGATGGCACAGGATTTCAATATGCGGTATGTTTTGGTCGATGGACAGGGGAATTTCGGCTCCATTGACGGAGATGCTCCCGCAGCTATGAGATACACGGAGGCAAGACTTGCACCACTGGCCATGGAAATGCTGGAAGATCTGGAGAAGGAGACGGTCAACTTTGTCCCCAACTACGATGAGACCAGGAAAGAGCCGATGGTACTTCCCAGCAAATTCCCCAATCTCATCTGTAACGGCGCAGCCGGCATTGCTGTGGGAATGGCGACTAATATCCCCCCCCACAATTTAACCGAGCTGGTGGATGCACTTTCTGCTTTGATCGACGATCCGGAACTTGAGGATGAAAAGCTTTTGGATTATATCCCGGGTCCGGATTTCCCTACCGGAGCAATTATTCAAGGCAAAAGAGGTATTGTGGAGGCATACAGAACCGGTCGGGGCCGAGTTATCCTTAAAGCCCGGGTGAATGTGGAAAAACAGAAAAGCGGCAGGGAGAGCATAATAATCACCGAGATACCTTACCAGATCAACAAATCTAATCTTCTGGAGAGGATCGCTCAACTGGTGCGGGATAAGCTTATTGAAGGAATCTCCGACTTAAGAGACGAATCGGACCGGGATGGGATGAGGATTGTGGTGGAGCTTAAAAGAGATGCTCAGACGGATGTGGTGCTAAATCAGCTTTTCAAACACACCCAGATGCAGACCACCTTCGGGGTGATCATGTTAGCTTTGGTGGATGGACAACCCAGGGTTCTGACATTAAAAGAGATGCTTAGCCTTTTCCTTGAGCATCGACATGAAGTGATCACCAAAAGAACTCAGTTTGAGCTGAACAAAGCAGAACACCGAGCTCACATCCTGGAGGGGCTGAAAATTGCTTTAGACCACATAGATGTGGTGATAAAGCTGATCAGAGCATCGAAAACTCCGGAAGATGCCAAAAACGGTTTGATGAAAAAGTTCAAACTCTCCGAGATTCAGGCTCAGGCAATTTTAGACATGCGTCTTCAAAGGCTCACCGGTCTGGAGAGAGAAAAGGTGGAGCAGGAATATCTGGACGTGATCAAGTTGATCGAAAAGCTGAAAGGTATCCTGGAAAGCAAAACCAAAAGGATGAACATAATCAAAGAGGAGCTTACCGGACTTAAGAAGAAGTATGGGGATGAGCGAAGAACCGAGATACTGGAAGAGGAAGAAGGGGAGTTCACCATCGAGGATCTGATTGCAGAGGAGGATATGGTAATAACCATCACTCACTCCGGATACATAAAAAGGCTCAGCGTCACCTCATATAGAAGGCAGAGCCGGGGCGGGAGAGGCGTTATCGGGATTGAGACCAAGGAGGAGGATTTTGTTGAGCACCTGTTCATCGCCTCCACCCATAACTACATTCTCTTCTTCACCCCCAAAGGAAGATGCCACTGGATCAAGGTGCACGAGATTCCGGTGGGAGGTAGATTGGCCAAAGGAAAGCCTATTGTGAACATGTTGAATTTAGGGGAAGAGGAAGGGATCGCCGCCTTTGTGCCGGTGAGGGAGTTTGATGATGCGCATTTTGTGGTGATGGCTACCCAGAACGGGGTAATCAAAAAAACTGTACTTTCTGCCTTCAGCAACCCGCGAAGGGGTGGGATCAACGCCATGAACATCCCGGAGAGTGATAATCTGATCGAAGCCAAGATCACCGACAGCACCTGTGACATCGTCCTGGCAACCACAGAAGGGCAGGCTATACGATTTCACGAGGATAAGGTTCGGGATATGGGAAGAGCCGCCTACGGGGTAAGAGGGATTACTCTGGCGAAAAATGATAAGGTTATCGGGATGGTGGTGGTAAAAAGAGATACCACCTTGCTCACAGTTACTGAAAATGGCTACGGCAAAAGAACAAATATCTCCGATTATCGGGTGACCAATCGGGGGGGTAAGGGGATAATCAACATAAAGACCACCCAGAGAAATGGAAAAGTGGTAGCCATAAAAGAGGTGGTAACCGAGGACGAGTTGATGCTCATCACTCAAAAAGGGATCATCATTCGTCAGCCGGTCAAACAGATAAACGTGATCGGTCGAGCCACCCAGGGAGTGAAACTGATAAACCTGGATACAAAAGACAAAGTAGTAGATGTGGCACGGGTGGTTAAAAGTGAAGTGAATAACAATAAAGACCAAAATATGACTGAGAAAGAAAGCTAACCGCCCATAGTCATAATTCTTTGATTGTCAGATGAATTCAAGTTGTGTTAATATATAGAGAAAAACTGGTGTGGCGGTGATTAAGAGCCAGAACCTAACTCAAGTTAGGTTCTGGCTCTTGTTATCCCATTTTGAAAAATTGTAGCGGAGACCTTCAGGTCTCCACTTCTGTTTTTTTGAAAAAAGATTTAGCTGACATGAAAGATTTTAACGGTTTTAAGATAGCCATACTTGTCCTATTATTCATTTTGATCCTTAAGCTGATTTTGAAGGGGTGGCAGAAGGTGGCAGTTTCCAGGAAAGGCGAGAAGTTCAAATTTCTTTTGACCAGATCACCTCTTTCACATGATGTCACCTGGCGCGATGTGAGGTATTCTGTTCTGGTGGTGGTCGATTCGGTCATATCTATCGTAATTTTGATCTGGGTGATGGATAAGCTGTTTTGACCTCTCCCCCTTAATCCCCTTCTCCATGAAATGGAGAGGGGTTCACCCTGAAGGGGACACAGGGGGTGAGGTAGTAAGTCCCCGTAGGCAGGGTTCATCCTGAAGGGCTTCCAGCCCCATGATTATTCAAATGATCTGGCGGGCAGGATGCCCGCCCTACGAACTGAGTTGGATGATGAATACAGAGGAAGACATCACTCTGAAGAAAGAGCAATTAAGAAACGAAATCTGGCATCTTTTGGAGGAAAAGAACGTAGCCATCTTTCCTTTGCCGATCAGAGGTCGGATTCCTAACTTTGTGGGGAGCGACAAGGCCGCCGATTTGGTTAGGACACTTCCGGAATGGAAAAAGGCTAAGATCATCTTCGCAAATCCGGATTCTCCGCAGAGGAAGATCAGGGAGTTCGCCTTAAGAGATGGAAAGATCTTAATCATGGCATCGCCTCGGCTGAAACATGGCTTCTTGCAGATTGATCCAGAAGACGTGAGAGGTATGGAGGAAGCCGCCTCAAGCATCAAAGGCGCGTTTAAGTATGGCAAGCCTGTTGAAAATCCCGCCACAGGCGGGAGCGGAGAAATGCCCAAACCGGATTTGATCATAAAGAGCTGTGTAGCTGTTGACCGTTCGGGCTGGAGATTGGGTAAAGGTGGAGGTTACGGTGACATTGAAGTGCAAAGCATTAAAGATGAATTCGGCGAAATCCCCGTTGTTACCACCGTTCATGCTCTGCAATTAGTTGAATCGGTCCCGCATGTAGATCACGACGCGAAAGTTGACATCATCGTAACCCCAGAGAGGATATACAGAATTCGAGACAAATAGAGACAAGCTGGAGTGTAAAGCTCCGCTGAGGAGGGATCTACGACTTCAGTTTTACTCACGACAATACTCCCTCCTCCTCGATGGGAGAGAATAGGGAGGGGGTGAATGCATGAGCAAGTGCTTATATCCTGCCTCCTTTTTTTAAAAATGCGGTTTTTAATCTTTTACTTTTCCCGTTACATTCTTATCTTCTAAAAAATGTGATGCTTTAGAACCAGATAGGAGTATCTGCTGAGATATGTTGAGTCCATCTCGCAAAGCTGAACTGTTCCTGCTTTTGTTGACCTTTATCTGGGGGACCACCTTCCCTTTAGTTAAGACCGCACTTTTCTTCTCCTCTCCTTTTGTTTTCTTAACCTTTCGATTTGGGCTGGCCACTCTGGCAATCTGGCTGATCTTTTCCAAAAAGATCTCTTTTAAAGATAAAGGTGTTCTCAAGGCTGGCGCAATAGTAGGGATTTTTTTGTTTTTTGGCTTTGCCTTTCAGACTATGGGCTTAAAGTACACTGCCGCCTCCAAATCAGCCTTTATCACCGGCTTGTTTGTGGTGATGATCCCTCCGCTCTCTTTTCTGATATTGAAAGAGAAGATCAGGATATTCTCCTTGATCGGAGTTATATTAGCTGTAAGCGGGCTGTATCTTTTGACTCGCCCCAAAGGTTCGGAGTTTAACTTAGGCGATCTTTTTACATTTTTCTGCGCAGTCTCTTTTTCCTTCCACGTGATCTTTGTGCAAATATACACTAAAAGATTTGATTTCCTAACGCTCACCTTCATTCAGATACTCATCACCACGGTTTTGACCCTTCCTTTCATGTCTGTATTTGAAGAGATCAAGCTGGTTTATCATCCCCAGCTGATTTTAGCAATCTTAGTCTGTGCCATACTTGCCACTGCTCTGGCTCTTTGGATTCAGAACCGGATGCAGAAAGATACCACTACGGTTAAAGCTGCCCTTATCTACGCCATGGAACCCGTCTTTGCCGCCATCTTCTCCTTTCTTCTTTTGGGTGAAGTCTTGGGTTGGCTGGGAATTTTGGGAGGCGGATTGATCCTCTCCGGCATGCTCTGCTCCGAGTTAGGCAGGCGGTAGAATCCATTGGGATTACCCTCGCAAAACTTTTTTCAAAAAACAACATAGAGCTCTGAGAAAGACAAGAGGAGTTCACCCCGAAGGGAAAAGTTTCACTGGAGTGTCCCCCCTTTGGCGGGACCTAAAACCGCCTCTCAGACATCCAGATTTTATATGGTTCACCTTAAAGCAAACACTCCACATTCTCCTGTGCCGGTAGTTTTTTCAATGATCTCAAACTTCTTTCTTGACATTTCGTAAAATAGTAGTTATCTTTTCAATCGAGATTGAGATTCAATCTCAATTACAGGAGCCCTCTTTGCACAAAACGCTTGGAACTTTTGCCAAATACCTTAAAGCCCAAAAGCTTAAGTTCACCAAGGAGAGAGGGGCGGTCCTTCAGGAGATGTTTCTCCATCGAGGACATCTGGAGGCAGAGGATCTTCTATACAGTTTGAGAAGAAAAAAAAAGGGCGCCTCCCGGGCTACTGTGTACCGGACTTTAGAGCTTCTGATGGACAGTGGAATTGTACGTAAGGTGGATTTAGGACATGGCCACAGCCATTATGAGCTGGTGCTGGATCATCCTCATCACGAGCACATGGTTTGTGTCAATTGCGGAAAAGTGCTTGAGTTTTCAGACAAAAAGATTGAGATGGCTTTAAAGAGATTATGCAAGAAAAGCAGATTTGAACACACTTCTCATCACTTTCAGGTTTTCGGATATTGCGACAAATGCAGGAGAACCAAAACGCAAGAAGAATAGCCGAAATCGTAGTTTGCAAACATAACAGACGAAAAGGGAACTTCACAGTTTTTTGCCGCAAATAGAGAGGGATCACGGTAAGATGAACACAATAGACCTGACCAAGTTAGAGGAAGGAGAATCCGGAGTAGTTGTAGAAATTCACGGCGGACATGGTTTGATCCGACGTTTGGAATCTCTGGGCATAAGAGTGGGCAAGAAAGTGACTAAAGTAAGCTCCCAGCTTATGCGGGGTCCCGTAACCGTTAGAGTAGGGAACTCTCACGTCGCCATCGGATTTGGCATGGCAAAGAAAATCTTCGTGGAGATAAAAAAATGAAGGATGATTGTTCTTCTTACTTTCTTCGATTCTTTAAAAAACGGGCTCAAGTTTAAAAAATACCGAGATTTGGCGGGCGAATGCTTGAAAAGTTGAAAATATGAGAAGGTGGGTTTAATTGAAATGTTGACTATTGGAAAACAAAGTTAGGAAAAATAAAGCTATGAAAAAATTAACGCTCATTTTACTGCTGTTAATTACTTTCGAGATGTTGTCTCCAAAATTTGTTTATACACAAGAGGAACTGGGGCTGATCATTATTGCTCACGGTTCCCCTATGGCTCAATGGAACATCCCCGTTCTTGAACTTGAGGAAGAAGTGAAAAGAATAATGTCTGAAAGGAACAATAATCCCTTCAATGAAATTCGAGTTGCTTTAATGGAATTTAATGAACCGTCAATTAATACTGCGATCAAAGACTTGGAGAATGCCGGAGTTGATAAAGTTTATGCCATAACATTGTTTATCGCTCCATCAGGACATTCTTTGTACGATATTCCGACAATTTTAGGACTGTATAGCGACAAAGAAATGATTGAGAGAATTAAAGAAGAAGGGACAACTACAATTGATACCAAAATGAAAATCACAATAGGACCATCACTAAATGTGGGAGAAGTTTTGAAAGAAGTTATGTTAGATAGAGTAGGAAAATTGTCCACAACACCTGATTCCGAAGGGGTGGTTCTTCTTGCCCATGGAGATGCTCGTTTTGAGCCGATCTGGGGTTCTGTGTGCAGGGAGATTGGGTCTTATATCTGTGCGGGAACCGGCATCAATTACTTCGATTATGCTTTTGTGGAGATAGGTCAATCCTTTATCCTGGAAGGGGCTCCGGTCATTCTGAAAACAGCAGACAAATGTAAGAAGACCATAGTGGTGGGACTATATCTCGCAATGAGTGTAGAAGATATGGCTCAAAATTCCATATTGGATGTTGGGGAAATGAAAATAGAGAGCAAAGAAATATTTGCTGGTAAGAAAATCCATTTCTCAAAACAAAGCATTTTGCCAGATAAACGCATATCAGAATGGATTGTTGACCGGGCGTTGGAATGGGCAGAGAGGATGAAATGATCTTGACTTCAACTAACAGATTTTGTCGACTCTTTTCTCATTTCGTAGTATCAACAGGTTTCATGGGAATCATGATGTTAGAAATCAGGTAAAGGAGCTATCGCTGCGCAAGATCCTCTTGATGGGCAACCCCAACGTAGGCAAAAGCGTTATTTTTTCAAGACTCACCGGGGTCAACGTGATTGCCTCCAACTATCCTGGCACCACGGTGGAGTTCACCCGAGGGCGGATGAAATCAGGGGACGAGACAGTGGAGATCATAGACGTGCCCGGAACTTATAATCTTTATCCCACCTCTCCAGCAGAAGAGGTAGCCGTCCGGATGGCTAAAGAAGGAGATGTGATCATCAATGTGGTGGATGCCACCAACCTGGAGAGAAACCTAAACCTCACCCTGCAGTTGCTGAAAGACGGAAAGCCGGTGGTGGTGGCTTTAAATCTATGGGATGAAACCCGCCATATCGGTATCTCTATTGACGTGGAAAAACTTCAAGAGATTCTGGGCGTGCCGGTTATCCCCACCTGCGCCATAACCGGTGAGGGAATTAAAGAATTGGTATCAGAGCTTCCCCATGCCAGGGCAAATACCTTCCAGTATGAGGAGGAAAAAAGATGGGAAAAAGTGGGAAAGATCGTAGGGCAGGTGCAAGAGATCACCCATCGCCATCACACCTTCTTGGAAAGATTGGAGGATGTTTCCATAAAACCGTTCACCGGTATCCCTTTGGCTGTTGTAACTTTATATGTGGTATTTAATATAATTAGATTCATAGGTGAAGGGCTTATCGGAATCATCTTCGAGCCCATATTTGAAAATCTCTGGGCTCCCTGGATGATGAGGATCTCGGATCTTTTGGGAAAGCAAGGTTTCATACACGATATCTTTATCGGAAAATTGGTGGAAGGGAAGATAGACTTCGTGGAATCGTTGGGACTTCTGACCACCGGCTTATTTGTACCCATCGCCATGGTCCTGCCTTATGTTTTCTCCTTCTATCTGGTTTTAAGCTTTCTGGAAGATTCAGGCTACCTACCTCGTCTGGCAGTTTTGGTGGACAACCTAATGCACAGATTTGGCCTGCATGGTCTGGCAATAATCCCCATGATGCTGGGTTTAGGCTGTAATGTTCCCGGAGCTATGTCCACACGGGTTTTGGAGACAAGAAGGGAAAGATTCATAGCCGCAACCATGATGTCCATAGCGGTTCCCTGCATGGCACAAATCGCCATGATATTTGGATTGATCGGACAATATGGGGCTAAAGGGATGGGAGCGGTTTTCGGGAGCTTGTTTATTGTCTGGATAGTGCTCGGCATTATACTCAATCGGATCTCAAAAGGGGAAAGTCCAGAGATATTCGTTGAGATTCCTCCTTACCGGTTACCTTACTTTGGAGCACTCTGGAAGAAACTTCTGATGCGAACCAAATGGTTTCTTAGAGAAGCCGTCCCCTACGTTCTTTTGGGAGTATTTACTATCAATATTCTATACTCACTCGGAATAATCCAATTTTTAGGCCGATTAACCGCCCCGGTAATCACCGGAATCCTGGGGCTTCCCCAGAATGCTGTGGGGGCTTTAGTAATTGGATTCTTGCGTAAGGACGTAGCTGTGGGAATGCTTGTTCCTTTGGGATTAAATTTGTCTCAACTGGTGGTGGCAAGTGTGGTTTTAACCATGTATTTTCCCTGCGTAGCCACCTTTGCCGTCTTGATCAAGGAGTTGGGGATAAAAGACATGCTGAAATCAGCTCTGATCATGATCACCTCCGCTCTGATAGTCGGGGGGCTGCTAAATCTTATCCTTTGATGGGGGGCAACCTGATTCTTTAAGGAAAGACATCGCAGACCTTCACTTACGTTCGTTGTAAATTAAGCTTCGAGACTACATTGAATCAAATGTATGGCGTACTTCCGTTTCCGCCCGAACTTCAGGGCGATGGCCGAACATTTCCCCTACGGCTGAAGAACTGAGAAGGTCCCCGGATTAAATGGATGAAACGGATCAATGTAGCGGAAGACTTTAGTCTTCCATTGTGGAAACCCAAAATTAAGCTTCGAGACTACTTTGAATCAAATGTATGGGCGTACCTCCGTGTCCGCCCGAACCTCAGGGCGACGGCAGAGCATCGCCCCTACAGTGACAAAAATCAGTCGATTTCCTATGACCCCCTGTTGTACGTCGGGCTGGAAAACGGCTGCCCCATATGAATCTAAATATGCTTAATCTGTCCTTTTAAGGGAAAGAGCCCACCCACCGCCGACAGAAAGATGGTTGGTCCCACCACCGTGTTCAAAAAGCCCACGTAGATCGGCCGTCTCTCTTCAGGGGCGATCTGAAGAAGATAATTTGTATAGCCTATTTCCACCCCGCTGATGGTGGCACCCAGAAAGAAGAAAATTGAGGCATAAGCCCAGAGGGGAATCTGGAAGACCATATTGGAAAGAACCAAAAGTGGGCAAATGGCTGAAAAGAATGCGGAGATGACCAAAACCAGCTTATTGTTCTTTCGGTTGCTCAGATATCCCCACAAAAGATTGGAAGAGAGATAGCCCATCATCTGCACGGTCAGAAATGCACCCGCTAAGCTGAATCCCATCACATAGCTTCCGATGGCTATTCTGGTTAAAAGAAGCATTCTGAAATTTCTGTCCGCTTTTGTGATTTGGAAACCTAAAAGGAGATTTTCCTTAATGCTTTTTTTCTCAGGTCGTCTGGTGGTAGGAGGTTCCTTAACCATACAGAAGGAGACTAAAGCCAGGATGATCAAAGCTGATGCAATCAAAAACAGAATTCCGAAATTTTTGGGGAAATCATGAAGCTTTAAAATTCTCTGAATCAGAAATCCGGCCAGCGCAGACAGCCCACCTCCCACAAGCATTCTCATTCCAAAGAAGCTTCCCCTTTTTTCCTCGGGAATAGTCTTACCCACTATATCGGTGAAGGAAACACCAGCCAGACCTCCGCCAAAAGAATAGAGAGAGAACAAGAAGAAAAAGGTAACCAGAAGATAGGCGGGATTTTCTTTCCCCAAGAGAAATACCAGGATGGCAAAAAGGAGAAACGAACCACCTCTCAGAAAAGCAGTTTTGATATAAACTGGTTTTTGATTTTTTCGATGTAGTGTCACCGCGGCAACAGCCATCTGAGGAAGAAACCATCCCAGTGCTTCCAGGGTGGAGGCTAATCCTATCAGAATCTGAGAAGGGGTGAGCTTGTTGATGAAAAGAGGCAAAACAGTTGAGGTGCTGGTAAAAGCCCAAGCAAAATTGAACAAAACCCCATTGGAGACCCCCAAAAAGAAGTTGCGTTTAAAATGCCTTTGAGCAAAAGGAGTCTGTACCGAAGATTGCTTAATCATTAGGATTAAGTTAATATTAAAAAGACGAATGTCAAGAAGTCCTGAGAAAAGGGGTAATGACACCAATTACAAAGCTTTCGCTTTCAGAGAATGCATCTGGTTTTGTTAGCGAAGAAGAAATCCGCCTAACTTGGCGAAATAAAAACGCTTCGATTATCTTAGTTCCGGGTATTTCCTATCACAAGGGTTGGCTGGGCATCTTGCCCAGCCAACTTCTCGACCGGCTTAATTGTCTGTCTTTTTATGGACTCATTCTTCTACAAAAACCGTTGACTTATTACCACTTTTCGTTTCCTTAAGCTAAAGTCTTAAGGCAAGAGGTCGAAAAATAAAAGGAGCAGATGTGAAAGTCGGATTCGTTCAGACCTCTCCCCTATTAGGGAGAAAAGATGAAAACGTTGAAAGGGCGATAAGCTCAATAAGGGGGGTAAATGCTGACCTCTTGGTTCTTCCTGAGCTTTTCAATACAGGCTATCTGTTTGAAAGCCGGGAGGAACTCAAGAGGTCGGCTGAAATTATTCCGGAAGGCCCCACATTCTCGAAGATGGCTGATTTGGCGGCGCGGGAGAATGTAAACCTTGTGTTTGGAATAGCAGAAAAGGAGGGTGACAGGTTCTTTAACTCTTCGGTTGTGGTCACACCGAGGGGGGGTTTCCAAATCTATCGAAAACTACATCTGTTTGATCGGGAGAAACTGTGGTTTTCCTCCGGCGATAGAGAACTGGGAGTATTCGACATCGGCTCATCGAAAGTGGGAATGATGATCTGCTTTGACTGGATCTTCCCGGAGGTGGCAAGGATTCTGGCTTTAAAAGGAGCAGAGATTATATGCCATCCTTCCAATTTGATCCTTCCCTATTGTCAGAGTGCCATGATCACCAGATGTATAGAGAATGGGGTCTTTGCCATTACCGCCAACCGAATCGGAACTGAAGAGAAAGGAGAGATGAAATTTTCTTTCACCGGTAACAGCCAGATAGTGGATCCCAAAGGGAATATTTTGAAAAAGGCAGATGAATGCCAGGAGGGGGTGTGGACGCTTGAGATCGATCCAGGTTTGGCTAAGGATAAAAAGGTCACCCCACATAATCATCTTTTTAAAGATCGAAAAATAGAATTTTACCGGAAGGGGAATCTATGTTGAATTCGAAAGCTGATAAGGAAAATCCAACAAACGCCTCTCAGACCACCAAAGTTGCTGAAATCAAGTCGGCGGAATCCATAGGTAAGGTCAAACCTGCTAAGATTCTGGTAATCGACGACGAGCCGGAGATCACCGATATAATCGAGACTTTTTTGGAAGCCGCTGGTTACGAGGTAAAATCGGAAAATTCCAGCATGATCGGAATAGAAAGGGCCAAAACTTTTCTCCCCGATCTGATCCTTCTGGATATCATGATGCCCTTCATGGATGGTTATGAGATCTGTCAGGAGCTAAAAAAATGTGAAAAGACCAAAAACATCCCGGTGGTGTTTTTGACTGGGAAGGATGCGCGAAGCGATGATGGGAGGAGTTACAGAGTGGGCGGGGTGTTATACATAAAGAAACCCTTCAGCTGTGAGCGCCTTCTGGATATCGTGAAAGTGGTCTTGCAGACCGCAAAAAGAGAACCAAATAGCTGAATCAAACAAAAACAGAGTTTATGTATCGATTCACCCAAACTCAGGATTAAAGGATAAGGGGGGCAAACCCGGCATCATACCGTGCAGGGTAAGCCAGCACCTGACCTTAAAACACATATTAGGTCAGATGCTGGCTTCTTTTTTGACCTGAGAACCATAAGGGTTGTCCCTTCAACTTCAGGGTGAATCCTGCCGACGATTATCCCGTAGGGCGGGCATCCTTGCCCGGCAGATTATTGTTGTTTTCCATATCCGGATAAAATTTCTTGCCATTGAAAGGAACATTTTGTATAATCCAAACGTTATGAAACTGATGTGCCAAGGGTTGCACTTCAAAAGGACGTGAAAATCTCAAAAAAGTAGGGAGGGGATATGACTTACGAGGTAAAAAGGATTGACGTATGGTCAGTGGTCAAGATCGCATTCATTCTGGGTGGTATTTTTGGTTTGCTGGCGGGAATCTTATACGCCATGATGTTGGCCATGATAGGAGGGTTCTTAAGCCAGTTGGGCGGTGAGTTTGGCGCTATGCCGGGTCTGACTGGTGCGGTGGGTATCGTCACAATATTCTTTATGGTGCTTTTTTATGCCGTGGTTGGTGCTGTGATAACCGCCATCTTTACCTGGATGTACAATCTGTTGGCAAAGGGGATGGGAGGAATTAGATTTAACTTAGAACAGGAAAAAACCAAAGTAGTAATACAGCCATTGCAGAAGACTGAAGCTGAATCGGAGGGGATGTTAGGAAATCAGAAATATGAGTGAGGTAAGAGTGCGGATGGCTCCCAGTCCATCCGGCTTCCTGCATGTGGGCACTGCTCGAACCACCATCTACAACTGGCTTTTCGCCCGTCATCACCAAGGAAAATTCATTTTAAGAATAGAGGATACGGACGTCTCCCGTTCCAGTCAGGAGATGGTGGATGCCATCCTGGAGAGCATAAGGTGGCTGGGGCTGGATTGGGATGAGGGACCATACTATCAGTCACAGAGGACGGAAATCTATCAGAAGTATGCTCAGAAGCTTTTGGAAACTGGGAAAGCCTACTTTTGCTTTTGCCCGCCCCAGGAGTTGGAGGAGAAAAGAAAGCAAGCTATCGCCTCTAAAATTGACTGGAAATATAACCGCACCTGCCTGAAACTTTCAGAAGCAGAGAAAGAGGAGAAGATAAAAAGTGGCGTGCCCAAGGCGATAAGGCTTTTCGTGCCTAAAGGACAAACCGTCTTTTCTGATCTGGTATATGGTGAGCTTAAGAAGGAGAACGAAGAATTAGATGATCTGATAATCCTCAGATCTGATGGGACTTCCACTTACAACTTCGCCTGTGTGGTGGATGATGTGGACATGAAAATATCTCACGTCATTAGAGGAAATGACCACATCGCCAACACTTTCAAACAGGTTTTGATCTATCAAGCTTTGGACTTGACTACACCCAAATTCGCTCACATCCCTCTAATCTTGGGAAAAGATAAAGCCAAAATCTCCAAAAGGCACGGGGCGGTTTCTGTGATGGAGTATAAGGAGCAAGGGTTCTTGCGAGAAGCTTTTGTGAACTTTTTGGCTCTCCTGGGCTGGTCACCCAAAGATGACCGGGAGATACTCTCCATCGACCAGATGATAGAGCTTTTCACCCTGGAGGGAGTGAATCCCTCCAATCCCATCTTCGACCGGGAGAAGCTGGAATGGATGAATGGCGAATATATCCGCGCCAGCAAAAATGAAAAGCTTTTGTCTCTGATTATCCCCTTTCTGATTAAGGAAAATTTGATCTCAGAGGACATAACGAAGCAAAAAAGAGAGTGGCTTCTCAAATACGTTTCTTTATTCAAAGAAAGAACCAAGACATTGAAGGAGTTTGCAGAAAAAGGCAGATACTTCTTTGAATGTGACTATCAATACGAGGAAAAAGCCGCGAAGAAACATTTCAACTCGCCTGAGGCTGCAGACAGGTTGCGTGCGTATGTTGATCGTCTTTCTGGATTGGACAGCTTCGAAAAGGCTAAAATAGAAGAAGCGCTGCGCAAGCTGGCAGATGAGATGCAGACAAAACCAGCAGCCTTGATTCATCCGGTTCGCTTAGCCACTACCGGCACCACAGCCGGACCGCCACTTTTCGATCTCTTAGAGCTTCTGGGCAAAGAGGAAGTAATAAAAAGAATCAAAAAGGCAGTTGAGTTTATTCAGACCAAGTTCAGTTAGAAGAGGTTATTAAGGAAAGTAAACAGGAAAGACCTTAAACTACACCCAACGCATGTGATAACCCACCGGGCAATGGCGTTTATCGTCGCTACCATGCCTTTTGTCTCGAAGAGACATTGACTAACAATGAGTTACAGTTGCCTCGTTGTGGAGGGCATCGGTTGCTCCCAAACAAAAAATTTTCACCCAGCCAATAAGATTTCCTTAGCAAATGTGTCAGCCAGATACGTATTATCCATCGCTAAGGTTAGTCGATTTTTATTCGGACAATTTTCCGAAGGAGAGACTTGGTTAGACGTTACCGGGAATTTTGCGCATAAGGAGATGACGCATATGCAGTGTGCTTCCTGCGGAAGGAAGATAAAGCGGGAGCCAGTGTGGGTAGATGGCGAACCATATTGTTCTCAAGATTGTGCCGATATGGGCCCCGCCGAGAAAGAAGGAATTGAAAGCAAAGAAGAGGAGAAGTGGTAGGGCTGGTGGTACCAAATTATGCCGAGTTAAACCCGCCGGCGATATTCTGCCTGAGCGGAAATTACACTTTCAACAATCTTGCCTCACCTAGGAGGTGAGAACAATGACGGACAAACCGTGGAGCACCCCTACTCCGCCCAAGGAGCCTAAGGAGACCAAAAAGGGAACTCGGAAGGCTAAGGGCACCAAGGCGACCGAAAAGAAATAGAGCGCCTTGAGGACAACCACGAAAGGCTCTTGAGCGTCATGCTCAGGAGCCTTTCTTTTTCGATTCATACTCCGTTCTTACCACATGTCGGTTTTTGGGATAGTTGAATTTAAAGAGATCTGCGGCGTCGCTTTGGTTGAGTAACGTAAGCTTCAAGCTGAGTGGGTCAATAGCCGGAGGTTTTTAACTTTTAAGACGCTTCGGGAATAGTCGCCAGATCCCGCCAAAGGCGGGAGAACGGACAAGGCTCCGTCACCAACAAGTGTGCAGGTCAAGCATCCAGTAGGGTGCTTGACAAAAAGAATTGTCAACCGCGTCTATGGCGGGGCTGACCTAAAAAGCTTTAATTGAAGATGGCACAGAGCCAGAATTGGCAGACTGTGGAACACCTGTTTTGCGTTTGCTTTGGATTGTCTTTTTCGGGCCTTAAACATCCGGGGATGGAGACCAAAGATAACGCTCAAAATCTATAAAGTCATTCTTGTCGAACTTTATACCTTCTTTTCGTAATAACTCTTTTTGAATTTCATAACCGTAGTTTGACTTCAGAGCTATTCGTCCTTCACGGTTAACAATTCTATGCCAGGGCAATTTATCTTTTCGAGCAGAGGAGTGTAGTATCCTGACCACCTGACGAGCCGCCCGGGGGTTACCCGCATACGCCGCAATCTGACCATACGTAGCAACTTTGCCTTGAGGTATCTTTTTGATGATATCTTTTACTCTCTGGCTAAAAGAAAAGCCTTCAAATGTTTCTTGTCGCTTCGCTTTCATAGTGGTCTAACTCCTGTTTCTTCATGTGTGGCAAGGACTCCTCGTAGACAGATGTCATCACCCATCTTCCTTGTTGGCCGGATGATAATATCCTACAGGAGCATAAACCCCGATGCCTTATTTGTTTTATTCAGGCACAACGTCGGAATAACAGTATCCCGACGCGACTAAGAGCTTTTTCTTACGTTCCGCCTAGACCAAAAATCTGCTCTGGTCTTCTTGATTTTGTCGAAGAGCTCCTGGTTTGTCTACATGGAAATGTCGGCTTCCTATTTTTGCCCTGTCAATCTTGCTTATAGTTGCTGGTTTGGATCGTCTCGTTTTTCAGCCCAAATATAGAAGTATGTAAACCCAATATGTAGAAACAAAATGTGATCTAAGGAGCAGGCTCACCCAAAGCCCTGTACCTCTTATCTTTTCTCAGGTCCTCTTCCGGCGATTCGCTCCGGGTAGAATTTCACGAAAAACAGCTTTCGTATTTGAACATACCAACCGTGGAAGGAGGTTCCCGGGCGGTAATGAGCGCCGTGCAGGCTGTAGTCGCCATAAATATTATCCCTATCAGTGTTGGTCCAACTATGTCCAAATTGCAGCTCCCACGCTTTCCAAGATTTATCGAGTATCTTGAGGCTGATCAAGACAAGATTCCCTCTACAAGCGGTCTCTGTCCCGGATTTGTGGTCGAAGACGCGTATTCTATGGCCACCCCGGCTCAGATCTATCCTAAATCTCTCACGAGTCCCTCCCACCCAAACTTCGAAGCCTGCGCCCAGCCAGACCTTACGCTTATTTGTATAGTTGAGCGTTATGCCTAATCCCAATAGGACGCCTCTCATTTCGCTCTCAGTACTCGCAAGATACTCGTTTAACCTCAAATTGTTGCAGCCATTTTCATATATCCAAGACGATCCATACTCAATCTGCCATAACACTGGTCTATTCGTAGACTTGAATTTCCCCAGACCAAAAAACGAAAAGGTAAACCATAAAAACGGCAGGGAAACTCGATATCCCCGATTGAGGTGGCCTCATACTTGGCCTCCGGTTGACTCAAGAATAGCGATCCTAACCCAACCCCCCAGCCAATCTCACTTGAGTCAACCACCTCCTCTGCAGCAGCACTTAAGAAGCTCAGTAGGCAGATCAGAATAATGGCAGGGATTGAGCGGAGAGATTCTCTCACGAGTCTTCTTGCCATGAGAATTCGATTGGATCGAGACATTCTAGAGCCAGATGTCTTATGTTAATGAACGTAACACGTTTCCGCCGCTGCATAATTCGCGTCCAGCTTCGGGTGAAATTCGCAAGAACCTATATATTGATCGAAGCGACCGAGATCGCCGGAGGCGTAATAATCGAAGATAAGGTGAGCACCGCGCCGATTATCATCTGATATTCGGAAGGCCATATCATTATGATAACCGAAGCGGTACGTTTCCCCAGGCTCCAGAAAAAAACCGACTATTCCAGCTGCCCCGCTTCTGTTCTTTACCAGAATCTCATCAGCGCGGAGATTCAGTATGTAGTAATCAATGTCAACGTGTTTATCTTCATAAATAGGCGAAGAACAGCCACCCAGTGATGCTGCTAGTCCCGAAAGTAAAAAACCAAAGAAAAACATATAGAAAACGCGAGTGCTCATACCGCATTTCTCCAATTTGTCAGTTATTCTCCAGTTGGTATGATCTAATTTTTCTCAAATATAATAACAAAAAGCCGTTTTTCAACGACTTTTCTTCTGCCTTGACTCTGATAATATCGCCAACTTGAATCTTATCCAGCTGTATACAATTTTGCCAACAATGGTCGAAAAGCATTCTATCTGCACCACTTTGGTATGTGTTGCGACGATATATATCCACAATGTTCTTTTCATTGCATCGGGATTTTGTAATCCCGATGCTGTATTTGTCTTATTCAGGCATAGTGTCGGGATAACAATATCCCGACGCAACTGAAAATGCGATTTTTCTACCTCTTTCTCTGCGCTTTTTCGATCTTGGCCCAGGTATCATATAACGATACCGTCCGGTTGAATACGAGTTTTCCATTCGAAGAATCAGGATCAACACAGAAATAGCCGAGCCTTAAGAACTGATAGCGGTCTCCCGACTTTGCACCTGTTAGGTTTGGTTCAATCCAGCACGAAGCCAATGTCTCCAGCGAGTTCGGATTCAAGTTAGCTTTGAAATCGGAACCCTCCTCTACATCTTCTGGGTTTGCTTTCACGAAGAGATGATCATACAAACGGACTTCGGCTTCGAGAGCGTGAGAAGCAGAAACCCAGTGCAAGGTACCCTTAACCTTACGTGCGGCTTTAGCCCCGCCACTTTTGGTTTGAGGATCATAGGTACAGTGGAGTTCCACTACTTCGCCGGTCTTCTCATCCTTGACTATGCTCTCACATTTTATAATATAGGCGTGTTTCAAACGCACCTCACGACCTGGGGCCAGACGGAAGAACTTTTTGGGTGGGTCTTCACGAAAATCATCTCTTTCGACATACAGCACGCGTGAAAAAGGAACCTTTCGTGTCCCCGTAGAAGGATCTTCCGGATTGTTGACTGCCTCTAACTCCTCGGTCTGATCTTCAGGATAATTGTCGATGACCACCCGAAGCGGGCGCAACACAGCCATCACCCGCTGTGTTCGCTTGTTCAAATCTTCGCGCAGGCAGTGCTCCAGCAGTGCGATATCAACTACACTATCCCTCTTGGCCACACCGATGCGATCACAGAAAGTTCGGATTGACTCTGGCGTGTAACCACGTCTCCTCAAACCTGATATCGTGGGCATCCGTGGATCGTCCCAACCGTTGACATGCCCTTCTTCTACCAGTTGCAAAAGTTTTCGTTTGCTCATTATGGTGCAGCTGAGATTGAGGCGAGCGAATTCAATCTGCTGAGGATGATGGATGCCCAATTCGTTTAGATACCAGTCGTATAGCGGGCGATGGTCTTCAAATTCGAGCGTGCAGATTGAATGCGTGATTCCCTCGATGGAATCTGACTGACCGTGAGCGAAATCGTACATGGGGTAGATGCACCACTTATCACCAGTCCGATGGTGAGTGGCTTTGAGAATCCGATACATGACCGGATCGCGCATGTTTAAATTCCCGGATGCCATGTCAATTTTTGCACGAAGTACGCGGGAGCCGTCCCCGAATTCACCCGCCCGCATACGCCCGAACAAATCCAGATTCTCTTCGACCGAACGATTACGATACGGGCTCTCCTTACCTGGTTCAGTTAAAGTACCTCGGGTTTCTCGGATTTCATCTGCGCTCTGGTCGTCAACGTAAGCCTTGCCTTTTTTAATTAACTGCACGGCGTAATCGTAAAGTTGCTCAAAGTAATCCGATGCGTAGAACAGCCGATCATCCCAATCAGCTCCAAGCCATCGAATGTCTTCTATTATCGATTTCACATATTCAATTTCTTCTTTGCTCGGATTGGTATCATCGAAGCGCAAATTGAAAAGACCACCATATTGGAGGGCGATACCATAATTGAGGCAGATGGATTTGGCGTGCCCAACGTGCAGGTAGCCGTTTGGCTCCGGCGGAAATCGGGTATGCACCCGCCCACCATATTTATTTGTCCTTAAGTCTTCATCGATGATTTCCCGGATAAAATCGGAGGGACGAGTAGACTCGTTCTTGTTCATACTTGCTACTTCCTTCTCTTTTTTCATTTTGCTGTTGCCTGATTCGGTGTTATGCGATTTCATAGCTTTTTCACCTTGATTTCAAGTGAAGTGGTGATAAATTTTCTTCCATTATCAACAGGATAATATAGCACTTAATAGTCCTCCCCGCCAGAATAAAAAATTTAAGAATTGCCTGTTGCCTGAGATTTTCAGATTTTTTGGGCAATAAATTAAAACGCATTGTGCTACTGTTGTGTTGGTCACGGACGCCTCGTCTGTGACCTAATTGTTATTGAAGTGTTATAGATTTCCATCCTTTATCAATCAACTTGAACCGACGACCAAAGGTCTACTAAGCCCCTGACCAATAGAGAGCAAAACATATAGTGTAAATTATTGTGTGTAAAATTGTGTTTGGAGGGACAAGCACAAAGGGCATATCCATTTAGTGAACTTTAGAAAGGAGGATATGCCCTATGCAGCG
>Ga0111202_129_pt1 | contig 21680 bp, 19 predicted proteins | sample DeeMarSWOR324_28_FD_80372 | JGI IMG/M metagenome (GOLD analysis project Ga0111202, IMG submission 80372) | candidate division Zixibacteria bacterium SM23_73_3 | reverse complement strand
TGTGCCAGCCAGTTTTTGGCAAAATCATCCAGCATGCCAATTAATTGTCCCCGGGAAAGATCATCCAAGCTGTCTATGCTTTTGTCCTTTTCTTCCATTTTGCACTTAAATTAAAAAATTGATCTGCTGAAGAAGAGGTATTTCGGGGGAGGATAAATTCCTCCCCCTATGGATGGTTAATCATTTGGCGCCGGGTTATTGGTATTCTCAAAACATCATTCTGTTACTTTGTACACCGTGTCATGATCTCGCACCGGCTCCTTCACCTTGATTCCTATCGAATCACCAGGCTTGGCGGTTTGAACTTGCTCATGTTCAATCTGCATGGACTCCACCGTCTGAGTGAAATCGGTGGTGTGTCCCTTGATGTGGATGGTATCACCTACAGAGAGCGTGCCATTAGTAATATTGATGGCAGCCACCCCGATTTTACGAAAATAATCCGATACCTTTCCAACTTCTTCCTCCGGCATTTTCCCCTCCTTTAGGCAAAGAGAGTTGAAGGGTTAATCTGCATAGCGTGGATGCAGACTTTTTGGTCTGTTTTTTTCTTAATATAAGAATGAGAAAATCATATGCAAGGGGAAAATTGAGTTTTTTGGTAGTTTCTTTCCGAAAGTCCCGCCAGAGAGGTGCCCGTACGGGCGCCCCAGAGACAGGACATTTTGAACCCATAGATGCAGTGTTCGAGCAACCCTGAATTATACGGTTCAGGGTTTGCCTCGCACAATGGGGGGGTGGTGAAAAAGATATAATCAGAGGCGGGATAAATTCCCGCCCTATGTGCGACAATGAAGAATGTAGATGGAAAATGATCGAAGACCCATTAAAGATGGTTGCCTGATCCTGTTGATGATACCTTTAGCATCTTATGAGATTTGAAGTCGTAGTTGCTCGATTCATCGGGCAAAAACAGTGTATCTGCAATATTGCTTCGTTAACCTGATCACCTCTGCCACTGGTTTACTTTGCTGGCATATTTTTCTACAAGCCTTTCTGCTTCACCCTCTTTTGTTGCCTCGGCGAATATATGGAAGGAAGCCTTTCTGCGATCCGGCATCACCAGCACCCAGGAGTCACAGTTCAGCACCCTTACTCCATCTATCAATTCACGTTTGCAATCCTGGGTGTGTTTTAAAAGCTCTCTCATCACCTGTCCCTTTTTTCCCCAGGAGCAGGTAACTGTTTGTTTGACCATGTGGAATTGATCCAGCTCCTTCCTCAGATGGGCCAAGCTTTTCTTGGGAGGGGCGGTTCCGCCAAAGGTGGAGTTGGAGAGAAGCTCCAAGATCTTTGCCACATTGAACATGGCATCTGCCCCCAGTTGGAATCCGGGGAAGATGAAACCTCCCTTTGTCCCTCCCACAAAGTCTACCTTTGAACTGGAAAGAGCGTCCATCATGGCTAAATGGTCATTTCTCACCCGGATCACTTTCACACCATAATCTGCGGCAATTCTCTCTACACCCATGGAAGCCACCACCGGGACAGCGATCTTACGTGCTCGAGTGGAGCCCAAGAAGAAGGAGGTGACTATCAGAAGTAACAGGTCAGGCTCAATAAACTGACCTTCCTCATCCACCACCGAAAGCTTCTCCGCTCCCGGATCAAAAAGAAAACCAACGTCCGCATTTACTGATTTCACTATGGAGGAGAGCTGTTGAATGGATCGAGAAAGCTCCTCATCTGAGCGGGAAAGCTTTTTGGGGTCCGGATAGGCGTTCAAGGAGATAACCTCACAACCTAAGGCTCCAATGATGGAGGGAAAGATCTCACAGGCGCCTCCATTGGAGTAGTCGACGACGACCTTAAACTGCGCTTTTCTGATCTGCTCGGAATCTATAGTCTTCAGGAAGTCCTCCCGGTAGGATTCGATCACCCGTTGTGGGAAATTGAGTTGTCCGGTCTCCTCCGGTGATGCTCTTCTGAAATCCTCCCGGAAGAAAAGCCTTTCCACCGACTTGGTTTTGGAGGTGGGCAGATCCTGCCCTCCTCCGTTGAAGAAGACTATATCGGTCTGCTTCGGGTCCAGGGGCGATCTTCTGGTATGAATCCCCCCCTGCTCTTTTCCTGACTTTAGTTCATATCTCACCACCGGAATGGGGAGGGTTCTTAAGTCATTCACATTCACTCCGGCGGAGAGCAGTCCGCATATTAAGGCTCGGCTGATCATTCGGGAGTTGCTGCCCGCATCTCTGCTGGTGACCACGGTTGAGCCCTTGCCCAGCATGGCTCCGTATGCCGCCCCCAATTTGACTGCAAACTCCGGAGTGAGTTCTAAGTTTCCCACCCCCATCACCTTGGCATCGGTGAAAAGCTCCCGGTTCCATCTCTCTCCCCACACCAGGCTGGAGGAGAGGATGGAGCCTGCCTCCACCCGCTTTCCGGGCCAGACCCTCACGTTGGCTTTTATTTTGGCACCTTTCTCAAGGTAACAGTTTTCGCTGATGATGGCATTTTCAAAAATTACCGTCTCTTCTTCGACTTTAGCATTGTTTGCCACAATCGCCTCAGTTAAAATACTTCTTTTGCCGATGGAGGTATCCTTCCAGATTACAGAGCGATCCAGATTCACGTCCTCTTCAATTTGCACATTATCACCGATAACCGAATTGGATACAAAACAATGGGAACCTATGTGGGCATTATCTCCAATGATCACCGTCCCCTTAAACTCAACTTTCTTCCCTACCTTAGCATTCTTGCCCACCCATAGACGGGCGTGTTCGCGGTGAAGCAAGTTGCCTCCGATATCCACTCTCACCCTTCCCTCCAGAATATCCTGATGTGCTTGAAAATATTCCTCCAAATTCCCCACGTCTCTCCAGTAATCTGAAGTTACAAATCCTAAAAGCCTTTGATCGGTGGAGAGCATATGGGGAAAAAGGTTCTTGCTGAAATCAAAGCTCTGCTTACCTGGTATTTCCTCTAACACCTCAGGCTCCAGAATGTATATCCCGGTGTTAACAGTATCGCTGAATACCTCTCCCCAGGTGGGCTTTTCCAAGAACCTGGATATCCTTCCGTCCTCTTGGGTAATCACCACCCCGTAGGAGAGGGGATTTTCCATCCGGGCAAGAACCATGGTTACTTTTGCTTTTTTCCCTTGGTGAAAATCGCATGCCGCTTTAATATCTATGTCCGTCAGCACGTCCGCTGAGATGACCAGAAATCTATCATCAAGCAGGCTCTGGGCATTTTTTACCGCCCCGGCGGTTCCATAATCCTCTTGCGCCTCTATATATTGTATCTTCACGCCAAATCTTGATCCATCTCCGAAGTAGCTTTTTATCGTTTCCGGCTGAAAATAAAGTAAAACTACCAGATCCACCACCCCATGATTTCTTAAAAGATTAATGATGTGCTCCATCATGGGTTTATTTGCCACATATACCATGGGTTTGGGGATGGTGCAGGAAAGGGGTCTTAAGCGGGTACCAAAGCCCCCCGCCATAATCACTGCCTTCATTTGTTTATTACTCCTTGAGAATTACCTTTTTAAAGAAAGCTGTAAAAAGGTAGCCTTTCCAATGCTGGAGTCAATTTGTGCTTTTTAGTCCACCTTGATAGAACTTTTGCCGCCTTACTTCTGATTTAGAATAAGATCATCAAATGTCTGAATCACGTCGCCAAAATCGCTAAAGGGGTAATGCTTGATATCCTCCTTCAGGCAGAACTTGCGTAAATCATTTTTGGCGAATACAATATCCGACTCTCTAACTACACACTTGTCCGACAATCCGTCCCCGATATATACGGTTTTTTGATTTTCACTTTTCAAATTTTTTAGGTGGTACTTTTTGCAGTTTCCGCAATTTCCGCATCCTCGATCAAAGTAGGGGAATTCTGGTTTGAGTTTATCTCCTTCAAATCTGAGAATGTTGGAGTAAAAGGGAAGCTTTTCCAATCCGAATTTTTTAAAAATCAGCTTTATGTAAAAATCCAGCCCATCACTCAAGATCACCAGCCTCAACCTCTCTCTTTTACAAAGATCGACAAAATCGAGAAATTTTTCATCGATTTTTTGAGAGAGGGCGAATTTTTTTAGCTCTGATTTAGTTATCTTTATCAAATCACATAATCTTTCCAGACATACCTTTGAGTTGATTTCTCCTTTCAGCCAAAGTGAGACGAACTTCTGACTCTCTTTCTTTGAGAAAGCGTCGAACAGGCGCGCCCCCACATCATTCTGGGTGATAGTCCCGTCGAAATCGACCAAAACCAGAGGGCTTTTTGAATTTCTCATGTTTGCCTGCTTCAAACTTGCCCTTCCACCTTTTTCGTTTAATCTTGAGGGTCAAAAAAGATTTGCCACAATGGTAAACAGAAGTATCAACATGACACCGAAAGCTATAGTGGCATATCTGAAATCCCTTTCAGCAAGAAAGGAGAATACTGCCACCACCACCCTCAGAAGAGGAGTTAGCACCATCAGCAGAATCCCCAGATTAACAATGGCGGTTGGCTTACCTCTGAGAAGATTCGAAAAAATATTAGAAAAACAAGGGCGGATTAAATCTTGGAGATGATTGTGGGGATGTGTCTGAAGGAAGAACATACCCAGTCCCAAGATTAAAAATCCAGCGGAGCAAAAGGAGCCTATCAAGAGAATAGTGCTCACGTAAGCATAGACTTTTTCTTTTTTGTCTGTCATAAGACCTCAAAATAAAAGATGAAGCCCCAATCCTTTAAACAGCATCTCCAAAGATAGATACAAAAGAACAAATACGAATGCTTTCTTGAGATATTCTGCTTTTATTTTTGGAAGAAGACGTGATCCCAGAGTAGCTCCAAAAAAGACTCCCAGCATGGTGGAGCCAGCCACCAGGGGATGAATTTCCCCTCGAGAAAAATAGACGAATGCGCCGGCACTGGCGGTCACCCCGATCATGAAATTGCTGGTGGCTACCGCAGTCTTGAGTGGCACTCTCATCAGAAGATACATCACCGGAACCTTTATTATGCCCCCTCCCACCCCTAAAAGCCCGGAGATGTTACCGGCAAAAAACGAGGCACCCATGCCCAAGGGAAGATGGGTAATATTGTATGACCCGTCCCGATTGTCAAAATTACTCGCAGTTCTGGTCTCGTCTCCCCTGGATCCATCGGGTTTTCTCCGTAACATTGTCCAGGCAGTGTAGGCCAAAAGGGAAGAAAAGAGGATAGATAAAATTTGAGGTCTCATGATCCCTGCTATCACCCCACCAACAACGGCTCCCAGCGTGGTTGCCAGCTCCAGAGTCATCCCCAATCGTATATCGGTTAGACGTTTTTTTACATACAGACTTGCTGCTCCGGAAGACGTGGCGATCACGCACACAAGAGATGCTCCAATAGCTTCCCTCATGGGCACACCGAACACCAAAGTCAACATGGGAATGATAAGAACACCCCCTCCCAATCCCAGAACTGACCCTAAAAGCCCGGCAAGTATTCCTCCCACTATCATAAAGAAAAAATCCGACATCTTATCTTCGCTTCCTTGACCTCTGCTCAGTGTGGGATGTTATCATCCCACGGCATCAGGGGAGATGATAACATACGCCCTTGGGCAAAATTTAACAAAACAAACGCATTTATTTCTTATATAAAGTTACCTCTTCTCGCAGAAGAGAAGAGGGGATTCGTATGAATGTGCGTCTCGCACTTCGCCGGACAAGCATGCGTAAGGTTTAGGGAAAATCAAATAGAATGTACCCAAAATTTGTGCGTTTGTATTAATCAGAGAATCTTTGGATTTTGTATTCACTTTGCACTCAGCAATTTTTTATACTCCTCCGGACTGGACAGAATCTGAATTGCCTTCTTGATCTGGGGATGGTGTTTGAACCACACCCCTTCATACTTGGCGTTTTGTCCGTATAGTTTGACTAAGACGTTCTCCCTTATTTCGGATTTTATATAATCTTTTGAGAGATCGAAATCTTTTTCTTTCTCAATATTTAAAAGCTTTTCCAGCACCTCTATTTGCTGATTTACCGCCTCCGATCTTTCCTCTTCTGTCACTGCCTCCTTCAGCTTCTCCAATTCCAGCTCGGATGAGGTCTGGTAGCTGAAGCCTCTGGTTGTGAGAAATTGTTTGAATTCAGAAAACATGGCATCATCCACCTCGAAATCTCTGGGGAGAGAGGGATGGGTGGCGGTGTAGTGAACGGCGAAATCGAAAAATGAAAGCTTAGCCAAAAGGTTGTATTCAAGGGGCGATAGATTCTCATAAGGGACGACCACGTCCGGTACGATTCCTCCGTCACCATACACCACTCGTCCCTCTTTGGTGAAGAACTCGGGTTTTGTCTGGGTAGTATCTGTCCTGTGGCTATTTGCCTCTCTATCCTCCTGAACTGAAATTATGGTGTTGTTCAGATCCTCTGGCTTCTGAATGCTTCTCCCGGAAGGCATTAAATATCTGGCGGTGGTGAGCTTCAAACCGGCACCATCTTTCAGCTGGACCACATTCTGAACCAGACCCTTTCCAAAGGAGGTATCTCCTATTATCACTCCTCTATCCCAGTCCTGAATGGCTCCAGCCACGATCTCCGATCCGGATGCGGAGCCTTCATCTATCAACACAGCCAAAGGAAGATCAGAGAAGAGAGGTTTGCCAAACGAATAGAATTCTTTGTTCTGGCTTATCATCTTTCCTTTGGTCTCCACCACCAGCTTGTCCGGCTCAAGGAAAACACTGACAACCGCAATAACTTGAGAAAGAAGGCCACCGGGATTTCCCCTTAAGTCCAGAATCAAGCCCCTTATATCTTCTCTCAAAAGTTCACTTACCGCCTCTCTTAACTCGTCGCCTGAAATATCGGAGAAACGATTTAACCTGACGTATCCGATTCCTTCACCAGCCAGTCCATAATAGGGAACTGCTCTTAGGGAGATCACGTCTCTTTGGATGGCGTATTCCATCGGTTCACCGATACCTTCCCTTTCAATGGTGATGTGAACCACTGTTCCTCTCTTCCCTCTGAGCTTCTTCACCGCCTCCTCCACGGTGATGCCTTCAGTGGAGACGCCTTCAATCTTTATGATCCTGTCTCCGGCTTGAATTCCCATTTTTTCTGCCGGCGTATCTTCCAGAGGCGAGATAACGGTGAGCCATCCATCCTTGATGGCGATCTCTATCCCCAATCCCTCAAACTGACCATGAGTATCCTCCAGGAGAGCATCATACTGCTTTGGATCCAGATATTCGGAGTAGGGATCGAGAGCCTCCAGCATCCCCTTGATTCCCGCCTTGATTAAGTCTTGGGGATTCACATCCTCCATATAGTGAGAGTTTACCACCGAAGCCACCTGGCTGAATTCCTCAAGATTTGCGTAAAAATTATCGGTTAAAGCATAGACCAGCCCCCCGATCAGAAGACCGATTACAGCTACGGCCAAAATCAGGGCACCTTTTTTAATCTTTATGTATTCTCCCTTCATAATCAACCTCCAAAGATTTGGCTTATTTTGTTTAAATCATTCTAATTTAGTTCTTATGATCAATGCTTTTTAACCAGATGCTTCATATTAATTGACGATCTCCCTGATTGTATCGTCTTTGTATTAGTTGTTCGATTTATGGTTCGACAGTTCGGCAAGTCCCGCACAGTGCGGGACAAAGTCGAAGGACAAGCTCACCACCCCGAGTAAAACCTCAGGGTCGAAGGATCGAGCCAAAAAATGCCCAATGAATTGGGCAACTCCAAAATTGAAGCTCTGGTAGGGGGCAGGGGTCTGACCCTTCAGGGCAGGCCTTTCCTTCGACACTGAGTCTCAGGACGAAGTGCAGGACGAGCCCCTGTCCCAGCACAAGGTGATAGATCGAGCATCCACACCAGATTATTTTACCTCATTTATCTTGTGACTTGCCTGATTTACTCAAGAAAGAATCCACCACCCTCCTCACCTTTTGCCAGGTTTTGTAGATATTCTCAGTCCCATCCACCACTTTTATTCTTTTTCTGTTCTGCCGGGCAATGGTTAAATATCCTTCTCTTATCCTTTGATGAAATTCGAGCCTCTCCTTTTCCAGACGATCTCTTTCTATTTTTTCCTTCTTTCTTCTTTTAAAAAATGTTTTAACTGACACATCCAGAAGTATGGTTAAGTCAGGCGAAAGTCCGAATGTGGAGATATTGTTTAAGGATTTTATCATCTTCTTACTCAGACCTCGACCATAACCCTGATAGGCCAAGCTGGAGTCTGAGTATCTGTCGCAGATAACCACTTTCCCCTCTTTTAAGGCAGGCAGAATCACTCTCTGGGTGAGCTGAGACCTGGCGGCTTCATACAGCAAAAGCTCGGTTAGGGCAGTCATCTCTGAGTTCTTTCTACTCAACAATATTCTTCTAATTCTTTCGGCTATCCTATCTCCTCCCGGCTCCCTTACTACAAGCACCTCGTAGCCATTTCTTCGCAGGTAGGAGCCAAGCCTCCGTGCCTGGGTGGTTTTACCACAGAAGTCTATCCCCTCAAAAGTTATGAAAAATCCATCCATGTCTGAATCGAAAGAACAAAAGCTAACAGAGAAAACAAAGAGGTGGGTATAGTTCCAACCACCTCTCTGAAATGCTTTAGTTATTTTTTCAAACGGAGTTCTATCTTTTCGCCGGTCTCTTGGTTTTCAAAATCTTAGACTTTTTTTCTTTCTTGCCATATTTCTTAATGAACTCTTCGGTTAGGATGCGCGCTTCCTCATCAGTATACTGCTTGGGTGGCGATTTCATAAAATAAGAAGATGAGGCATCCATGGCTCCAGAGAGCTTTTGATTTAAAGCCAATTTACAGCATCTCACCGCATCTATCACCACCCCGGCGGAGTTGGGGGAGTCCCATACCTCTAATTTAAACTCCACGTTTAAGGGGACGTCACCGAAGGTTCGCCCCTCCATCCTTATGTAAGCCCATTTTCGATCGGTCAGCCAGGCTACATAATCGGAGGGTCCGATATGCACGTTGGTAGCACCTATATCGTAATCCAGTTGGGAGGTAACCGCATTGGTCTTGGATATTTTTTTTGATTCCAGCCGGGATCTCTCCAGCATGTTCAAAAAGTCGGTGTTTCCCCCTACGTTTAATTGAGAGGTTCTCTCCAGCCTCACTCCCCTGTCCCGGAAAAGCTTGGTTAAGACCCGGTGGGCTATGGTGGCTCCCACCTGAGATTTGATATCATCGCCGATAACCGGCAAGCCTCGATCAATAAAACGCTTCTGCCAGTATTTCTCTCTGGCGATGAAGACCGGGATGCAGTTGACGAAGCCACATCCAGCATCCAGAACCTGTTCTACGTACCATTTGGTCGCCTCTTCGCTTCCCACCGGAAGATAGCTGACCACCACATCCGTTTTGGTATCTTTAAGTATCTTAACTATATCCGCGGTAGGACCGGGAGCTTTCTGAATTATCCTGGAAAGATATTCTCCCAGTCCATCATGGGTCATCCCCCGGTGGACTGGAACTTTAAGGCGAGATACCGAACAGAACTTATACGTATTGTTGGGATAGGTAAAGATGGCTTCGGCAAGATCCTTTCCTACCTTCTTTTTGTCAATGTCAAAGGCGGCAGAGAATTCAATATCTCTTATGTGATACCCCCCTAAATTAACGTGCATCAATCCAGGGACAAAATCTTTTTCCTTGGCGTTCTTGTAATACTCCACCCCCTGGACGAAAGAGGAAGCACAATTCCCCACGCCAATTATGGCAACCCTTACCTTATCCATATCTTTTCCTTTCTAAAAAAGCCTGTCCGTGGTTTGGCTAAACGTAAATTATTGCTTGAATCAATTTATTTACTTTCCAGTCTCTTGAGTTCATTTCGAATGAAGATTATCCTCTGTATCACGGTGATATTGGCAAGGATGGTGATGAACCAGATGGTAGCTATCATAATATATATCCCGATCCCAGGGATAGCACCTAGAAGGGAACCAATGACTAAGTAAGTTACCCTTTCCTCTCTTTTCATTAGTCCCACCTTACACTCAATCCCCAGTCCCTCTGCTCTTGCCCGGGTGTAGCTCACCATAAAGGAGCCGGCGATGGTGAAAAATATCAGGTAAACCACATGACTGTGCTTATCATGAAAAAACATAGCCAGTCCCAAAAACAGCAGAACCTCGGAGTACCTATCGATGGTGGAATCCATGAGAGCACCGAATTTCGATATTCGGTTGGTCTCCCGAGCCAATCTCCCGTCCAATACATCACAGGCACCCGCCAGCAACACCATCACTCCAGCGGAGAAAAAATATCCCTGCCGAAAGAAATTGAAAGCCAAGAGGCTAAGCATTAGTCCGGAAAAGGTGACAACGTGAGGGTGAACCCTTAAGCCTATCAGAAGTTTAGCGATAGGCTCGATGACCGTATCAAATCCGCGGACCCAGTGTTTGTTTAAAAGCTTAAGTTCTGCCATAGTCATGGATTTTTACTTTTGTTTACCCCAAAGATCAAAGTTCCTCCATTTTCACGCTCTATAATATCAGTCTCATCTGGTTAAGTCAAGTGAAAATTCCTTCTCCACCATTTCTTGTTTTGGAAAAGTGGTTTTTTTCTTGATAAATCTATCGCATAAAAGGAGGCTTCCCCATCCCACCAGAAGTCCGGCAACCACATCGGAAACGTAATGGAATCGACCATAGACCGTGGCAACCAGAAGGCTTGCCACCAAAGGGGAGATCAGATAATATAAGAGACGATGATGCCTTCTGGCATATACTAAAACCACCAATGCCACCGCCGCATGAGAGCTGGGCATAGCCCCCCCTTGTATTCCCGCCACATTTATTAATCTTTGTGCCAGAGAGGTAAAAAATCCACCGTTTATCTCTACCTGATGAATACTCGCCAGAGCAAATCGGGGACCCTCCACCGCAAAGAGAATGAATCCCAGATATGAGATATAAAAAGCCACCGACGAGGTGAAAAGCAGATTATCGAATTCCTTGATTTTACTTTTGAAGAAAAGTCCCGCTCCTAACATCGCCAGAAGAAAATAGTAGAAGCAATACGAGAACATCAAACATTCATTCAGTTCAAAGCAGACAAACTTCTGTAACCAAATCGTAGGATAGATGCCCAAAACTGCCAGTTCCAGTTGGTTTATGAAAGGATCGAAAACTCGAGGAAAAATAAGGTGAACCAAATGTCTGGTCTCCTCATAGAGCAGGATAAAAAATATCAGAGGATACCAGTGACGGAAAAAGAACATCCATCGGCTGTCTTTGTGATTCAACTCGTTGGCTATAAGAACAACTGCCACACAGATGCCCAAATTTAACGCTATGTAAGTCGTCCAGTTGGAAAGATTTGCATGAAAGAACAGAATCAAAAGACTCAAAACCGCCATGTAGATAAAGGTGGCTTTATCCACCAGAAAATATTTGCGATCATTTTTGTCTGTCATCGCACCTAAGAACCTGTCCAAAAATTCCAATTACCGTCATTGCGAGCGAGCCGACGCTCCCGTCTGGGAAGCGAAGCAATCTCGCTTTTATATAAAGCAATGGGTTAGAGATTGTTTCGTCGTCCATATGGACTCCTCGCAATGACATTTAAGGTTTTTTTCGACCACTCCCTAAATTGGGTGAAGCTGGTCTTAAATAGACTTTCCCTACTCCTTTCCTTCGATCAAAATGACCAACTCTCCCTTAATCTTGTGTTCCCCCAGTGACTTTCTGATCTCCTCTGGTGTACCTCTTAAGATTTCCTCAAACTTTTTGGTCAGCTCTCTTGCCACCACCACCCTTCGCTGTCCTAAGATCTCAGATACGTCATTCATCATCTTGGCGAAACGGTGTGGAGATTCATAAAAGATAAGAGTTCTTTTCTCCTCGTGCAATTCTTTAAGCCTTTTCCGCCTCTTTCCCGGCTTGGCTGGCAGAAATCCCTCAAACGCAAATCTATCTGTGGGAAGCCCGGAGACCACCAGGGCAGAGAGAAAAGCGGTAGCCCCGGGAATCGGCACCACTTGTATGCCTTCCCGGATGGCCAGTTGAACCAGATAATAACCCGGATCGGAGATGCCTGGTGTTCCGGCATCCGAGGTCACCGCCACTGACTGGTTGGCTTTAAGACGTTTGATCAAAAGGGGCGCCTTTCTCTTTTTGTTAAAATCATGATAGCTGATTAGACGCTTTTGAAGATTGTAATGTTTCAAAAGCATGCCGGTGTGGCGGGTGTCCTCCGCCGCTACCAGGTCGACCTCCTTGAGCACTCTCAGAGCCCGCAGGGTTATATCCTCCAGATTGCCGATAGGCGTGCTTACTAGATACAAAACGCCCGGCTCCACAGACGTTTCCCCGGCAGAGGCGGGACTTTCAGCTTTATCCGAATTTGGATCCATAGGATCAGATTTGTTCATCAATTAAAGCCCACTGGAATCAATAGATCAACTGTAACCACGTCAGCGAACCGCACAACCGCTGATATGATGAAATCGGACAGTTTTTATTATGTTCTTGCTGTTCATACGTATCCTCTAACGATCTGCGGCTCAGCGGAGCGAGGGCACTTCACCACTGAACTCTGATAAACACTCCTGAGTTAATTTTATCGACAAAACCTTAAAAAACAAACCCAAACTGCCCTCGCTTTCGTTGCAACAAAAGTTAGCCGCTGAGGAGCACATACTTAAGCTGAAAAGTACTAGCGTGTTTGATAAGACTACTATGGAACAGGTATTGATACAACCCGCGGAGAGTAAATCTCCATGTTAGAAAGTAACTTGAAAAAATCAGTTGAGTTACAGTCATAGGTAATCAAAAGTTTTTTATTTTTCTTATTGTAAAATTGAATATGTTCTCTCCCTGCGTAACAAAAGTGATTCTTATCGTACTTAGCTGTACCAGGGGATTGTTCAGGGGTCGTGTAGATAACGATTGCTTCAGACCATGGACCAATGAGTTCGGGAGCAGTGTGCATAACAATCTTATTACTCAGAAATCTGGGTCCGTAAACCATGATCCATTGATTCAAATCCGCATGATAACGAACACTGCCACCTATAACATCTTTTATTACTGGATATGCATCCTCTGGATTAAATCCATGCTTCCACAACATATCTTTTGCCAGATATTCCACATATTCCTTCGGATTGTAAAGCTGCGCAAGTGGGAAGCGTGTAAGGAATGTCTTTTCCTCTGGTTGACTAGTGAAGACATACAAATGCTCACCATGTTTAACCCAACTTTTCCAACTATCAGTATCGAAAACTGAAGACCACGGTATGAGCTCAACCGTCCATTTATCTGGGGTTGTCATTTTATAATTCGATATCTTCGCCAGAGTTGCACCTATATGTGAAAAATCGAATAATTCATCTGGAGCCGCGTCATATTTTGGCCCTACCTTACTTAGTGCGACATACAGATCGTTTTTGTAAACAAACACCCCCTCAGGCCAATATTTGTATCGATCGGTATGCGATTCAAAGAAAGGTTGTTGATTGTCTGTATATTGTTTTCTCCAAAAGTATTCAATGCGCCATCCGTTTTCCTTATCACATGTAGAAATTGCTACGGTATTTGAGACCATATGAGAGCCTTGGCGCGAGCGCTGATCTTTTGTGCCAACGAAGGTATCAGAAAATATCCACAAGATTTGTGTTCGAGAAATGGGAATTGATATTGCAGCGTCTCCACCAAGCCACCCATCTTTATAAGGAAAGCCTGCTTCACATTCCGGAAAGGCCGTAGCAAAATTATAATTCGAATAATCCTCAAAATTAACCTTAGTAGTTGAACCAAAGCTTTTGTCTCTCGCTGGAGAGGTGAGTATAGTATCTGATTCCAGACGATGAAGTAAAAGTGGGGCATCAAAAAAGTTTTCATGGTTGTGATACTTCAAAAATATCTCACGTAAATCCTCGTTTGAGGCAGTAAGCAACAGACCTTTCTCAGACCGTTCGTAATCCTGAATCAACCTCTTTTTAACTGCCATATCATAAAACCAACCATAGCTGAGGGAAGCGGCATGCAATGTATCTTCATGAATCGATATGCTGTAAAAACTATGAATCCTAATGAAATGGTCTCGGTAAAAATCATTATCCTTCTCAAGTGATTGTGGAAAAATATCCAATATAAGCTGATCTGCAAGCTGAGTAAGAACGGCTTCAAATTTGAAAGAATTTCCTTCAATAGTGTGGATAAGATGATAAAAGTTGTCCCCTGAGCGTCGAAAAGTGAAGGTATCGCCAAATTCATTATACCACGTGCCATTCAATGCTGATTCTACAACTGCATTTTTCTCAGTAAACAATGGGTGCAAGGATTTCACTTCTTCAGCAATGATAATCAGAGGCGTGATAAACACAGCCAAAGTTGTCAGAATTAAATATTTAAATGTAAGCATGTGATTTTGTAATTAATTTGGCGGCTAACGGCCAGCAACTGAGCAGTCCCGATTTATCGGGATTTGCTCCAGTTGCGTGTTATACGCCGTTTTAAGCATTTAATCCTCTTGTATCCAGTATTTTCAAACCAAACTATACTCCAAAATGCTCACCGGCTATCTCCATTGTGGAAATTAACTCGCTTCCTTTGTCTCTAATCGGTCACGAGACAAAAGCCAGCAGATTAGAAACAAAAGTCCTGGGACAGCTGTACCCTCAATGAACGGATTTATATCAAGGCTTCCACCGGATATTAGCATTGTCACATGGAAACAGATTACGCTGCCGACCGCAATCATTCCTCCCAGTCCTTCCCACTTCCAAGCGATAATTAAACCTATGAATACACCGAAAGGGAAAAAGAACAGTCCAACTATCTCACCAAGCGTAAGTGGGTTCGTTTCTTGTGGGCAGAACAGTTGCGGAACAACCATAAGCAATATAAACGCTATGCTTATAATACTCAGAATTCTTGCGATCCATCGGATAACACTAATCGTCCGATTCTTATTTTTCAAATCATTCATTTGATCTTCACCTCCTCTCGGTTTTTTGAAGTGGTGTATAACGATTTGCGTTTTGAGCTCCGCAACGATAATAACGCACAGCAGATTCGATTTTGTAGGGACTTTCGAGGATGCTTGGAATGCTGGAATTCGCTCCGAGCCCTTGCGTCCGCTGCAAACGCTGGTTAGCCGGTAAGTTCCATAATCCGTGTATTTATACGAGACTGAAAACCCTACCTTAACTACAAGCTATAATCATTGAACGAGACGATATTGACCACCATTTAAGATTAAGCCAAGCCACTTTTTTAATTACCTGGTAAACCTTTTTCGAAAATGTTTGAAAATCCATTTGTGTACTTTAAAGGGCTGATAATAGTCTTTGAGAGTAAAATTACATGTTGAAAAACATTTCAGGCTACACGTTTCTTTCAAAGCATTTAAGCGTTCTGGATTATATTGGTAATTAAATATTGTACCCCAATCTTGGCCAGAATCATATTGACCAAAACACGGTGCAATTTCGCCATCGATACCAATAAATAAGGAATTTTGTCCGGCACGACAATCCCAGGGTTTCATCTTCATCCGAATAAAATCTTTCATGGCTTTTAAATGTTCGATTGAATTAACCATAACGTAACCGCTTTTGTTCCTGTCTATTAACCAACCCAGCAGGTCATCAACCTCTTCCCAATCTTTAGGCGTAATCCACAGGTCAGATCCTCGATGTTTGAAATGATCTCGTTCTACAATGTGCGGTTCATTAATGTGATAGTCCGTCGCAACACCATTATCGTGAGCTATCTCTGTCAACATTTTTACATCCTTGAAATTTTTACTTGTAATATTGATGTTAAAGAAAATAAGATATCCATATTTTTTCTGTTGCTTTACCAAATATCTGAACTGGGGTTCAATACACATTAGACTTTTTGGGAGTCCAGGTTTTTCTGTAACACAATCAACTGCCACATTGATCGCCGCCACATCGGCTGAGCCAATTTCATCGATAAACTCCTCGTCCATCAATATGCCATTAGTTGGTAAGTAAACGAAAAATCCATTCTTACTTCCATATTTAATAACTTCTAATATAAAGTTCTTTCGTACCAAAGGTTCTCCTCCCATTATAGCAACAACCCGACAGCCCACCGATTTTAAAAAATCAATGGATCGTTTCGCAGTTTCGAGTGTCATACCTTCTTTTTGATTATTCCATGCCCAACAGTAATGACAGTCAACATTACACTTCCAGTCAGTGAAAAGGTATGAAAGAAGTGGTCGAAATTCTTTCGAATAATATCTAGATTGCAAGTAGGGAATAAACCAACGGCGAATTGCCTTTATTAGATTCTTGGTTTTATATTCAGCTTTTTGTAGTTTTGGCACTATTATTACCTCCATTTTCTCATTCACAATTTTGCGAAATAGACGAGCTTGAGATGAGAAAGGGAGCCTCCTTAAAACAGGATTGTTATTATTGAATTCCCCTGATAAACTGAATTACCCCACTGGCATTCATGCCAGATTTACCAATACGCTGAATTGATAAACGAACCCTAAATTATATTTACTCTGAAAGCCCAAAAGTTCTGCCGCACCTAACGGCTGCGAGCTCAGTCGCCCGCGTTAGCGGGTCGGCTATAGCGTCAAGTTATACTCCAACCTCAGTTCTCAGGAATTTGAGTTAAAGGCTCAGACTTCTCTAATAAGAAAAAACTCCTGGCAAAAGGAGCCCCCTTATGGCGGCAAAATCTGCTCAGCTTTTGCGAAACGAGAATCTTAGGTCCAAGCTCTCTGAATATTTGCTCCCATCGTTTCTGGCGATAGAAGCCAAACCACTCATTGCTCTTTATTTTTCTCCTATAGCCCGTACCATGAAGATAGGAGAAAAGTCGATCAATCGGATTGCGAGGGGTGTCCTCTAGTATAAAGAGCTTTCCTTTGGTGACTCGAACTGCCTCTTCCAAAAGAAGCCTCTTTTTTTCATTGGGCACATGATGTAACACGAAGCTCAGTATCACAATGTCGAACCAGCAATTCTCGAAAGGGATATTGACACCATTATAAAGCTCGAACCTCTTTGTCTCAAATTCTCGAAGATCCAGGATATCTATGTTGTGTACAGAGTCATAGCCGGTTCGTTCCAAAAAATACCCCACCTCTCCAGTACCACAACCAATATCAAGAATAGTATTTTCTGGCTTTACATGTCTCATAAGGAATCCTAACGTGTGGACACAATCTATGCTCATGTTTTCCATCGCAAACCTTTATAATATGGCGTGTAAAAGAAAATTAAACTATATCGGCTGGGCTTCTGATTCCCATTCCTTTGTTTATTACATGAGTGTAAATCATAGTCGTTTTAACATCTTTTCCGCCTGAGGCGGTCAGACGACCGCCGGCTTGGGCAGATCTGCCTTTGGCAGAATATCCTAATAACTACTGAACTTTTCCTATATCGTATCCTGCCTCTAACAAATGGTTCGCAAATGAATGTCTAAAGGTATGACAACTTGCCTGTTTTACTATTCCTGCCTTTCTTATTGCATGTTTTACTGCCTTTTTCAAGACTGTCTCCGATAAACCTCCCAAGAACTCTCCTATCTCTGGCTGAGGTCGGGCTTCGTCAGATTTCGGTTCCTTTTCCGGCTATCTTTTGAAGTGCTTAAGAAAAAAGGGAGAACCACCGAAAATAATCTTTTGGGTCGAAGATAGAAAGAAAGGTTAGCTCTCCAAAAGAGTTTCTTTAACTGCTTGGCCGAAAGCTTGTCCAGCCTAATCACCGGATCGCCACCCCAGAATTTGCTCCAGTTTGTGGTCAAAAGACGCTTTTTTACCTTCTCATAAAGAGCGGTGCCGGGATAGGGGGTGAGGATGCCGAACTGAATGAAGTCGGGATTCAATCTGTTGGCAAATTTTATGGTCTGTTTGATCATCTTTTTGGTTTCGTTTAAGGCGCCGATTATAAAACTTGCCCAGACGGTGATTTTGTATTTTTTCAAAATCTCCACCGCTTTGAAAGCTTTTTCCACATCCAGATCTTTACCGAATTGGTCTAACACCTCCTGGCTTCCACTCTCGAAGCCCATGAAAACCTGCTTCAATCCCGCCCGCGCCATTAATTTGACCACATCCTCATGCTTCACCACCGAGTCCACCCGGGAGAAGGCCCACCAGTGTATGTCCCATTTTCTTTGCAAAATACTTTCACAGAATTTGATCATCCTTTTAGTACTCAGGGTGAAGTTATCATCAAAGAAAGCCACTGCCCGGTAACCATATTTTTTTCGCAAGAAATCCAGCTCATCCATCACGTTCTCCACCGAGCGGGTGCGCCAGGTTCTCCCGAAGAATTGGGAACAGGCACAGAACTCACAGTTGAAGGGACAACCTCTGGAGGTTAAAGCCGCTGTCTGTAAACGACCACCCAGACTGGTAGTATAGCGGGAAAGTGGCAAAAGGTCTCGAGCCGGCAGGGGCAAAGAATCTAAATCCTGGATCAAAGGTCGGTTGGGAGTACGAATCACCTCTCCTTCAGATACAAAAGAGATCCCCTTAACCTCCTCAAAGGAGTTCCCTTCCTCTATGTGTTGCACTAAATCCCGCATGGTCATCTCTCCTTCTCCTCTCACTATGAAATCGAACAATCCGGTAGAAAGGGCTTCCGAATCGAAGAAGGTGACGTGCTGTCCACCGGCTACCACCGTCTTTTTATTCTGTTTAGCCACTTCAGCGATTTTCAAAGCAATGGGATAACGCATGGTGTCGACCGAAATGCCCACCACATCGAACTCATGGTAAGGCAGGGTCTTATAATCCAGAGGTTCCACATTCAGATCCGCTATCTTCACCTGATGCCCACCCTCCCGTAATACTGCGGCGATATATGCGATGCCCAGAGGCGGGGTTTTCAATCTCAGAAAGTGGTAGATGCTTCCGGCAGGTGGATTTATTAAAAGAATCCTCATCGACTAAACCTCCCCCCGAAGGAAAACCCTATGGTTTTCTCATAGGGAACTCCGACGAAGTAAGGGCGATTCATGAATCGCCCATACTAACCGTTTTTTTTGGGTAAGGTATTTTTGCAATCTCTGGCAGTTTTCTTTTGAACTCATTTCTTTTCATGATGCCGACCATCTTTTTAATAAAATCAGATTTATATCCCAGCCTCTTCAGTCTGGCGGAGCCGTATTTTTTATCCACCAGATAATATAAAAACCTGTCCATCTGCTCGTAGGTTGCTCCCAGTTCTTTCTCGTCTGTCTGTCCCTTCCATAAGTCTGCGCTGGGGGGTTTGTCTATGATCTTCTGAGGAACTCCCAACTCCTTAGCCAAAAGCCGCACCTGAGATTTGTATAGATCGCCGATGGGGTTGAAGGCGTAAGCAGCATCGCCATACAGGGTGCAGTATCCCAAAAGAGTCTCGGTCTTGTTGCCGGTGCCGATGACCAAAGCATTTTCCTTAGCGGAGAAGTCATAAAGGACAGACATCCTCTCCCGGGCCAATTTATTTCCTTTTCGAATGCGGTTTCTGTCTGGGAAGCGCCGATAGTAGGAATCTATCATGGGGGTGATATCAATTATTTTACTTCTTATCCCCAAAGTCTTTACAACCTCCCTGGCGTCCCTGATCGCCTCCGGCTTGCTATCTTTGTAGGGGAGTATTAGGGCTAAGACGTTTTTTCTCCCCAGAGCCCTACAGGCCAAATATGCCACCACAGTTGAATCCAATCCGCCGGAGAGCCCCAATACCACCTTTTTGAAGCCGGATTTTGAGCAGAAATTCCTGATGAAAGATATCAGTATCTTTGAAAGTTTCCTTGTGTCTAAATCCAGATAAGGCATGATCACATTCCCATGTAAGATTTTTCAAAAAATACAATAAGTCTATGGTTTTAGCAACAGAAAATTTTCAAAAATTTATGGTCAGGGTAAATTGGGATTTTGATTCCTTATCCCAAAAAACAAATGAACAACAAAGTGAAAAAGTCAAGTGTCGTAAACATAGTTGCAAAGCTACAGGCAGATATAGGATTGTCTGTTCGCAAATATGGGGAAGAAAATAACTCCCGAGTTTGTCTCAGGCAAAAAGCCCTTTTAAAAATGCTTGTTCAGATGCTGGATTTTCCGTATAATAATGGTAATATGATCGGTCAGCAGATTGCCTTTCAAGGATTTTGACGTGCGGTCAAGCAGATGAAACAAAACAAAAGACACACTATTATAATAACCCTTCTTTCTACTCTCCTTTTCTCTTTAATCTGGCATCTTAATTCCTCTGCTGTCTGTCTTGAGCCGGAGGTGGTAGAGAAGCTCAGAGAGGAGGGAAGGCTGGAGCAGTGGATGAATCGATGGGAATCAGCAAAACAGCGTGAGATGTACGAGATGGCTCCCCAACAATTAGCCAGGTTGGTGAGGAGGAGTTTCGGCGATGTCGATACTCTAAGACCCTTGGTCCTCTGCGTTGATTTCAGCGATAATGTGCATGGTAAGACTACCGGCGCCTTCGATACACTACTTTTCAGCAAAGATTTCGAACTCTCCACCGGCAGCTTCAGGGACTATTATCTGGAGAATTCCTACGGACAGCATGATCCTCAGGGGGGTGTATACGGATGGGTGAGAGCTCCTCAGACTTATTCCTACTATACGTGGGGTGCAAGTGGGTTAGGGGATCTACCTCACAATGCTCAGCAGTTAGTTCAGGATGTATTGGCTGCCGCTGACCCTTATGTGAATTTTGCGGAATATGATTATGATGGAAATGGATGGATCGACGGGTTGATTGTTGTGCATGCCGGTCCCGGTGCCGAGGAGACGGGCAACGATTGGCACATCTGGTCACATCGCTGGGTAATCAACCAACAAATTAGAGACGGCGTTTGGATATCCTCTTACACCATGCAGCCGGAAGTGCATGCAAACGGATCTTTAATCGACATTGGAGTTTTCTGCCATGAGTGGGGACATGATCTGGGGATTCTCTGGGAGGAATACGATAGAGACTACAGCTCATGGGGATTGGGTGATTGGAGCGTGATGGCAACCGGTTGTTATAATAACGGGGGGAAAACTCCGGCACATCACAGTGCCTACTGTAAGTATTTCTTGGGATGGACAAATGTCATCACGGTCGGGTCAAATCAGACCAATGTGGAAATAATTCAAGCTGAGACCTCCCCTGTTTCTTATCGTCTCTGGACCTCAGGAAGTGTGGGCAGCCAGTTCTTCATGGTGGAGAACAGGCAGAAGACCGGTTTTGATTCACACCTCCCGGGAAGTGGCTTGTTGATCTACCAGGTAGACGTGAACAAGCCCGGAAATGACCTTGAATGGTGTCCGGGAAACCCGGCTTCGTCCCATTTCAAGACTGCTCTGGAGCAAGCAGATGGAGATTTTAAGTTAGAGGGATGCTATGGAGATTCGAACCAAGGAGATTGGGGAGATCCTTTCCCGGGGTATCAAAACAAGCCAGCTTTCGACGATACCACCACTCCCAGTTCACACGACTATTATGACGATCCCACTCAGGTGGCGGTATGGAACATCTCCGATTCAGATTCGATGATGTATGCTAACATGGATATCCTTTGGTCCCGACCCTGCCTGTTTTTAGATAGCTTTATAGTGGACGACTCTCCGCCCGGAGGAGATGGAGACGGCAGACCCGAAGGTGGGGAGACGGCAGAGATCTACCTCACCATCTCCAATATCTGGCTACCCATAAACAATACCACCGTAACTGCATCTGCAGATACTGAGGGGATAGTCTTTACCGATCC
>Ga0111202_151_pt1 | contig 21777 bp, 16 predicted proteins | sample DeeMarSWOR324_28_FD_80372 | JGI IMG/M metagenome (GOLD analysis project Ga0111202, IMG submission 80372) | candidate division Zixibacteria bacterium SM23_73_3 | reverse complement strand
CATAAAGACCTCTGTTTCCAGAGACGGAGAGCTGGATTCAACAACGCCGGTGTGGAATGCGGCCAACTGGCATGAAAGGGAGATAGCCGAGCTTTTCGGGATGACCTTTAAAAATCATCCGGATCCCAGGCCCATACTTCTCCCCGAGGACTGGGATCAAGGTTTCCCCATGAGAAAGGATTGGGAGGGAAAAGACTTTGTCCGACTACCCCAAAAATAATTTTTCCTACGGACCCGGCGGGCAGGTGCCACTTTTGACCGCGGAGAAGGTTGGCACTGAAGAATTCATCGTCAATATGGGACCCCAGCATCCCAGCACTCATGGGGTATGCCGGCTGCTTCTTAAGATGGACGGAGAGGTTATCCCTTACACCGACAGGATCGACTATGTCTCCGCCATGTTCTGCAACCACGGCTTCTGTATGGCGGTGGAGAAGCTGGCGGAAATCGAGGTGCCGGAGCGGGCAGAATATATCCGGGTGATAATGGATGAACTCAACCGTATAGCCAGCCACTTAATTTGGCTGGGAACGTTCGCTCTGGATTTAGGAGCCATCACGCCATTTTTATACTGCTTTCGTGAAAGAGAAATGATCTTGGATCTTTTTGAGATGACCTGTGGACAGAGGATGACCTTTAATTACATGCGGGCCGGAGGTGTGTCTCGGGACCTGCCGGAGGGGTTCATTTCCAAGGCTAAAGAATTTGTAAAGTACTTCAAGCCCCGGGTGGACGAGTATGAGGCTATCCTGACCGAAAATCCCATCTTTTTGGGAAGAACCAAAGGCGTGGGGATTTTGGATAAAAAGACAGCTATAGACTATTCAGTCACCGGTCCAAACTTAAGAGCTACCGGCCTGAAATGGGATCTGCGAAAAGAAGAACCTTATTCGGTTTATGATAGATTTGAATTTGACATACCCACAGGCACCAAGTCGGACACCTGGGATAGATATATAGTAAGAGTTCAGGAGATGCGGCAGGCTAACAGAATCGTGGAGCAAGCTTTGGAATCCATACCAGAGGGAGAGATAAAGACCAAGACCAAACCGGTGTTCAAACCTCCCCAGGGTGAAGCTTACGTTCGGATCGAATCCACCCGCGGAGAGATGGGTTTTTATATTGTATCCGAAGGGGAGAAGACCATGCCTTATCGAGCAAAGCTCCGCACTGCTTCCTTTTCAAACTTAGCAGCTCTGCCTGAGATGACCAGGGGCTGGAAGATCGCAGATTTGGTCGTTATCTTCGCCAGTCTGGATGTGATCATGCCGGATGTGGATAGATAGAAAAGAGTCCCGATGAATCGGTCAACTACAAACAATAAAATGTAGTTGCTCGATTTATCGAGCTGAAAGTAAGCCTGATACATCGGGCAAATATATAACATCGGGAGAGAGTTATTGTTTGAATTAGATAACGTTTTCAAAGCAGTTTACTTCTGGCTGGAGGGGCTGTTTACCCGTTGGGGGATCCCCCAGTTCTGGCTGGACCTTCTCTCCATGCTCCTGATCTTCGCGGTTATAATCGCCTTCATCTCCGTGTCAGCTTTGTTTTTGGTCTGGTGGGAGAGGAAGGTATCCGCGCACATGCAGGTCAGGTTCGGGCCCATGCGCACCGGCTGGCACGGATGGAGACAGACCATAATCGATGCCATAAAGTTGATCATGAAGGAGGACATAGTTCCTGCCAAAGTAGATAAAGTCGTTTTTGTCATAGCTCCCATTGTGGTCTTTGTATCGGCCCTTATGGTGTATGTATGCATTCCCTTTGGCAGGGGGCTTATTGTAAAAGACCTCAATATTGGGATATTATACATCTTAGCCATCACCACCTTCACCGTGGTGGGGCTTCTGATGGCGGGGTGGGGTTCCAACAACAAGTGGTCTCTTTTAGGTGGGCTTAGATCGGCGGCACAGATTGTGAGCTATGAGGTCCCTCTGACTTTGTCCGTGCTGGGGGTGGTGCTTCTGACCCAGTCGCTCTCTATGGTGGAGATAGTTAAATCGCAGGTGCATTTCTGGGACTGGTATATAATCAGACAACCCATCGGATTTTTAGTGTATATAACCGCTGCCATAGCCGAGGTGAACCGCACCCCCTTCGACATACCGGAAGCCGAACAGGAGTTGGTGGCGGGCTATAGTACCGAATACAGCGGAATGAAATTCGCCATGTTCTTCTTTGCCGAATTCACCAACCTTTTCACCATAAGCGCTGTTTCCACCACCCTCTTTTTGGGGGGATGGCACGGACCCTGGCTCCCCTCCTGGATGTGGTTCTTTATTAAGACTTTCTCAGTAATCCTGGTGATCATGTGGTTCAGATGGACTTACCCCCGCATCCGGGTGGATCAGCTTATGGGTTTTGCCTGGAAGTTCCTTTTGCCTTTAGCGTTTTTGAACCTAATCTTAACCGGACTTTTTGCTTAAAACAATGGCTTTAATTAAAATCATATATTCGGGAATATATAATTTGATCCTGGGATTGACCGTGACGGTGAAGCATCTGGGAAAACACGCCATCACCCTGCAATATCCCAAAGAGAGATGGACCATGCCGGAGAGGTCCCGCGGGTGCGTGGTTCTTCTTACTGATCTTAAGACCAATAAACTCAAGTGCATCGCCTGCGGGCTTTGCTACAAAATCTGTCCCAACAATGCCATAAAATTTTCCGCCACCAAGGACGAAAGCGGAAAGAGGTTCGCCGAGGTCTTCGAGGTCGATACCGGCTTGTGCATCTACTGTGGATTGTGTGAGGAGTCCTGTCCGGTAAAGGGGAAAGCCATAAAATTGGTTCCCCGGTATGAATTTTCAGTTTATCATAAGAAAGATTTAGTTTATAACAAGGAGAAATTGACTGAGATAGGAAAAGAATATCAATAAACTCTTCAATAAATGTTGGAGCAGGGGTTGAACCCCGGCCCCAACTCGGACGCAAGGTAGGGAAAGGGAAAAAATTGCTAAGTGGAGTTCCAGCTTCCATCTTTTATATTCTCTCTGGCATCATCTTAGGTTCAGCCGTGATGGTGGTCAGCCTTAAGAACATATTCCACTGTGCTTTGTTTTTGGTGCTCTGCTTTTTTGGTATAGCCGGAGTTTATATACTTCTTTCAGCAGAGTTTCTGGCAGCAGTTCAGGTCCTAATTTACGTGGGAGCCATCACCATCCTTATGATCTTCGCCATCATGCTGACGGCCAAGCTTTATAACGCCAAAATCAGGCAATCCAACGAGCAGATCTTTCCCGGACTCATCATCGTGGCTGCACTTTTAGTCGCCACCATCTTCACCTTGAGCCGAACTGCCTGGAAGCTGTCTTATGAGGTGGCCGAAGTTCAATCCACAGTCGGCATAGGCAAGCTACTATTGACCAAATATGTTCTGCCTTTTGAGGTGGTTTCGGTGGTCTTGTTAACCGCTTTGATCGGGGCGATAATCATCGCCCGAAGGGAGTAGACCTTTGGTTGGTCTGAATCACTATTTAGTTTTAAGTACCATCTTGTTCTGCATTGGAATCTTCGGGGTCTTAACCCGCAGAAACGCCATCGGCATTCTGATGTCCATTGAGCTAATGTTCAACGCGGTTAATATCAATTTCGTGGCTTTCTCAAAGTTTGTCACCCCTACCGATTTTGTGGGACAGATATTTGCCATTTTTGTCATAACCATCGCCGCGGCAGAAGCCACGGTCGGTTTGGCTATCGTGCTTTTGATATATAGAAACTTTAAAGGTATTAACGTGGACAATATAAACATAATGAAATGGTAGGACTAAGACTTGAGAAGTGAGTCTTGAGTTTTTTAACTCAACACTCGTTACTCAAAACTCGAGACTAAATCATGTTAGCTAACGCCTGGATAATACCTCTACTTCCTTTAATCGCCTTTGTAGCCATTGTATTTTTCACCAACCGAAATCAAAAGCTAAGCTCGCTGATCTCCATTGGGGCGGTTTGCCTGTCTTTTGTCATCTCTCTGTTTGTGATAGCCAGTGTTTTAAAGAATCCGGTGGCTTCAGAATTTGAGCTCACCTGGGTTGATCTTCCGGGATTTAAGATCAAGGTGGGGATGTTGATCGATCCCTTGACTGCGGTCATGCTGTTTGTGGTGTGCACCGTCTCCATGCTGGTGCATATCTATTCGGTGGGATATATGGCTGGCGACCCCAGATTCTCCCGGTTCTTCTCCTTCCTGTCACTTTTCACCTTCTCCATGTTAGGATTGGTGATCGCCAATAACTTTCTGGAGATATTCATCTTCTGGGAACTGGTGGGTTTAACCTCGTATCTTTTGATCGGCTTCTGGTTCGAGAAAAAGATTGCTTCCGATGCGGGCAAGAAGGCATTCATAACCACTCGCACTGGAGACCTGGGGTTCATAATTGGGATTCTAATTTTGACCACCGCCGCCGGAACGTTCAACTTCAAAGAGATGTTCCATGCGGTGGAGGCTGGACATATTCCCTTTGGACTTCTCACCGTAGGTGCCATCTTCCTTTTTGCCGGGGCAGTGGGTAAATCAGCCCAGTTTCCGCTTCATGTTTGGCTCCCAGACGCCATGGAGGGCCCTACCCCGGTCTCAGCATTGATCCACGCTGCCACCATGGTGGCGGCCGGAGTGTATCTGGTCGCCCGGACCATAACCATCTATCTGGCAGCAGAGAACGCTGCACTGGTGGTGGCTATCATCGGATGTTTCACCGCTTTCCTGGCCGCCTCAATTGCACTGGTTCAGAACGACATAAAAAGGGTGTTAGCTTATTCCACCATAAGCCAGCTGGGATACATGATCATGGTTTTAGGGTTGGGTGGATTTACCGCCGGCTCCTTTCATCTATACACCCATGCGTTCTTCAAAGCTCTTCTGTTCTTGGGTGCGGGAAGCGTGATCCATGCCATGCACACCAACGACATCTGGGATATGGGGGGACTTTACCGCAAGATGAAGATCACTGCCATAACCTTCATCATCGCCTCGCTCTCCATATCGGGAATCTTTCCCCTATCGGGTTTCTGGAGCAAGGACGAGATCCTGGCGGTGGCAAGCCATTATCACAATCCCATATTCTTAATTGTGGGAGTTCTGGTGGCTGGAATGACCGCATTTTACATGTTCCGTCTCTGCTTTGTCACATTCTTTGGCCAGCCACGGGATCAGGAAAAATTTGACCACGCCCATGAGTCCCCCAAGGTGATGACCATTCCTTTGATGATTCTGGCATTTCTTTCCATCGTTGCCGGCTGGGTGGGAATACCCTGGCTTAAACATGGTTACTGCTCCTTTGTGTTTCATCATGAGCCTCATCATGTGGAACCCAATTTTCTTTTGATGATCATCTCAACCCTGGTGGCACTCTCAGGAATTTATTTGGCTTATGCCATGTATTACAAAGGCTCCATCTCTCCGGAAAAACTTAAGGCAAAATTTGCTTTCCCTTATAAGGTGCTTTATAACAAATATTATTTCGACGAGCTGTATCATGCTGTAATCGTAAACCCTTTGCTGAAACTATGTGATTTCTTGTTTACAAAGTTAGACGTGGGGGTGGTGGATTGGCTGGTGAACGGAGTGGGAAACTTCACCGTCTTTTTATCAGATGTGAAGGAATGGTTTGATAGTAGAATTGTGGACGGCGCGGTCAACGGATTAGCATACGTTACCAAAGGGATTGGATCAGGATTGAGAAGGGTGCAGACCGGACAACTGCAGAACTATGCCTTCGTCATATTCTTTGGTCTGGTTCTGATCATTCTCTTTAAACTGAGTTAAATCGGGAGGGCAAACCTTTAGGTTTGCCAGGACTTTTTCAAATTGAGCATGAAAATTGAAGGAAAGACAATAAAAAGTAAGGATTCCTACTGTTTGAATTTTAAGCAAGCCCAATTAAGCCTATAAAGAAGGAGAAGAGATTCCATGGACTTCCCAATTTTGACTTTAATGATTTTCATCCCATTTCTGGGGATGATTCTAATTTTGCTTCTGAAAAGAGAACAGGAGAGCGCCGCACGCTTTCTTGCTGCTTTGTTCTCCTTCATCCCCCTGGTTTTATCCTTCATTCTTCTTGCCAGATATGACGGTTCCACTTCTGGTCTGCAATTTGTGGAGAAATACGAGTGGATCCCTTCTCTGGGGATAACCTACTTTCTGGGTGCAGATGGGCTCTCGGTCCCCATGCTCTTTTTGACTGCACTTTTGTGCTTCGTATCTGTGATCTACTCTTTCGGAGACATCAAGGAGCGGGTCAGGCAATACTTCGCCTTTCTCCTTCTTTTAGAGGTTGGGATGATGGGGGTTTTTGCCGCCTTGGACTTTTTCCTCTTTTACATATTCTGGGAGATCGTTTTGGTCCCCATGTATTTCTTGATCGGAATCTGGGGACACGGAAGGAAGGAATACTCCGCCATCAAGTTCTTCTTATACACCCTGTTTGGATCGCTGTTCATGCTGGTGGGAATTTTAGCACTCTACTTTACCGTGGAGCCGCACACCCTGAACATGATGGTCTTGATCGAAAAAGCGCCAGAACTTGCCAGAGGCTTTCAGCTTTTGGCCTTTGTCGCCTTTTATATAGCATTTGCGGTCAAGGTGCCGATCTTTCCGTTCCATACGTGGTTGCCGGATGCCCACGTGGACGCCCCCACCGCAGTCTCGGTGATTCTGGCAGGGATTCTGTTGAAGATGGGAACATACGGATTCCTGCGAATCAGCTATCCCATGTTTCCTGAAGGTGCCATCTATTTTGCCCTGCCCATCGGAATTCTGGCACTGATAAACATCGTATATGGAGCCTTGGTATGCATGGCGCAGAAGGATTTAAAAAAGATGATCGCTTACTCTTCAGTAAGCCATATGGGCTACTGTATGTTGGGAATGGCCGCCATAACCGTCACCGGCATCTCCGGATGCGTGTTTCAGATGGTTTCCCATGGGCTCATTACCGGAGCGCTGTTCCTTCTGGTGGGAGTTCTTTATGAACGAGCACATACCCGAGAGATTTCTGCCTTTGGCGGATTATGGATAAAGGTTCCGGTCTATTCAGGCATCATGATGCTGTTCTGCCTGGGTTCGTTAGGACTCCCCGGGCTCTCAGGTTTCGTGAGCGAGTTCATGGTGTTTGTCGGCGCTTTCCCCGTCTTCAATGTGATCGTTCCTCTGGCCGTGATCGGGGTGGTGTTGACCGCGGCCTACTTCTTACGAATGATTCAGGCGATGTTTTTGGGCACTTTCAATACCAAATGGGAAGGCTTAACCGAGATATCCGGAAGAGAGATATTCACCGTAATTCCCTTAGCCATCCTGATGGTCGGAATCGGAGTGTATCCTTCTCCTCTAACCAATATGATTAAGGCAACCATAGAGAACATCGTTCACCTGGTAACCGGATAAGCCATGTTGAATCTCAAATCTCAACTCTCAACTCTCAAATCTTAAAATGACCTACCAACTGTTATTGCCTCAGATATTTCTCTTTTTGTGGGCGATTCTGATATTCATCATAGACTTCGTACGCAAGGAGAAGAAACATAATCTGGCATATGTAGCTCTTCTGGGTATCGTTATAACCACGGTTTTGGTTTTGACGTCCCAGAAGGGAGAGCTTTTTGGGGGGATGTTTCAAGCGGATTCCTTCTCCGCTTACTTCAATCTGATATTTTTGCTTACCGGCTTTTTAACCATCGCCTCCTCGGTTGAGTTCACCCAAAGACTCCCTTCAAATAAGGGAGAGTATTTTGGCTTGATTTTGCTCTCCATGGTGGGGATGATGTTTTTAGCCTCCGCCGGCGATCTTTTGACCTTATATGTCTCTTTAGAGCTAACCACCATCCCTCTTTTTGTTCTGGCGTCCTATCGCAAGGATGAGTTCAAATCCACAGAGGCCGGACTTAAATACTTGATTTTGGGAGGAATATCCTCGGCCCTGTTGCTTTTCGGCATAAGCCTCATATATGGACTTACTGGAACTACCTTCCTAACTGAGGTGAGGACCACCTTGATTGTAAGATTTCTCTCCACAGGCAATGTCGGACCTGCTCTGGTTCTGGGCTTTATCTTCATGATCGCTGGTTTTGGATTCAAACTGGCTTTGGTTCCCTTTCACATGTGGGTGCCGGATGTTTACGAAGGCGCACCCACGCCCATAACTGCCTTTCTTTCCGTAGCCTCAAAGGCGACCGGAATAGCGGCGTTCCTAAGAGTCTTCTTCCACGCGTTTTTGATCTTTCAGGTAGATTGGGTTATGTTGATGGCGGTTTTAGCCGCCCTGGCTATGATAATCGGAAATATCATCGCCCTGCTTCAGACCAACATCAAAAGGATGTTAGCCTATTCCAGCATCGCCCAGATTGGATATATTCTGTTAGGGGTGGTTGCCGCCAGCTCCAGAGGAGTCTCCTCTGTTGCTTTTTACACCTTCGTTTATCTATTTGCCAACATGGGAGCATTTATCACCGCCATCGCCTTCAGCCACAAAACGGGAAGCGACGAAATAAAGGATTATGCTGGTCTTTCCCGAAGGTCGCCTGCTCTGGCGGCTATGATGGCAGTGTTCATGCTTTCGCTGGTGGGAATCCCGCCTCTGGCTGGATTTATGGGAAAGTATTATCTCTTCTCCGCCGCCATCGAACAGAGATATATCTGGCTGGTGGTGATTGCCATCTTAACCAGCGTGATCTCTCTGTATTATTACCTAAATGTGGTCAGGCAAATGTATTTTCAGACTTCAACTGAGGAAAGTCCCATCCTTATGGGAGCGGCATTAAAGACCGCCCTTCTCATCTGTGTCATAGGCGTCCTCCTTTTAGGCATTTATCCTAATATCTTCCTCAACTTCGCCAACCAGGCGGCTATGGTATTCCATTATTAATTTTAGATTTAGGGGCGCCATTTATGGCGTCCGCTTGAGGTTCGGGTTTGATGAATCAAACCCCTACGGATTTATGCGGCTTGACTCATTCCACCTGAGCAAACAATCAAAATCATCTCTCTTGGCACACGAAATTTTAGAGGCACCATTCACGGCTCCCGCTTAGACTTTGCGTCGGGATAACCAAGACCCATCTGGGACAATATCCCCACGCAACCAGTGGTAAAATCGCCATCTATCAGCATCTCATTCTTTTTCAGATACGCTATAAAAACGACTTGCCAAATTCCAAATTGATAATATATTTAGAGCGTTAAAAACTTAAAAAAGGAGTATGATGCCTTATGATGAAAGCAATGAGACAGTTGACCAAGCACATTATGTGGATCGTCATAGTCGCCTTCGTGGGAACCATCATCTTTGCCTGGGGAATGGAATTTACCTCCAGAAAGCAACGAAAAGGAATAATCGCCACGGTTAACGGAGAGGACATCGAGATTTATGCCTTTCAGTATTACTATGATCAAGCCCTAAGACAGGCGGAAAAGGAACGAGGGGATGTGGATGAGCAGACTGCTATCCAGATCAGGGATGAGGTTTGGAATAACCTGATAAACGAAATCCTTCTGAATCAGGAGACTGAGAAAAGAGGAATTGAAGTCACTGATACGGAATTATATGAATATATGAGGCGATATCCTCCTCCTGAGCTTCGGGAGCATCCCGCCTTTCAGACTCCAGAAGGACAATTCGATTATCAAAAGTATCTACAGGCATTGTCTGATCCCAGAGTTCCCTGGGCACAGGTTGAGGATTTCATCCGTCCTAATCTGCGGTTAGCCAAGCTTCAGCAATCCATCTTGAGTTTGGTTCGGGTCACAGATGATGAGGTAAAACAGTTTTTTTGGGACGATAATGAAAAAGTAAAGGTAAAATACCTTTTGGTGCCGTCATATTTGTTCCAGAAAGAGGATATCCCAGGAAGTGATGAGGAGATACAAGCCTATTACCAGGAGCATAAAGACGAATTTAAAGCTGAGGAGAGTGCCAACTTAAGCTATGTGATATTTGAGAAGAAACCCAGCCCGGCAGATGAGGAAGAGATCAAAGAGAGGCTTCTGGAGATAAGAGATGAGATTCTGCAGGGTGAGGATTTTGCTGAGCTGGCTATGGACTATTCGGAAGATAATGCCTCTGCAAAAAATGGAGGGGACTTGGGTTGGTTCGGAAAAGGGATGATGGTTCCCGCTTTTGAAGAAGCCGCCTTCTCTCTTGAGCCAAAAGAGACATCCGATCCGATCAAAACCCAGTTTGGCTGGCATCTGATAAAGGTGGAGGAAAAAAGAGGCAAAGGTGAAAAGCAAGAGGTCAAAGCCAGCCACATACTTTTGAAGATAACACCGTCCGAGGAAACCATAGACCAGCTTAAAGAGGAGGCAGAGGAATTTGCAGACCAGGTAAGAAAATCCGATTTCTCCCAGTTGGCCGCAGAGCGAGATTTACCTGTCTTGGAGACCGGCGGGTTCGTTGAAGGAGGATCTATCCCCGGCATCGGGATCAATCCTCAGATAGATGAATTTGCCTTTGAGAACAAGTTAGGCAAAGTAAGCGATTTGTTTGAGACCGCAAGAGGATTCTATGTTTTCCAGATCAAAGCTAAAAGACCGGCAGGAGTTTCTCCTCTGAAGGAGGTTAAGCCTATCATAAAACAAAAGCTGGTCAAGGTCAAAGCCGATTCCCTGGCTTATGACAAGGCTGAAGATATTTTCGCCCAGATCAAAGAGGGGAAAAGCTTAAAAAAGGCAGCAGATGAAAACAATGTTACCTATGCGGAAACAGATGAATTCACCCGAAATTCATTTATTCCAAAAATAGGCAACGTCTCGGAGTTCATCGGGACTGCCTTCTCCTTAACCCAATCAAACCAGATCTCTTCTCCGGTTAAGACCAGTCTGGGTGCTTTTATCATTCAGCTTGTGTCCCGATCCACTTTAAATGACAGCCTCTTTGTGGCAGTTAAGGACTCAATTACTTCCGCGCTCTTACAGACAAAACAAGGGCAGACATACCAGGAGTGGTTCGCCCAGGTTAAAAAAGAGGCTGAGATCAAAGACTATAGATCCGAATATTTCCGCGAGTATTAGCCCCATCTCTTTTCCGCATCAGTTACACCCTTCTTCTGTGCCTGTGGGTTCCCTGACCTGACAGGCACAGAACCGTAGCTGCCCGATTTTATCGGGCTTCTTTTTTGCCTGCGAGGTTTAGCTCCTCGTGGATTTTATCCCAGACAGATCTCCGTCATCCACAAGAGACCGTTGCGGGGGATAATAACATCCCCCCGGAACAGAAACAATATAGACAATCTGAAGGATTGGGTGGCGGCAAAAACCTCTTGTTAGACGTTAATGTATAGAATATATAGTCCAGCCAGGAAGATCAGGACTCCACTAATCTTCTTGGTAAGGGCGGAGAAATTGCTTACCCCTTTGGATTTAGCGTAGCTTTCCACAAAGCCAGTAAAAACACCTGCCAAAACTATCAAAGCACAATGACCAACGGCATAGACAAAGAGGAGAGACGTTCCGTAGATTATCTTTGCTTTCGTGGCAACAAAAGCCAAAATCACTGCCAGAACCGGAGTGGCACAGGGAGAGGAGACTGCGCCGAACAAAAGGCCTAACAGAAAAGCTCCGATGATGCCTTTATGTTTTGTTTTCAGAGTGACCGGTTGAGGAAGCTTGAACTTGATTATCCCAACCAGATAAAGCCCCATGATAATGGCGACGGCTGCGGCGAGGTAGTACCAGAACTTCCCCACATCCCCGAACAGCCCTCCCACAAGAGAAGCTATTGCACCCAGTATGGTGAAGGTTACGGATAGTCCAAAAGCAAACACAAGGGAGTAGGTAATGGCCTTTCTTTTGTTTCCTTCCGAATAACCGCCCACGAATCCGATCACCAAGGGGATAATTGCCAACACACACGGGCTGGAAGCGGAGATCAGTCCCCCCACAAAGACCGCAAGATACGCAAGGCCTGGAGAGTTGTTTATAACGTCCGAGATGTTAGACAAAATCGATTCCATACTAAAAACCCCCATCTCGACAAATTTTTGTTTTATGGATTGCTTATCCATGAATCCCTCATGTCGATAAACCTCATTGCCGTCTGCATCATAGAATATTTGGGTGGGAATCAATCTAATTCCATATTTTCTGGCCGCCCGGGGTTCATATCTGAGGTCTATTATCTTCACAATTGCTTTCCCTTCATATTCAACCTTCAACTCATCCAAAATTGGCTTCATCTTTTTGCAGGGTATGCAAGTCCCTTTTCCTAAATCAATCAGTCTAGGCAGTCTCTCCGATTGCTGACCCCGACGATCTGACTTGGTATCTGCGACTGTGGATTTCCGACTATACTGTTTTTCCGCTCGATTGGAGAATCCTTTGATTAAGACAAAGGCGACTGCTATCACAATCACGATCCCTATCACCAGCACATTTTGTTTTATCTTCAATTTTTCACCTCCGGCTGTCTGTTGCAGTGAATTCTTTACTGCACCTGTTGCATCATCTTTTTCTGAATGTTTCCAAAATCTCCAGGGGTGGGAACACGATAGCTTTCGGCTCGCACTTAGCCGCACAGCCGCTGCATCTCACCACGCAGTTAAACGGATTTGCGACCTTCACCTTATTGGTCCTCTCGTCATATTCGTAAACTCCAAAAGAGCAGAATTTCACGCAAGCCTCGCAGCCGTCACATAAATCATCCAGGATATGAGGAAACCAGGGTATCTCCTCTCTGGGAACACCCTCCCAGGTGCCTTTACCTTTCTCGCTTGGCTCGATTTTTCCCGCCTTTCGATCACAGTACGTTCTGTACTCTTCCAGAAAAGCCGCGGCATAGGCCCCTTCCTTGGCCGGAGGGATGTAGTTTAGCTTTCTGAGCCTGCTCAGGAGATAATCTACCAGATTTGAATCCGGCCCATAAACTGATCCAGCTCTTTTTTGAAATTCAAAAGAAATTTCTTCTCCTCTTCGCAAAATTCCCAAACCGATTCAATTTCTTTAAACTCGTTTTTTTTCGGTGAAAATTTTTCGAACCCTAAGGCAGACCAGAAGATTTTGTATTTCTGTACGGTTAGGGAGTCCTGGTCAATATTACATTCCTTGAAGATGATCCGTTTTTCCTTGTATGGTTTGACATAGTATTTCTCTAATCCCTTTTGGGCAAAGATGCCAACATTTATGCAACATGAACATTGGACAGTAGGATGGAAATGAATTACAAAAAGGGTATCACCCTTTGGAAGATACTTTGATACATCTATGTTTTCTGACGACTCCTGAGAGGCTGCTTTCTTCAAATTCTCCGCTTCAGAAGAACGACAAAAGGCGAAGAAAAACAGAATGAATAAAAGTTTAATATTCCTCAAAATAAGTCTTCTGGTAACCATTTTCTCCTTCATCATGAATCCTTTAAAGGTCGTTTTTAGGTGTCTTTCTTGGTTTCATCCTCTATCCATTTCTTTAAGGTTGCCATCACCGGGATTTTCCCGAAAGAGTAGACCTTACCGTTTATCACCAATCCCGGAGTCATTAAAACTCCGTATGACGAAATCTTATTCAGGTCTGTAACTTTCACCACCTCAGCTTCAATTCCCAACTTAGCTAAAGCAGTATTTACGTCTTGTTCAAGCTTTTTGCAGTTAGCGCATCCGGGACCCAAAACTTCGATTTTCATACTTACCCCTCCTACAAGATTAAATTACCAAAAATCATTCCAGTTATAGTCGCCATTATCACCACAAGTAGAACATAAACTGCAGTTTTTTTGACTCCCATTATTCTGGCTATCACAATCATATTGGGCAGGCTCAAAGCCGGACCTGCCAAAAGCAAAGTTAAAGCAGGACCCCTGCCCATGCCCAAATCCATCAAGGCTCGGATGATGGGGACCTCGGTCAAAGTTGAAAAATACATTAAAGTTCCAAAGATCGAGGCTATAAAAGTAGCCCTGAGTCCATTTCCTCCAAGCCAAACCTCAACCACATGTTGGGGCAGCAATGCCTTTATGATTCCTGCCACAAATACACCAGCAATCAGAATGGGAAATATCTTTTTGAACAGATCCCAGGTTTGCTCCATCCAGTATTTCAACTCGCTCCTCTCAAACCATCTGTATAGAACCAAACCCAGGACCAAAAGAAGGACTCCTGTTATCAGCCATTTCTGCGCCGCGCCGAAGACCAAGATTCCTACTAAAATGGCAAAGTAAAATAGGGTGATGCCTTGTGGTTTTGATCTCTCCTCGTCTTGAGGTAAGGCTAACTCACCCGGGTTATTGGCTTTCTCAAACTCCTCATTTCGCCAGATGAAAGCCATTATCAAACCGATGACTACCGAGAAAATTATAGCCCCAATAGCTCTGGCCAAGCCCAAATCAAAGCCCAAGAGCTTGGCGGAGTAGACCACCGCCAGAATATTGATTGCCGGACCGGAATAGAGAAAAGCGATAGCCGGACCCAAGCCTGCGCCCCTTTTATGTATTCCTGCAAAAAGAGGAAGAATGGTGCAGGAGCAAACTGCTAAGATTGCCCCAGAGACAGAAGCAACCGAGTATGCCAAAACCTTTTTAGCTTTGGCACCGAAGTATTTTATCACAGATGCCTGGGAGACAAACATAGCTATTGCGCCAGCTATAAAGAATGCGGGTACCAGACAGGTGAGCACGTGGGCAGATAAATATTCAAGCAGAGCTTCCCATCCGCTTTGGAGGATATCAAGAAATAGCATAATGTCTTTGGTGAAGGGAACGAGATTGATGTCTTCGCATCAAAACAGCAATTCTCTCGAAAAGTTCATGCAAGAACCTTAGCCCTTTTTGCCCTCTCTCTGATTTCAGCTTTGACCATCTGGTCGACCAGGGCGAGTAAGCTGAAAACCCTTTTGTCTCTGATCTTATAATACACCGACACCCCTTCCCGGTGGGAATCGAGTATTCCCATATCCTTCATGTGAGTTAGATGCCTTGAAATGTTGGATTGATCTTCCTTCATTCTGGGTATGATCTTACATTGACACTTCTCGCCATCTTTAAGAAAATAAAGGATCTTCAGACGAGTGGGCTGGGCAATGGCCTTGAGATAACTGCTTTCCAACTCAATTAGATTTGACTCAATCATAATTACCACCATAGGTTATATGTTTTTATGCATATTTGTGCATTTTTACATTTTATACGATAAAAAAAGACCTTTATTTGTGTCTGCACTTATTCCTTCGTTTACTCGGCGAGAAATCAAAAGCCCTCCTGGAGATAGGCTCCTTTATGAAGCTTTTCTGGGAGGGCTTTTGATTTAGGCTACAAACTGACCTTGGGATCGTTTTAATTAGCTCGTTTTCCCTATCGTGCACCACAGCTACTTCACCAGCAACATCTTCTTCACATCTGTAAATTTATCAGCTTCCATCCTGTAAAAATAGACTCCGCTGGCAACTTTGTCTCCTCTCTCGTCTCTTCCATCCCACCATACCATCTTATATCCGGCAGATTGACGTTCATCCACTAAGGTCTTGACCTTCTCCCCTAAGATATTATAGAGGATGAGCCTCACCTGTGCATCCTGCGGCAGAGCGTAGTTGATGCTGGTCTGGGGGTTAAAGGGGTTGGGATAGTTCTGGGATAAGGAGAAATGCTGGGGCGTAGATTCTGAGTTTTCACTTCCTTTAAACCTCAACTCACCACAAATGTCTAAGTCAAGTGGCATCGCATCCACACCGAAAAGTGTCGCCTTCTTGATCTTTATGCTGGTTAAATCTTTTCCGTTTGCTCGCAGGTTGACCAAGGTTCCTTCTGCTGCCGAAAGGAAGTTTTTGCCTGATAGATCTACCATCCCTATCTTCTGAATCCCATCCTTTGTGCCAGAGAAGAGCTGAAGATCCTTTGTCAGGGAGGTCAACTCAGGATCCAAGAGGATAACCTCATCCGGATCAAACTCCATCTCCAGATGAACTCCAGCTACGTCCCGATCAAATTCTCCTACCACTGAGATCTGAAAAACCTGATCAAAACCTTCCGGAGAAGCTTTAGAAAAGCCAACAGGGTTGTGGTCGGTTTTGAGTTGGAGCCGGAGTTCTGCATGACCCAAACTGCTACTCAACTTGGAGGTGAGAGTTGAGGATACTTCTCCTTTTCCTGGACATGGAGCAGGTCCTCCTTTATACAGGTAGCTGACTAAATAGAGCACATCTCCTAAGTCAACCAAACCGTCAGAGTTTGCATCTCCAGTCCATAGAGGATTTGGAGCAGGACCACCTTTATATAGATAGCTTATAAGAAAGAGAATATCTCCTAAATCTATTACCCCATCTCCATTGGCATCGCCTCGACTGGATCCTCCTTCATAGATTGTCACCAGTTGGTCGGCGGCGAGAGCGGTCAGCGTATCTGCCTGCCCGGATGGCCACATAATCTCCAGCGTGTCTACCAGCATGGTGAGACCTAATCCGAACTCAGCAGTTAGAGAGTTCTGGGAGCAAAATCCTGAGCCGCCTGAAATCTCCCGGATTTGTGAAATCACACCTACAACAATGCGCAAGCGAGTGCCGATCGCGGAAGAGTTCGAGGTAGTCCCCACCAGGTCGACGTGAAGCCAGTGGTTGGCAGTACCTATTTCATTACGAAACAGCTTGTTCTGGCCTGGATAGTTGTGAGCAACGTAGAGGTCGATGTCACCGTCATTGTCGTAGTCGCCAAAGGCAACGCCAATGCCTGTGGACGGATCCCCCAGGATAGGGCTGGTGGCATCCACAAAGACCCCACCGCCATCGTTCCGAAACAGCTTGTTGTTAGAGGGCGAGCCGCCATTCGTCAGGTAGAGATCGAGGTCACCATCGTTGTCATAATCGCCCCAGGCACAACCATAGCCGCTCGAAGCATCACCCAAGGGTCCACTGGTTACGTCAGTAAAGGATCCACCGCCATTGTTTCGGAAAAGCTTGTTGGCGCCCATATTGCCGTTCACCAGGTAGAGGTCGAGGTCACCGTCGTTATCGTAATCGCCCCACGCTGCGCCTATGCCGAATAAGGCATCATTCAGTGGTGGGCCGGTGACGTCAGAAAAGGATCCGCCACCGTCGTTCCGAAAGAGTTTGTTGGCTTGATAAGATCCGTTTACCAGGTATAGGTCGAGATCGCCATCGTTATCGTAGTCACCCCAGACCACGCCGCAGCCGTCTCCTGCGTCACCAAGTGGTGTGCCGCCGGTGGCGTCAACAAAGACTCCTCCGCCATCATTCCGGAGCAGCTTGTTGGCACTGCCGAAATTTGCAATGTAAAGATCGATGTCACCGTCGTTGTCGTAGTCTCCCCAGGCTATCCCATAGGTAGTTCCCGTATCACCCAAAGGAAGCCCGTTGGTCGCATCAGTAAAGACCCCACCTCCATCGTTTCGGAAGAGTTTGTTCGCCTGGCCATTAGCCTGTGCCAGGTAGAGATCAAGGTCACCGTCATTGTCGTAATCTCCCCAGGCTACGCCCGTCCCGTCAAAATTGTCGTTCGGGGGAGTAGTGCTCGCAAAAGGACTAGTAAAGACTCCTCCACCGTCGTTTCGGTACAACTTGCTACCAAAACTGTAGTTCGACACGTAGAGATCCTGGTCACCATCATTGTCATAGTCTCCCCAAGCCACCCCATAGCCGCTTCCGTTCAGAGGTGAACTCGTTGCATCAACCCAGTAGTAAGCCTGATACATAGCGGCAAACGCCGCTTGCAGGTCTGGTCGGGGACCAATGTGCCCTGATGCGGGGTTGACCTGAGGCGTTCCAGTGCTGATCAAAAGACTACGAATATACTGAGGTGACGGAAGAGCGGGGGAGACATAATTCTTCCAGTAGCCGACGCAGCATGTCACTGCCCCGGCAATGATCGGTGCGGCACTGGAGGTGCCGGCAAAGCTGTCGGTGTAGGCGTAGTTGATTCCATCGGCGATCCAGAGATGGCCATATCCAGTGGTGACAACCTCTTCCCCCCAACCCTGAAGATCGAGGCGAGAACCGTAGCTGGAGAAGCATAATCTCTCAAGGTCTCCTTCGGGGTACTGGCCTGCAGTTTTGATCCCTCCGGCGCCCACGATGATGGCACCTGAATTCCCGTACCAGGTGAGATTGTCTGTGTTGTAGCCGACAAGGTTCACGGGTGCGCCACCATTTCCTCCACATTCAACCACGTGAATGCCGTTGGCGATGGCATTCTCAATGGCAACGTAGACTGCATTCCGAGACTGAGCGTTGGGGTAGGTATCGCCCCACCACTCAATGGGAATGTAATCTGGGCACTGATAAGTGTTAGTGTCGCCATAGTCCCACTGCTGCTCCAGAAGAATCACATCGCCAGGGGATAAGTTGGCAATCGCCACTGCCATGGCACCAGCAACATTCCAACTGGGGTAGGGAGTGCCGTAATAGGTGCCGCAAGTTTTCAAATTTGCTGCATAGCAAATGCCCGTGGTTCCCCAGGCGGCTTTATCGGAAACCAGTTCTCCGATAACCGCTGTGCCGTGATTGTTATCACCGAAGGGGTCGGCCACGTTGGAATTAATCTGAGAGCCGGGTGCCTTGGTTAGGTCTCCGTGATTGTAGTTCCAGCTATACTCCAGATCGCAAACCGTGACTCCGGAGCCCTCACCACCTGGCCACCAACCCCAAGCATATCTCGCGTCAATCCCCGACGGCGTGGAACTCGCCGGGTCCAGGTAGCCCTGCTGAGGTTCGTAGTAGCCGGGCCAGGGAAGAGGCATGGGCTTGGGCACGGGTCGGGCAAGCATAATACCGGGAAGCGCCTCCAATTCCCTGCTGATTTGCCAAACGTCCAGTTCGTTGCTGATGCGCAGGCGGTAGATGTTGTTCAAATTGTAGAGTGATTTGCCGGTATTGGCTTCTCCACGAGCATGGATCTGATCCAGTCGCTCCTCCGGCACATCGCAGATTCGGTGCCATTCAGCCGAAATGGTTTTAGCCAGCACTTCATCCACGCCAGCCAGGGCATTCGTTTTAAGATCGACCAGCTCACCTCCACGAACGCGCACCTTCGAATCCTGTGCGAACATTACCTCGATTAAGTCCTCTTCGCAAGCATAAGGCTGGCCAGAAAGCATCTTGCCCTGGGCTGGAGAAAATGAGAACATGCAAACTGCGGCGAAAATTATGGTAAAAATAGAGATTTTTGTTTTCATGACTTTCCTTCCTTTTTTGAAAATAGTTTTGGATTTACGGTTAACTGTTGATTTTCGTTTTGAGTTATCACAGCTCATCTCAACACCTCCGGATTTTGGATTAAAGTTTAACAGTTCTGAAAATCCCCACCATTGCATTCCTTCTCGCATAAGCGCCTCCATACTTTTCGTTTTGCTTTTTTTATCGTTTCGCATCTCATTTTCCATCCCATTTTCTATCACCAGGGGCGTGGAGAGCTTTTTCTCTCCACGCCACCAGCTCCACCCAGAGCCAGTATGAGAGGAAGGGGAAAATCTCACCCTGGTTTTTTTTCCGAATCCAAGATAACTTTGGGGAGTTAAGAGAATCCTTAAAGTTTTCTTAAAAAATCAAAATTTCTTAAATTAGGTACGTCTTCTATAAACCTTTAAATTATAAAGACTTATGTGAAAAAATAAAAGGCTCATAGAATGTGAACTTCAATTTTTTCCTGTTTTTTTAGAAAAATTTGACCTTTTGGGGATTACCTCTGTGTTTTAAATGGAATCTCTTCTGTCAAAGGCGAGGGGACGATTCGTGAATCACCCCTACATTTTCACTTTAAGTGTGGTGGGTAATTCCTTGAAAAACAAAAACTTAAATGGGTGAACTTAAATATTAACGCTACAGGTTCTGACAGAAGCTACTTTTCCAACGGATCTTGGACAAATTCTCTTGACTTCTCAGAAAAGTTGAGATAAATTTATGAAACATCGAAGAGTAGTAATGAAACACCTTCTATCCCAAAGATTTTGGCGTCGGATGTTAACTTATTCCCATCCTTATAATCTCTCTGGAAAGCGCAAATGGTGGATATATGGTCCTCTGCTTGTATTTCAATTCCTGCTTTTGTCTCAATCCTTTGCCACTGAGATAAAATGGAGAAAAGAGTCAAAAGCTAAAGTGGACGGGCAAGCTGTGGATTGCGCCTTTGTTGGTGGAATGGAATTTTCCAAACTCACCTTTGTGGACATTGACGCGGATGGAGACTTGGATATATTTATTGGTGATAAGGATGGGTGGATTCGTTTTTTCCTCAATAGAGGCACTCCCCAAAATCCTGGCTGGGATTTCGTCTCAGACTTTTACGATTCGACTATTGGAGAAAGAAGCTTTCCCGCTTTTGCAGATATGGATGATGATGGCGACTGGGATTTGTTTGTGGGTAACAATTCGGTGGGGATTGTCAACTTGTTGTGGTTTTGGCTATTAGACGATCCTGCAACAGGTTAGGCTCTTTCCTGACGACCCACCATAACCCATGAAAACCCACCTAAACCCAACCCGAATTGAAACAAAATTGAAACAGGGGTGAAGACACCGACCCCTGCCCGGCCTGTGAATAGAAGTAAAAAGCCCAGTCACAATTCGTATGAGGTTTTGAGGACCTTTTTGTGGTAATGGCTTTGTCTCCAGCCTTCGCCAGACCACCGACCCCCTAGACCACTTCTAAGAATAAGATAGTCAGGTCGAGAAAAGTTCTGTCGATTTTTGCATTTCAGTTTGACATAGTAAAGGCAATTGACTAAATTATTACTGTCAATCAAGCAAGAGAGATCAGGCTTCCAGGGCGAGCACAAGATATCGCTGAACCAGGAGGAGGCAAACTTGAATTCAGGGGAAGATCTCAGACAAACCTACCGGATTCTTTATTTCTGCGTTTGTTCCTGCCCTTTTGTTGGGATTCTAAGAGGGGGGAATTCGGCTTCTATTTCACAGATCACCCCTTCTGTGAATAAGTCCCTTGTAATATCTTCTGAGATCTTCCCTTTTGAAAAGACTGTCTTGATGGCTCGAACTCGAAAACATTTTGGGAAAGGAGGAGTCCGTGCCAATAAAACCAACAGCGTACCAAGAAAGAATTAATATTCTGCGCAGGCAAGCAAAGGATGGCGATATGAGAGCCATGGAGGAATTGTACAAGAGATACCACATCAACAAAATATTGATTAGCGGCGAACTGGTCAACTTAGAAGACAAAACTGGGCAATCTCCGAGCAGGTCTTAATAAAGATAAAGGAGCTGGGATCCCGGGACCAGGGAGGAGCCACAAGCCCCTGGGGCATCCTGTTGATTTCTTGTGAGTGTCTGATAGAATTGGGCTTCGAGAAATCCATTTTTTTTATATATGCCAGACGCTCCCTTTCCCGTTTGGATTCTTATTTTGTTACCGAAGGATACACCTTTTGGTTTTGTGACAAAGCCACACAAGCAAGCAAATAAATCATGCATACCCAGCACCGAAAAGGCCTTGACAAGTTGAGGGTTTTGTGTTATAGTAATATAGAGAAGGAAAGCGTGTGAACCTCGTAATAAAACCATTAACAAGATCCTAAGTACCTCATGAGAGGAACTCAGAGCATTTCTGGGGCAAGGTGGCCTTTTTAACCTTATTTTCAAGGAGGTGGTCAAGAATAAATTCAACTTTTGTCAAAGGCAAAACGGAGGGGGAAGGTAAGGATTAGTTATGGTATAAGCAATTCGTTAAATGGAGAGGAGGACTTAGTAATGATTGGCAAAATATTCTTGGCTTGCTTTGCTGTTTCTCTTTTGACCGCCGTACTGGTAGCCTCTGCCTTGGCTCAGCTTACGCCATTGGAGCAGCTGGGAGAGTTCTTGTATTTCGACACTAACCTCTCACAACCACCCGGCCAGTCCT
>Ga0111202_128_pt1 | contig 22011 bp, 13 predicted proteins | sample DeeMarSWOR324_28_FD_80372 | JGI IMG/M metagenome (GOLD analysis project Ga0111202, IMG submission 80372) | candidate division Zixibacteria bacterium SM23_73_3 | reverse complement strand
CCAAAATGGTTGGAAATCAACCCTGGGTGAGGAATGCCCCCCTGTCTTTGATATTCTGTATTGACTTCTGCCGGATCAAAAGATGGGCGGCCATGTTTGAGACCGACTTCAAAGGAGAGAAAGCATTCTTACCCTTCCTGATAGCATACGCCGATCTTATGTGTGCTGCCCAAAACGTTGTGATTTTAGCTCAGGGAACTGGGCTCGGGTCGGTATACATTGGCACCATTCTGGATGTTATAGACAAAGCCAGGAAATATTTCACCATTCCAGAGTATGTGATTCCCATGATGGTGCTGTCCATCGGGTATCCCAAATCCGTTCCAAAAAACATTCCCAAATTAAAGCGGGATGTTATGGCACACAAAGAAAGATACAAACAATTGAGTGATGACGAGATCAAGACAGCTTTTGAAGAAAAATACGGAAATTTCGAAGATAATGTGGAGAAGTATTTCCAAAGGGCTTTTGTTGAAGCGGTGGAAGCAGATAAGCAGCAAAATCAAAATTGGGTGGACTCGTTCAAGGAGGAGATGAAAAGACTCAACATAAAGAACAATGCTCAGTTCCTGTTCAAGCTCAGATACCCTTCCGAGGAGATGATCAAGATGAACCAAAGTTTGATTGGTGCCTTCAAGAATGCGGGATTTGATTTCTTTTGACTCTGGTCGTCGGAAATTGCTCCAGAAGGGACGAAAAGTGAAATTCGGAGATAAAAAGTTTTACGCAATTGGTCGCAAATAGAGGAAGGTAGATATGCTAAAAGAAATCTTAGAGGTAACATTTCTCCAGAACAGCGTTTTGGATTATCTGATTTTCCTTTTAACTATCCTTGTCGGCATTCTTATCGTTCGGATAATCAAGGCACTAATTTTAAGGCGTCTTAAAGCGTGGGCAGAGAAAACTGCCACTACCATAGATGATTTTTTGATTCGTATCTTTGAAAAGACATTGCTTCCCTTGGTTTATTTCGGTGTCCTTTATTTGGCTACGCGCAGTTTAACTCTGAATCCCACCTTAACTAAAATCATTGATGTTTTGGGAGTGATTCTCTTAACTATCTTTGGCATCCGCTTTGTGGTGTCAATAATTAAGTACTCACTTGAGACTTATTGGTTAAAAAAGGAAAAAGACGAGGCCAAACAACGCAGTGTCAAAGGAATACTTAAAGTAATAAAGGTAATTATCTGGGGTATTGGTATAACCTTTCTTTTAGACAATTTAGGCTTCAAGATCTCTACTGTAATTGCAGGTTTAGGCATTGGCGGCATAGCAGTTGCCCTGGCCGCTCAGGCGATTTTGGGGGATCTTTTTAGTTATATGTCCATCCTGTTTGATCGTCCGTTTGAGATTGGCGATTTTATCATAGTTGGAGACTATCTGGGAACCATCGAACATATTGGCATAAAGACCACGCGAGTTCGCAGCCTTAGTGGAGAGCAACTGGTGTTTTCTAATACTGACCTTACCAATTCCCGTTTGCGCAACTATAAGAGAATGGGTAAGCGCCGGGTGCTTTTTAAACTGGGCGTTACCTATCAAACCAGCCTGCAACAGTTAAAAGAAATACCGGAAGTAATCAAAAATATTATAGAAAATATCGATGATACAACTTTTGACCGGTCACACTTCTCTTCCTATGGAGATTTCAGTCTTGACTTTGAGACAGTCTATTATGTTATGAACCGGGACTATAATAAGTATATGAATATTCAGCAGGAGATTAACTTTGCCATTAACGAAGAGTTTGAAAAACGCAGGATCGAATTTGCTTATCCCACCCAGACATTGTATTTGAGTAAAACATAGCTCGTAGGTCAAACATGTCCTTCACGATCAATCTGTTCAGGATGAATCCTAAGGACTGCTTAACAAAAAGAATCGTTAGCCATCCTTCAGGATAAACCCTTCGGGATGGTTGACCTAAAAATTACAACGAAATCGTTATAAATAATCGCTGTTTTCACGAATAATAAATAGGGAAGAAGAATTGTTCGATATAAAAATAAAGAACGTCGGGTGGGTGGTAAAATGATTCTCAACCCGATATAGATATTGAGGAGGGAAAAGTGTCTGATACTAAGATCACACAATCTGTCAAAATAGAGCTCACCCCCAACTCCATGAAGGTGCTGGAGAGGAGATATCTCAAAAAAGACGAAGGGGGGAAGATAATCGAAACGCCGGAGGAGCTCTTTTTAAGGGTGGCTAAGGTGGTGGCAGAGCCGGACAAGAATTATGGTGCCTCAGACCTGGAGGTAGAAAAAAGCGTTGAAGAATTCTATCGGATGATGGCAAAGCTGGAGTTTATGCCCAACTCCCCCACTCTGATGAATGCCGGGCGTCCTTTAGGTCAGCTCTCTGCCTGCTTTGTCATCCCCATTGAGGACTCCATGGAGTCCATTTTCGATGCGGTGAAAAACACCGCCTTGATCCATAAAAGCGGCGGCGGAACCGGGTTCTCCTTCTCCCGATTAAGACCCAGAAATTCTCCGGTGGCTTCCACCAGTGGGGTGGCTTCAGGTCCCATCTCCTTTATGAAGGTCATCAACTCCGCCACCGAGGCGGTCAAGCAGGGAGGAACCCGCCGGGGCGCCAACATGGGAGTGTTGCGGGTGGATCATCCCGATATTTTAGAATTCATCACCTCCAAGGACAATTTGTCTGAGTTGACCAATTTCAATGTCTCCGTGGCAATTACTGATAGCTTCATGCAGGCGGTGGAAAATGACGAAATTTACGATCTGATCGACCCTCGCACCCAAAAAACATACATAAAAGACGGAAAGCCAGCCCGCTATAAAGCCAAAGAGATTTTCAGCCTGATCGTGGAACATGCCTGGAGAAGCGGGGAGCCGGGGGTGATGTTTTTAGATAAGATGAATCAGGGCAATCCCGTCATCCAGGTGGGTCTGATTGAATCCACCAATCCATGTGGTGAACAACCTCTTTTGCCTTATGAGTCGTGCAATTTAGGTTCCATAAACTTGTCTAAGATGGTGAGGGCGGTGGTTGATTCCAGCGATCCCACCACCATGTATCGGTGTGAGATCGACTGGGACAGGGTGGAAAACACGGTAAAGAAGGCGGTTCATTTTCTGGACAATGTGATAGATGCCAATAAATATCCGCTTCCCGAGATTGAAAAGAACACCAGAGCTAACAGGAAAATCGGACTGGGAGTGATGGGGTGGGCGGATATGTTGATTCAGCTTAAGATTCCATATGATTCCTTCGAAGCTGTAAAATTAGCCGAACGGATGATGAGCTTCATCCATGAGAAATCTCACCAGACCTCCTCTGAGTTGGCGCAAAAGAGGGGCAATTTCCCCCACTGGGATAAAAGCATCTACCACCATAAACAAATCCCCATGCGTAATTCCACGGTCACCACCATAGCACCGGCAGGAACCATCAGTATTATCGCTGGCAGTTCCTCCGGAATCGAACCTCTGTTTGCCATCTCCTATATTCGCACGGTGATGGACAACACCAAAATGGTGGAGACAAATCCCTTCTTCGAAAAGGAAGCCCAAGAGAGAGGATTTCATAGTGAGCAACTGATGGAGAAGATTGCAGAAAAGGGTTCCATTCAAGAGTTTGAAGAGATACATGATGACATCAAAAAAATCTACGTCACCTCCCACGATATCGCTTTTGAATGGCACGTGCGTCACCAGGCGGCTTTCCAGAAATACACGGATAACGCAGTATCCAAAACCATAAATCTTCCCAATCAAGCCACGGTGGAGGATGTGGAGAACGCCTATAAATTAGCCTACCAGTTAGGATGTAAAGGGGTGACCATCTACCGGGATGGCTCCAGAGAGGCGCAGGTTTTAGCCACCAGAAAAGAGAGGAAAGAAGAGGGCAAAATAGTCCCCAAAGACAGACCGACCACTCTCTCCGGCATCACCGATAAGATAAAAACGGGCTACGGCAATCTATATGTAACTATCAATACGTTTGACGGCAAGCCCTTCGAGGTGTTCGCCCAGATAGGGAAATCCGGCTACTCCACCATGGCGGATACCGAGGCCATATGCAGGCTGATATCTCTGGCGCTAAGAAGCGATATAGCTGTGGATAAAATCATCGAACAGTTGATGGAGATAGGCGGAGCCTCCCAGGTATTCCAGGAGGGTGGACGGATCATGTCCATTCCCGACGCCATCGCCAAGGTGCTGAACAAGCATTTCGGGACAAACCAAAATGCCAACCGTGACAGAGACTTGACCTATGAGTTTTGCCCTGACTGCGGAACCAAATTGGATCACGATTCCGGCTGCGTGGTTTGCTCCCAGTGCGGATTTTCAAAGTGTTAGAAAAGGATTTCAAAAAGAACACTTGTAGAAGAGAATCTGTAGTGTTCACCTTTAGTTAAACTGAAGCTGCAGGGATGCGATTTGCACAACATTTTGGAGATATCGAACCCGCCGGCTACAGCCCCGCCAAAGGCGGGGGTCAAGGGCGAACCTAACCTTAACCCTCTCCTTGGAAAGGAGAGGGGAAAATTCCTCCCGTATGCTTTTTGCTTCCCCTTGACGTTCCTCACTAACGGGGGATGAGAAATCTTCAACTTTCAGATTTTCTGATTTTAGAGTCTTTCATTTTGCCTTATTTGCCAAATATCTCATAGCTTTTAGCAATACAAGCTCATTCCTACAGAAAAATCTCACATTTTTATAAAAAAACTATCTTGACAGCTAAAGCATTTGTATTATACTAAATTTGGATATTAATTGAATAAAATTGGGGTTGGCTATGAACAGAACAGTCCTATTTTTCGCTATTTTCTGTTTGGTCTGCTTTTCAGCTTCTGAGGTAGCAGTGGGTCAGATGGCTGGGGATGTTAATGCTGATAGTCTGGTGGACCTGGGGGATGTGCTGTATGAGGTGAGCTATCTGTATAAGAATGGACCTCCTCCGGTATTTTATGAGTGTGGTGATCCCAATACGGACTGTGTTGTGGACTTAGGAGACATTCTTTATTTGATCAGTTATCTTTACAAAAGAGGACCTGATCCCCAGATAGTGGAATGCGGCTGGAGCGAGCCGGTTAACCTGGGAACGCCGATTAATACTGATAAAGACGATCTTTCTATTTCGTTTTCATCAGATTGGGAAAAGCTGGCTTTAGCATCTAACAGAATTGGAACTCACGGAAACGAAGACATATGGTATTCTCTCTGGGACAGTGCCACAGGCTCCTGGACAGAGCTCCAAAACTGTGGGACAAATGTGAATACAGTAATTCGTGACTTAGACCCTTGCATCTCTCCCGATGGCAGAAAAATCTATTATCTTGCCTGGGAAAGACCAGGCGGATACGGCGGGTGGGACATCTGGGTTACAACCTGGGACAGCATAGCCGGCGAGTGGGGACTGCCGGAAAATCTGGGACCCAATGTAAACTCTGAGTCTACTGAATGGTCTCCCTTTATAAGTTTTGACAGTTCGAAGCTTTATTTTCACTCTGGTCGCTATCCTGGTGGAATATTTGTATCCGAGTGGAGTGGGAGTGAATGGAGCGCTCCGGTTTGGCTGGGTCCCAATGTTAATATGTACTTGAATGAAGAAGACCCGACGGTAACTGCAGACGGGAATGTGCTCTATTTTGTCAGATGGATAGAAGAGGAAGGAGATGTGCTACAGCGAATATGGGTTTCCTATTGGAGCGGGACTGAATGGGGTCCCTCTTTTCTGCTACCTCCAAGCATCAACTATCCGGGAGTCCGCGCATCAAAACCGTGGATAACACCGGACGGATTAAAACTTTATTTCACTGCAAGGTCAAGGCCAGGCGGAATGGGGCGTTATGATATCTGGGTTTCTGAAAAAGTGCCCATTCAGAAAGGAAAACGGTTTATTAACAGAGAGTACGACGCCAGACACAAAAGGTAACCCATAAATAGGATTTAGTTCCCTTAGAGAGTTCACCATCTTAATTTGTGTAAGTTGAGAGGGGGTGATTAAGAAAGCTATAATTATTTATATCACCCTCCCCTCCCAAACGAGCAGACGCCCCGGCAGGGGCGTATGCCCTCCCGTATGGGGTTCTCCGTCATCCAGTAGACATCTTTACCTGTTGTCTTCTCTGGTGGACTTTTCGGATGAAATCCAGGCTTAAGATAAAGAGAAAGGTGCAGAGCAGGGTTATATATGGCGGGAAAGTAAACCCAAAATCCGTGCCGACGTCTGGTGAGAAGAAACCTACGGAGAAGGAGATGCTGTTGGAAAGAGCATGAACAAAGATGGCAACCCAGAGATTGCCGGTGAGATAAACCAAATATCCTAAAAATAGACCCAGAAGAAAAACTCCTGCAAAATTCCAGGGGTCTAAGTGCATCAGGGCAAATAAAAATGCAGTGAGAACAAATCCCTTCAGTCCTCCCATTCTTTTGGAAAAGATAGACTGCAGAAATCCTCGGAAGGCGAACTCCTCACAAAATCCAGCCAGCGCGCCGGCGGCAAAGATCCTGAACAGATACTCAGGCCAGGTTTTCGCCACAAAAAGCTTGAGCAAAGCTTCCTGTTGCATTTTGGGTCTGGGCATCAATTGATGGACATAGCCGCTAACATCGGAGATCACCACAAGCAGAAAAACCGTGGCGGCTCCCACCAGAATCCAGAAGTTAAAACCAAGCCTTTGGGGATAGGCAAGGCTGTGGCGGAAAGAATGTCCCCCAGCATAAAGAAAGGAGAGGGGCACTAAAAGTACCACTGCCTCAGTCAGAATCACCGTAAGGTGAAGCCCAAACACCAACATGCTGATCCCACCCACGATGACGCTTGCCACCAAAAGAAGCACAAATATCCCCACCCCGTGCATAACGGTGAATTCCTTCTGATGGTTTTCGTCATTTGTAATCATAGATTCCTTGAATGAAGTGATCCATAATTTTATGCCCGGTTTAACTCTTTTTGTTAAAGTTGGGGTAGCGGAAACCTTCAGGTCTCCATAATCATGTATGGAAGACTAAAGCCTTCCGCTACATGGAGTTTAAAGACCTTACCCCCCTATCCCCTCTCCATGAAATAGAGAGGGGCATAGGGGGTGAGGTTAAAAAATCACCACAACTTATCCCTCTGGCTTAAACCCAAGTTTATATATTGGCTCTAATCTGCAGAAGATTTGAGTTTTTAATGAATAAATCAAACCATCGTTTTCATTTGAAGATAGATTTGATGCTAATGCCAAACCGGTAAAGGGCCGGGGCATTTTTTCCGGTCAAGGGAAAATCTAAGGTAAAGTCAATCTTTCCATGTCTGCGTGGAGTAGGTTCTCCTAAAGAAAGATGAAGGGAGAAGGAGAAAAGATCTGCTTGCGGACTTTTCACCGCATCATTCCACGTGGCTTGCCACCAGGTGTATTTCAAAGCGCCACCCATTCCGACGTTTCTGAAGTTTCTTACAAATCCTAAATTCGTTCCCAAAACGCTTCCCAGTTTCTCCTCGATTAGTTTGTCCTCCTGGTTTCTATATTCTCTTTTGAACTGGTAGGTATATCTCATGCCCAATTTTATGAAGCTCTCCTCGGTGAGCAGAATGTCACCGTTGACGGCAAGACTTAAGTCGGTTTGACCGTCTCCAGTGCCAGCCTGTTTGGCAGAGACTTTGTTATAAGGTCGACCCGTTGGCAGGGTGATGCCAGCCTCGGTAGCCAAAGACCAGAAATATCGTTCCACAAAACGATATTTAAAGAAAAGCTGGATATCTCCCACATTGGAGACACCGGACTTCACTTTTGTGCTTTTTTCGTAAAGCCCACTATCCACCTTCTGCTCCAGCACCACAGGAATATAAACTCCCAGGGTGAACTTGTTAGAAACCCCGTAAAGGAGTCTGCCGGTGATCATATAACTGATAGAGTCCCGTCCTCCGGTATAATCCACCTCTTTTCCTGCGGAAAAATAGCTCCCATTGGATACGTACAGGAATTCAAAGCTGGGATACCAGAACCCTTTGGGCAGAGTGGCACTGCTCCATTCTATCATACCCCATGAAGGTTTTTCCAGCAGATCTTCCCATTGTAAGGAGGATTTTTGCTCTACCCCATATGAAGAAACCGCTCCCGGGAAAGCCCATACCCACAGAAGAATCAAAAAGAAGATTTTTCCTTTCATATTATAATACCTCGATATTTGAGATTGCTTCAGTGTCCTCAATTACTCGGAAAACGAATCCGCCATTCTTAGCTCTGATCATAGTCTCTCGATACGTCGGGCTTGGGAAATGCCCATAACTGTCCAGCTTCGACAAATCCCCATACCCGAAGTGGTAAAAATGAATCTAACAAATTAAAAAAGTAGAGTCAACAAAAAAGGAGCTAAACAGGGGATAAGATGATAAGTAAATCCTGCCCATCTGTGGAACATAAGTATGGGTCAGGAACATTTGTCTTCGCTGTTTGCAAAAAGCAATACTCCTCATCTCTCTGGATCGGAAAGAACAAAGAGGTTTGCCTATACGGCGTTGTCCAGTATTGGCTCTCGAAAACCATAGGGATAAAATCTGGCATCTTTAAAACAGGAAAACTTTGTTTTGTAGTCACTCAGTTTATAGCGCAGATTACTAAAAGTATGAAGACAAGAACGTAAAAGTTAAACCGTAGGGGATGCTCCCATCAAGCCCCCGAAATTTTTCTTCCGTTTTCGCTCTTTTATCAACTTCATCATGGTTTTTAAGGAGAGATAGACCACCCCTAAAGAGAGAAGTAAAAGCAAAATGTCTGACACCAGGAGGGTGACATTTTTCTGGGGAATATATTTTGTGAAAAGTAAAATCAAAAGAGAAGCGGTGGTGGTCAAGATCATGAAGATGGCGGGGATGATGGTGATTAGGTTTTTTCTTCCCCGCATATAAAGCCAGGTGGAGACGGCTATCAAGGAGAGCGCGGCCAAAAGCTGATTGGCGGTTCCAAAGATGGGCCATAGGGCGGCGAAGGTGTTGAAATATGCTAAAACCCACATCAAAGCTACTGCTAAGGCAGAATTGAACAAGAATTTCTTAAAAAGAGATGGCACCTTTTTGAAGATCAATCCCCACAGTTCCTCAAAAAGGTAGCGGTTCAATCTGACCGCAGTATCCAGTGTGGTAACCACAAATCCCTCCACCATGAGAATGCCAAAGATGCTTCCCAGCGCAATGGGGATGGAGAAAGATTGGTTCAAGAGTTTTCCCACCCCCAGAGAAAAAGCTAAAATGGGATTGGATCTTCCCATCCCCGGCTCGGGCCAGACCAGGCTCTTATACTCGGGAAAGACAAATGCGCTTCCCACCGCTAAAAGCACGCAGGCGGCTAAGATCGATTCCAAAAGCATGCCGTTATAGCCGATGGTGCGGGCGTGTTTTTCGCTATCCAACTGCTTGGAGGAGGTGCCGGATGCAACCAGAGCATGGAATCCTGAGATGGCTCCACAGGCGATGGTGATAAAAAGCATGGGCCAGACTGCGCCCAACTGCTTTGTCCCTTCTGCTAAGTTGAAGGCGGGCAGATTAAGCTTAAGTCCACCCAGCCCCCCACCCAGCAAGCCCAAAACCAATCCGGCGATTCCCAGATACATGATTTGAACATTGATGAAATCTCTGGGCTGGAGGATGACCCACACCGGAACTCCGGCGGCAAACAAAACGTAAACCGATAAGATTATCATCCAGGTCTCGGGTTCTAACCTGACCGGATGCTGGATCCCCATCCATACGGAGAAGACGCATACCATCGCCGCAAAAAGATAAGCATAGGCAACTTTGATTTTCCTCACATATAGCAGATACCCCAAAAGAGGAGAAAGGAAGGTGATGATGATGACCGACATGGAGGCTATCCCCCCGATGATGCCCAACGTTTGTCCATCGGCTGTGATTTCTGTTTTCAGCAAGGTTTGATCTGGTGAAAGCCCTAATTTCTCTATTGGCCACTTGGAGGTTAAGGCGGTAGAGGTGGCGGTCAGGAAGGCGGAGGTGACCAAGACGATCATCACGATGGTGAAAAGGATAAACAGGGCAAACCCGGCTGTGCCCAGGGTACGGCGGGCGATCTGCGCCATGGATCTCCCCTTCTCCTGCAGGCTGACGAAAAGAGTGGTGAAATCATGCACCGCACCGATGAAGATCCCTCCTAAAATTATCCACAACCAGGCAGGAACAAACCCATACAGTATTCCCATGGTGGGTCCCAGAATGGGACCTGCCCCCGAGATGCTGGAAAAGTGATGCCCGAAAAGCACGTGGGGTTTGGCTGGGACATAATCTTTCCCATCGTATTGGGTCACTGCGGGAGTGGGACGATCCTTTTGTTCTCCAATCACTCTGCCAACATAGCGGGAGTAAAAACGACCGCCCAACGCCAAAATAACCAAACCCAGAAAAAAGAGAAACAAAACGTTCACGCAGATATCCTTTTCTCAGGCAAAAAACCCCTCACTTTATTTGTTTTCTTTTATTTTGCCTTTCTAAATGGGATCGCCGGACAGAATTCTCTTTGGTGGCATCTTGCGCAGGCTAATTTCTTCAGAGTGATTCTCTCCATCAATAGAATTAACAAATAACTGAAGAAAATTATCAAAGCCAGCACATCCCTTTTTCTTAAAAGTTGAAAAAAAGATGCCAGAAGGGGGATAAGCCAGAGCAGATGAAGGAATATGGCATAGCTGTAATGAGCAACGAATTTGGACTCATCTTCTTTGGGAAAAAGATACGCCGCCACCTTGCCCCATCCTGTATGGCAAGCTTTTCCATGGTAATAACAGCTCACACAGCGTGACAGAGGTAATACCAGGGTTAAAGCGGCGACACTATATATCACGTAAAGAACTCCCAGCGCCTCTTTTAAATCTAACAGGATGTAAACCCCCAAAGCAAACGCCACCCCAAGTATGATCCACCGAATGATAATCACATACTTAGGATAGGTGTGACAAAAGGCAAAATTTTCGTTTTCCGCCTTGTGATTCATCTCATCTCCCCATCTTCAAATTTTCCTTTAAGTTTATGAATTTTCAGACAAAAAGCAAATTAAAAAAAGTGGCGCAAAGCTTTTATGTCGGTTTTGGCTTAAAGTTGACTTAAAAGTGCAAAGAATCCTGACGACAACATAAACAGAGGGGTAGCCTTTGGTGGGACACCGGATCATCTTTTTGAATATCCCTTTACAGAGCACCAGATAAAGAATTGACAATCAAATTGGAAGATGATAAATTAACGGAGAATTTGGGAACTATTGAATTTGAGAGGTGAATCTTATATGAAAGCATTCAGAAAATTCCAGAGCGCTTTGAGAGAGAATCTCTCCGAATGGATAAGGAAGATCGGGGAAGTGGATATTTTGGTGGGGATTCCCAGCTTTAACAGTGAGGAGACCGTTGAGGAGGTGGTTTCCGTTTGTGCTCTGGGATTAAAGGAACATTTCAAGGAAAAGAGGACAGCTATCATCATATCTGATGGGGGCTCTTTGGATGATACTCGGGAAAGAGCCAATCAAGCCAAACTCCCAGTCGATGTCAAACGAATGGTGGCTATCTATCGGGGAATGCCCGGCAAAGGCACCTCCTTCCGAGCCATATTCGAGGCGGCTAAATTGCTCAAGGCAGATTGTTGCGTGGTGGTTGACTCGGATCTAAAAAGCATCAGCCCGGAGTGGGTGAAGTTTCTGGCTTTGCCCGTTCTGGAGAAAAAGGCAAACTTTGTGGTGCCTTATTATCTCAGGCATAAGTATGATGCTTCCATCACCAACCACATAGTCTATCCCATGACCCGGGCTTTATATGGAAAGCAAATACGCCAGCCCATTGGTGGAGATTTCGGATTCTCCGGAGAGCTGGCTGCTTTTTATGCCGGAGAGGATGTATGGCAGACCGACGTGGCTCAGTTCGGAATAGACATCTGGATGACCACCTCAGCCATAAATGAAGGGTACTCTTTTCTCCAGGCTGACTTGGGAACCAAAATACATGAAACCAAGGATCCTTCAATCGATTTGGGTCCCATGTTCCGGCAGGTGGTTTCAACGCTTTTCTTCTTGATGGGAAAGTATGAGAAAAACTGGATGAGTGTGACTAAAAGCCAGAAGATAAAAACAGTAGGGAAGGTCTCTCAGGTTCCAAAATTAGAATCGGTCTCGGTCAGTTTGAACAAGCTTAAAACTGAGTTTGTGGACGGGTTTCATCACTTCGAGCCCTTGTATCAACAGGTGCTCTCTCATCAGAATTTTTCAGAACTAAAAGGTAGAGTGGAAAATCTGGAGAAGAAGGGAGAACTTGATTTTCCTGTCCAGCTCTGGGCTAAGATAGTCTACGATTTCGCCTTCATCTACCAGACCTGGAGCAGGAACAGGAGAAGACTGGTAGACATTATCACCCCCCTGTATTTCGGGAAAGTGGGAGCCTTTTGTCAAAAGGTGGCTGATATGGATTCAGAAGGGGCGGAACAGGTGATTGAACAAGAGGCTCAAGAATTTGAAAAGCTCAAACCCTATCTTGTGGAAAAATTCAAAAGATGGGATTAAACATACAGGCAAGTACCCAGGTTAATTCGTTCTAAAAGAACGGAGATTTGTATCTCCGAAGACTTTCGAAAATTTTTAACTCCACTTCGTCTCAGTTTTTTCTCTTCCAGTTGGGGCAGGGTTTTACCCCTACCCCCTAAATTGTAACTGAATTGTCCGGTATACTCAGGTTAAGCCAAGAGCTGGTTGAAGAAGCTACATTTAGAGGCGGGATGACGGAGACCCGTCTGGGAATTCCCGCCCCTATGAAGGAGATGGGCTTATCACCTACCAAGAATTATCCGATCATAGGACAGGGCATTTAACCCTGCCGAGAGAGTTTTCCTACAGACCCCATAGCTTTAACATTCCAGAGTATGAGAGAGTCGTCAATAAGTTAGCTCTTGGAGCTTTATTCTTTGGAAGTAGTTGCCTTCTTCTTTAGTTTCATCCCGCATTTGGAACAATCCCCCTGTTTGTCAGAAACCTCCTCCGGGTGCATGGGACAGATATAACTCAACATTTCCTGTGATTTTTCTTCAGCCTTCTGCATAGTTCTCATTTCCAACTTCATGCCGCATTTGGGGCATTTACCAGCTTCGTCGGAAACCACCTCAGGATGCATGGAACAGGTATAGCTGGTCGTCTCCGGTGATTCCTCTGGTGGTTTCTGCACAATCCTCATTTCAAGCTTCATGCCGCACTTGGAACACTTGCCGGCTTCGCTTGATGTTACGTCGGGATGCATGGGGCAGAAATACTCGTCCTGAAGTTGGGCAAACTGGTAATACTCGTCTTTGCTCATCAGAGTCTTCTGCAGGTCCTTGCCGCAGCACTTTCCGGCTTTTGCCTTGACGTGAGGACATTCTTTCATACCGCACCTGTAGACCTCATAGAAATCCTCTTTCTTTAACTTCATCCCACATTCCGGGCATTTGGCCGCTTTCCCAGACCTTACCTCAGGATGCATGGGGCAGGTGTATTGCTCCGCTTTTGAGAAGGAGTCGAGAGTTAGAAAATGGGCGGCACCCGATTCTTTTCCTCCTGATCCTTCTTCGGACGAGGCCTTCATCATCATGGGGCAGCTGTGTCCAACTCCTTTGTGCTTGCAGGTCTTACTGCAGCCGCCCTTTCCGCCGGCCAACACTCCCTGAACGCCGATCATGAAAACAAACGACAGCACACAGAATAGACCGATGAAGGTCATCCAGTTTCCTCTTTTGAATGGGTAAAACATTGCTCCTCCCTTCTTTCAATTAACATGTTCGCTTTAAAGTTGTTTGTGGCTTTGATGGAAATGAAACTTCAGTTGTCCATCAAAATCACGGTCTCCCTACTGCTTGATTTATCTACATGCCTCACCTCCTCACATTTTCATGATATACGCTCCTATCAAACCTTTTCATTGTCATGCAAGCTTGGTTGATTCTCACATAACGGATCTCCTTGTGTTAGCAAGATTCTTTCTTTTTGATTTCTGTTACCTGTTTCAATTTCCAACCTCTGACAATCGCATATATGGCCGGGATTATTATTAAAGTCAGAACGGTAGAACTGACCAGGCCTCCCACCATGGGAGATGCCATTCGCTTCATCACCTGGGAGCCGGTGCCATGTCCAATTATCAAGGGAAGAAGGCCGATCATGGTGGTGGCCACGGTCATAAGCTTCGGCCTAACCCTCTCCACCGCTCCCTCCATTATGGCGGAATGTAGACCAGACAGGTTTCTGAGTCTTCCTTCATTCTGGTAACGACGGTAGGCTTCTTCCAGATATACTAACATCACCACGCCGGTCTCGGCGGCCAGACCAACTAAGGCGATAAAACCTACATACACGGCTACACTGGTATTGAAGCCGAACAGATATAGTAACCACACTCCTCCGACTGCTGCAAAGGGCAAGGAGAGCATGACTATCAAACTGTCGGTCATATTCTTAAAGTGAAAGAACAAAAGCAAAAAGACGATGACGATGGTAATGGGGATGACGATTCGGAAACGTTCAGCTGCCGCCTGCATGTATTCGTATTGCCCGCTCCAGATGATATTATACCCAGCCGGGATGTCCACCGCTTGGGCAACCACCTGCATAGCTTTCTTGACATAAGTTCCCACATCGATTCCCCTGATGTCCACGTACACCCAGGCCGTTCGTCGGGCGTTTTCACTCTTGATCGCGGCTGGTCCTTTCTTTACCTCAATATCAGCCACCTGAGTAATGGGGATTTGCGCTCCGCCTGGGGTAGGTATTAGTACTCTCTTCAAGCTGGTGAGGTTGTCCCGTAGCTCTCGAGGATAGCGGACGTTAACTGGATAACGCTGAAGTCCCTCCACTGTATAGGTCACGTTCATGCCTCCGATAGCAGACATGATTACATCCTGAACGTCTCCCACCGTCAGTCCGTAACGGGCGGCCTCCTCCCTTTTTATTTCAAAATCCAGGTAGTTGCCTCCCACCACTCTCTCTGAGTAAGCGGAGAGCGTTCCCGGAATCTTCCTGACGGCAACTTCAATTCGTTCGCCTATGGCGGATAGGGTGTCCAAGTTTGCACCCATTATCTTGATTCCCACCGGCGTCTTGATGCCCGTGGCTAACATGTCAATTCTGGTCTTAATCGGCATGGTCCAGGCATTGGTGAGTCCCGGAAACTGTATGGCTCTGTCCAGCTCCTCCACCAATTTTTCCGGGGTCATTCCCGGACGCCACTCTTTTTCCGGCTTCAACATGATGGTGGTCTCGATCATGGTCAAAGGAGCCGGATCGGTAGCGGTCTCTGCCCGACCGATTTTCCCGAAGACCGACTCCACCTCGGGAAAGGAGGCGATGATCTTATCCGTCTGCTGGAGAAGTTCCTTCGCCTTGGTGACGGATATTCCCGGAAAAGTCGTGGGCATGTAAAGCAGATCACCCTCATACAGTGGTGGCATAAATTCAGAGCCTAATCTGGACGCTGGATATATGGTGATGGCCAGAATGAAAATTGCCGCCAAAATCGTAAGCCCCTTGAACCGCAGCACCAGTTTGATTATGGGCATGTAGACGGATATGAAAAAACGGGATATGGGGTTTTTCTTCTCGGATAAGATCTTTCCCTTTATCACCACCACCATCAGAGCAGGAATCACGGTTATGGAAAGCAATGCCGATGCGGCCATGGCAAAGGTTTTGGTGTAAGCCAAAGGTTTGAACAACCGCCCGGACTGCTCTGCCAAGGCAAAGACCGGGAAGAAGGAGACGGTTATGATCAAAAGAGCGTAAAAAAGAGCCGGACCCACCTCTTTGGCAGCCTCCATAATGATCTGCCAGTGCTCCTTTTTGCCTTTGTCCCGTTCCATATGTTTGTGAGCATTCTCCACCATCACCACCGAAGCATCAACCATCACCCCGATGGCGATGGCAATTCCCCCTAACGACATGATGTTGGCGTTTATGCCTAAAGAGTTCATAGCGATAAAAGAGATCAAAACTCCGGCCGGTAATGTAAAAATGGCCACCAGGGCGCTGCGGGCGTGCAACAGGAAGAGTATGCAGATCAGTGCAACGACGATCATCTCTTCGATAAGCTTCTCTTTCAGATTATCTATGGCACGATATATGAGCCCGGAGCGATCATAAACTGGTTTGATCTTCACTCCCGGGGGAAGGCCAACTTTCAATTCTTCCATCTTCTTTTTTACGTTCTTGATGACCTCCAGGGCGTTCTCACCCCAACGCATCACAATTACGCCGCCCACAACCTCACCTTTGCCATCCTGTTCGGCAATTCCCCTCCGGAGTTCAGGACCGATCTTAACCTGCGCCACATTCCTCAAAAAGATGGGAATCCCGTCTTGGCTCACTCCCAGAGAGACATTTTTGAGGTCTTCTGTAGATTGAACGTAACCCAGCCCGCGCACCATGAATTCGGTCTCAGCCATCTCCACCAAGCGTCCCCCCACATCACGATTTGATCTCTGGATGGCCTTTTTGACCTTGGAAAGAGGGATGTGATAAGCTAAGAGTTGGTTAGGATCGACCTCCACCTGATATTGCTTCACATATCCTCCAATGGATGCCACTTCAGCCACTCCGGGAACGGAAGTCAACTCGTATTTCAGATACCAGTCCTGTATACTCCTCAAATCAGAGAGATCGAGCCCTTCACTCTCATCCTCCAGAATGTACTCATACACCCAGCCAACTCCGGTGGCGTCCGGTCCCAGTTGGGGAGTAACTCCCTGAGGTAAGCGGCCGGAGACAAAGTTCAAATACTCCAGCACCCGGGAGCGAGCCCAATAAAGGTTAGTCCCGTCCTCAAAGATGATATAAACTAATGAAAAATTGAAAAACGAGTATCCTCTCACTACTTTAGCATAGGGAACCGAAAGCATGGCGGTGGTCAAAGGATAGGTCACCTGATCCTCCACCACCTGAGGTGCCTGACCCGGATATTCCGTTATGATTATAACCTGCACGTCCGAAAGGTCGGGAATGGCGTCTAAAGCCATGTTCTGCATGGCATACAGACCGCCTAAGAAGACGAATATGCCTAAAAGGAAGATGATAAACTTATTTCTGATCGAGTATTCGATGATTTTTTGAATCATGATTGCTTGCTCCTCCCCTTTTACTTGGGCTTGTCTTTAGATTCCAATTTTATCAACTTCATGCCACACTCCGGGCAGTCGCCCGGCTGGTGGAAGAGGACATGATGATGCTCCTGCATAGGGCAGGTATAAACAGCTCTACCGGTTTGGGTGATGGGAACCAAATCCATCTCACATTCCGGACAAATGCCAAATCCCACCTGAAGGATATGGCTGTGTTCCTCCATGGGGCAGGTGTAAACCTCTTCGGTAAAGTTTGCCTTTTTTTCTGGAGTGAGATTTAAATTCTTGACTTCCTCACCGATTGGCTTTTCGACCTCTACCTTTTCGGCGGTTTTAGAAACGGAGACCATTTGCATTTCTTCAGCCTCAGGCGAAGTGGCCATCTTGGCTTTAATCATCTTTTGAATCGCCTCTTGGGTTTTGCTTTCGCTGTCTAACATAAACTGGCCCGATACCACGATGATCTCACCGGGCAAAAGCCCCTTCTTCACTTCTACCACCTCTCCCTCACCGCTTACTCCGGTTGCGACTTCTCTGGCAGCATATTTCCCCTCTCCCATATCCACGAAGACTATTTCCCTCTTACCCGAGCGAATCACTGCTTCCTCAGGAATTAGAATTCTCTCACCCGGTAATTTGGATGCTATCACCACATTGGCGTACATATCCGGTTTGAGTCTATATCCCGGATTGGAAAGCTCCAGACGCACCTTCACATCTCGGGTCTTCTGCTCCAAATAGGGATAAATGTAGGTCAGCTTCCCCTCAAAGGATTCTCCTGGAAGATAAGCCAGAGTCATCTGTGCTTTTTGTCTCAGTTTTATATAAGGGAGCTCATATTCATAGATGGTAGCTAAGACCCAGACTGTGGACAAATCCGCAATCCGGAAAAGATCTGATCCCGCCTTAACGTAGGCTCCCTCGATAGCGTTCTTGTGAAGGACCACCCCGGTGGTGGGTGAATAAAGGGTCAAGGTCTTTTTTATCTCTCCGTCTTGTTCTAAATTTTCGATCTGGCTTTTGTCGATATCCCAGTATTCCAATCTTTTTCGCGTGGAGTTCAAAAGCTCCAACGCCCCGGTACGCGCTTCCTCATAGGGACTATCTTCCAGCACGGAAAAGTTCTTCAAAGCGGAGAGATATTCCTCCTGAGTGCTTACCAACTCCGGCGAATATATTTCCAGAAGCGGCTGACCTTTGTCAACCACCTCTCCCGTGGTGTTCACATAAAGTTTTTCAATCCAGCCGGTGATCTTGGTGTTGATGATGTAAAGTTTCTTTTCATCGTAATCGATATGTCCCACCGTTCGTATGGTTCTGGTCAACTTGCCCGTCTGAACCAAACCGGTTCGCAGACCCATGTTTTGGACCGTGACCGGATCGATGGTGATGGCTCCTTCTGCGATCTCGTCTTCATACACCGGAACAAGATCCACGCCCATGGGTGATTTGCCCGGTTTGTCTGAGATATAAGTGGGATCCATAGGCGCCCGCCAGTATTTTATCTTCCGTTCTCCTTTGGGTGTGGTTGTCGCAGCAGAAGCCGTTTTGATTGGAGTCAATTTCATTCCGCAGATGGGACAGTTGCCTGGCTCCTCGCTGATAATGTCCGGATGCATTCCGCAGGAATAGAGTTGTTTGCCGACCACCTCTTCACTTATGGCCATCTCCCCTGGACCTGAGGATCTCTTTCCTATGAAGAAACCACCTGCAACACCGACCGCCAGAGCGACAATTACAAATAAAATGATTCTCCCTGATTTTAATTTTTCGTCTGGCATAACTTATTCTCCTTTCAAAAGTAGCGATCTTCCTACCATCTCTTCAAGTTTGGCGATGGTTCTAAAGTAAGAACTCAAGGCTTGATAATAGGCGATCTCATAATTGTACAGAGTTACCTGATTGAAAAGCAATGTTAAGAAATCCACTTTGCCTACCTGGTAACCGGATTTGGCGGATTCCAAGGACCCTCGCGCCTGAGGCAGAATAGCGGTTTGGTAAAGTTCTATCTCTTCTTTATATTTATTTAAGGAATAAAAAAGTCTGGAGACAGAAAATTTTAGATTATTTTTCCTTCCCTCATATCTTTGGCGGGAAGATTCTAAACTCAACGCTTTCTCCTGTACCTTCTTTTTCTGTTTTGACCAGAAATAAAGAGGAATATTTATGCCGGCTGAAGCGGAGAAGAAATCTGTTCCCTTGACCGGATCCATTATCACCTCTTCCCGTCGTCGGTAGCTTAGCGAGAAAGTGAAATCAGGCCAATATTCTCGACGGGCTAACCGATAAGCCAAATGAGAAGCATTAACCAAAAACTCCATCCCGGCAAGAGCTGGATTGGTTTGGACTGCCAGATTTTGCAGCTCCTCCTCTGAGTAATCCAGTCCCCGAAAAGTCAGCTCTTTTGGTTCTCCCAGATGATCCTGGGGATTGCGGTCAAGCAGGATGTTTATCTTCGCTTGAGTGACTTTTCTCATCTCCTCTAAGGAGATGAGCTTATCGATCATCCTGGATACTTCCACCTGAGCTTTTAGCACGTCCTGCTGGATTCCATTTCCCACCGAGTATCTGGTTGCAGCTATCTGGGCAAAGTCCTGAAGCAGGCGTTTATTCTTCTCAGTTATCTCGATCGACTTCTGCAAGAGATAAAGTCGATAATAGTTCTGCTTTAGCTCACTTATGACAAAGTCTTCAGCAGATTCGTACTCCTTTTTTGCTTTCTGAGCCAGGCTTCGGGTGGTGTTCTTCTTGAGTCCCAGCTTTCCAGGGAACGGGATTTTCTGAGTGAACATTAATTCAATCCCGCTCATCGGGGTCCGGTCCATGGCCCAGGAATCGGTGGGAACATTGGAGAAGACGGTCTTAAGCATCGGGTCCGGCCAGGATCCGGCTTGAGGCACTTTAGCCTCAAAGGATTCATAGCGAAGCTTGGCAGCAGAAAGATCCGGATTGGCTCCCAGAGCCTCTGCTATCAGAGAATCTAATTCCAACTCTTGTGCCAAGCTCGACGCTGAGACCGGTGTGAGCAAGAACAAACAAATTGCTAACCCGCATACCAAGAAAATCGTTCTCAATTTGACCTCCCAAAGTAAAATGACCGAAATTCCCCCCAAAAGGGGCATACAATTACCTGCCACAGGTATTGTTGAATTGACCTGTCAAAGATATAGTTACCCCTGGCAAAAGGCAATCAATTAATTGCCGCTTGATTTTACCTCAGGAATTAGATAAGAAAAGAAGAGTTGAGAATATAAAGGGGTTGATCTTTTTTTAAGAGAGAATAGGAATGGAGGGCCAAACTGTCCAGCTGACTTTGATGATCTTCATTGATCCCTTTGACTTCTAATGCAAACACGAAAGTTTCAGGTCCACTATCATTGCGGGAAATAACTACGGCCGGTGAACTCTCCTCTGTGTCTTTTTCGGTTATCTCGCAGGAGCAGTCATCCGCCGCAGCATCTTCGTTTGCCAATAACGATTCTGAACTCTGACAACAGCAAGAACAACAGGTATTCTCCGACAGCTCAACTCCTTCACAAAGCTGCACCGAAAGAGACGGAAACAATAGAAGGGATGCTATAAAAAGCGATATTGTTCTTCCCAATATTTTTCTTTTCATGTTCACGGAACTTGCCTCAATATCAAAAAAACAGCTTTTGTACATTAAGAAAATTTTAACTTTATACGATAAAGTCTATCCTATTTGTTTGATATTTTGATAAAACTTTGGACTTGTTTTTGCATGTTCTGTTAATTGTCTGAATAACAAAAACTTACCGGCGCCATTTGATACAACCGCGGGGTTAATAGAAGAATTCGAACTTGCTCCACGTTCTTGAGTAATTAAATAACGATGAACTGTGAACTACAAAAAAGGAAGCGGGCATCTGAAATAAAAGGGGGTTAAAAGGGGGGCAATAAGGGAAACTTCAGACGACCCGCTTCCGGGCTTTAAGATATTTTTCTGGATTTTTTTAAATTTATCTTATAGACAATTCCTCATTTTGCAGGAGGAGGTCCGCCATGGAACAGATAACTAATAATATACAGTATATCTTCTAAATCTGTTTGACCGTTGCTGTCAGCATCACCCGCCTGCGGTGGGTCTGGAGTCGGTCCCTCTCGGTAAAGGTAGTTTATCAAGAAAATAACGTCGCTAAACGTTATGACGCCATCTTTGTTGGTATCCCCTCTCATGAAGCTGTCGGAGAGCACCACCGCCTTCTCCACGTTGCTCCAAGCTCCCCACTGATCCTGTGCGTCTTTTGCTTTCACCTTGTAGAAGTAAGTCCCTTCCTCCTGTCCGGAGATCTGATAAAATGTATCGGGGATGGCATCTGATAAGGAAACGATACTCTGGTATCTCTCAAAGGGAAAGATGTCGTCGGCATAAAACCCCTCGTAATAGTACCAGCTGTCTGTTACGTAACGCAGACGAAGATAAAACTCTTCTCCCTCGTGTTCAGTCAGGTCAAATATCCCCTGCACCCATCCTCCGGAAGAACCGGTGATTCCATTGCCCAGGTTAGTTCCGTGGGGATTATAGTCGGTGGTGATGTTTCCCGGGATGGAGAGGAAGCTATTCCCTCCATCCGTGGAGATCTCCAGGTAAGCGTAGTCCCAGTCTGTCTCTATTTGATACCAGCACCACAGCTTTAAGGTATCTTTGGGCTGAACTTTAATGCTGTTTTGTGTGGTAACTTTATTATTCACCCTATTCCCCTCCCCGGAATAAAAACTGTGTGTGGGTGAGTGGCTTCTGGCTGTGGAGATGGAGAATCCATGCATATCCCAGTCTGAATATCCGCTCTCCACATCATAGGTGATTCTTTCAAATCCGGTCATCTCCACCAGCTCAAAGGCTGCGGCTGGATTCAGAGTATCATAATGTGACCAAGAGATGGTATAATCAGGGTATACGCTGTCTATGGAAGC
>Ga0111202_134_pt1 | contig 22121 bp, 17 predicted proteins | sample DeeMarSWOR324_28_FD_80372 | JGI IMG/M metagenome (GOLD analysis project Ga0111202, IMG submission 80372) | candidate division Zixibacteria bacterium SM23_73_3 | reverse complement strand
TTCCTGGATCACCCTCAACAACTTCGACTGGAAATTCGAGCTTGTGTCGCCGATCTCGTCTAAGAAAATCGAACCACCATCAGCTATCTCAAACAGCCCTGGCTTGGTGACTATCGCTCCGGTGAAAGACCCTTTGACATGACCGAAAAGCTCGGATTCTAAAAGCTCTTGAGCCAAAACCCCGCAGTCGACCGGAACAAAAGCTTTTTGCTTTCTGGGGCTGTTGAAATGGATAGCTCGGGCGATGAGCTCTTTGCCTGTCCCACTCTCCCCCCGAATTAAAACGGTGCTGTCTGTTGGAGCAACTTTGCGAATTAACTTGTATACCTCTCGCATCTTGGGGCTGCTGCCGATAATATTGTCGAACCCATATTTAGCCTCCAACTCCTTTCGCAGATAGATATTCTCATAAATTAGGCTTTTTTTTTCCATTGCCTTTTCCACCACAACCAAAACCTCATCCGGGGTGAAGGGCTTGGGGATGTAGTCAAAAGCTCCTAATTTCATCGCCTGGACCGCGGACTGAACTGTGGAGTAGCCGGTGATCATAATCACCAAAATATCCGGATATTTTTCCTTGACCCTTTCCAGAACTTCCATCCCATCCATCCCCGGCATCTTAATATCGGTGATCACCAGGTCAATTGGCTCTTTTTCCAAATAGACAAAAGCCTCCTGACCGGAAAGGGCACAAAAGACTTCGTGCCCGCCACCTTCCAGTATCTTCCGGCAGCTTTTCAATACAATCTCCTCATCATCCACCACCAAAATTTTAACTTTCATCATTTACTGGTTCCCCTTTTCTCCAATTTCAAGAGCTTCTTCTTTTAGCGGTAACTTTACAGTAAAGGTGGTGCCTTTTCCCACCTTGCTTTTCACTTCTAATTTTCCTCGATGACGTTCAATTATGCCATAGCTTACAGAAAGCCCCAGGCCAGTCCCCTTTCCTTGTTTTTTTGTGGTGAAGAAAGGGTCTAAGATTCTTGGCAAATTCTCCTCTGGAATTCCAATACCGGTATCGGCAAATCGAATAGCCGCCATCTCATCTTCGGCTCCTGAAGATACGATCAAAGTTCCTCCTTGGGGCATAGCCTCAATGGCATTGAGCAGGATATTAATAAACACCTGTTGAATCTGCCCCACATCTATCATTATTTTGGGCAAGTCCGCTTTGATTTTCTTATCAATTTTGACATTTTGCAAACTGGCTTGATGGGAAATCAAATCTATCGATTTACCTATTACCTCATTTATGTCGGACAAAACCTTCTGAGGTTCGGTCTGTCGGGCAAAGTCCAAAAGACCTTTGACGATCATTTTGCACCGATTGGTCTCATTTACGATAACCTCTAAATCCTCCTTTTCCGGATCTTCGTGTTTTTTGGCTTTGAATAAAAGTGAAGAGTAGGTCAGGATTCCGGTTAAGGGGCTATTGATCTCATGAGCAACACCTGCAGCCAATTTACCTAAAGAGGCCATTTTCTCCGACTGAATCAACTGATTCTGGGTTTTTCTCAACTCTTCAGTCCTCTCTTCCACCTTATGCTCCAGAGTCTTCCCCCAGTCGACCAATTTTTCATCCGCCTTTTTCAAATCTGAGGTCATCTGACTAAATGAGAAAGCCAGCTGTGCGATCTCGCCTTCAGCTTTGATGGGAATGGAATAGTCTAAGTTCCCTTCGGCGATCTTTTTGGTTCCTTTGACTAATTCCCTGACCGGGCGAGTGATATATCGATTGATGGAGATACTGATGGTCACCGAGATCACCAAAAAGGCAATCACGGCGAAGAAGATCATCTTATTTTGAGCACCTTTGATCTCCTTATCCACATCCTCCAAGGACATCCCAATGTCCAGTACTCCCAGGACTTTTTGTTCTGGGGGATGGGCATGACAGTCCGGGGTATAACAATCAGGTTCATTATATATGGCAGAGATGACTCCTAACACTCTGTGACCTGTCTTGGCTTTGAAAATTCTGGAGCGGTCTGGTGTGTCAAGCCTCTCCAGGGGTTTCTCCGCTGAATGACATGCGTAGCAGGCTTCGGCTTTCTTGTCCACCATCTCTCCAATCTCATTTTTATCAGTGGAGAACATTATCTTCCCATCTTTATTGAAGACCCTTATCTTCTCCAAACCCTTCTGCTCTCCTATGGTCTCAATGATCTGATGCACATCGTCACTTTGGTATCTCAACATATCATATCTGGTACTTCTTCTTACTGTCTCACTTATCCTTATAGCACCCCGCATCACCTCACCTGTCAGTTGTTTTTTCTGAGAGGCGATGTTGACATAGGCATAGATCCCCATGGACAATATCAAAATGAACCCCACCACCAAAATCAGCTTTACCCCAATACTTTTCCGCCACATAAGCGATTCCTTTAGTTAGTGAATTATTTCACAAGCTTCCAATCATTATACGAAAGTTAACACTCAAAGGTGATCAAAAAAACAAAGATCCGGTTTTGGTTTTCCCTGTAAAATATTATTGGTTCAATTCTGGATTGTCAAGGAATTTTGTTATGGGCACAACAAAGGATCCTGTTCGAGCCAAGACAGGCCCAAAATAGCTATTTTCTTTTGGTCCGAATTTTTTCGATTCCTTTGGTTAACTTTTACTTGAGGTTTTGCTTCTTCTGGAACTGGCTGAAAAAAGCGTGCTTCAAAAGATTTGAAATTAAGTTCTCCAAAACGCCGGTAGGATTTGTCGAATGTGGGATACCAGATTGCTTTTTTAAATTAACTTTTTAAGCTCTTTTTCACATGGGGGATAAGACCACCATCTTCTAAGATCCCCATCAAGAATTCTGGTAAAGGGGGAAAGGAGAATCTTTGATTCTGCGAAGTGATTATCTCTCCGCTGGCGAAATTGATGGTGATGGTCTCACCCGGCTGGATTTTATCCGGCGCATCTTTTGATTGAACCAGAGCCAATCCCTGGTTGATGGCATTTCGAAAGAATATGCGGGAGAAGGATTTTGCCACGATGCAGGCGATTCCGGCATGTTTCAAAGAGGTGGCGGCTTGTTCTCTTGAGCTTCCACAGCCAAAATTGAAACCTGCCACAATTACATCCCCTTTTTCAATCTTTTTGGGAAATTCAGGATCCAATCCTTCCAGGACATGCAAAGCCATCTCCGGTGCATCTATTATGGGAAGATATTTTCCCGGATAGATCACATCCGTATCGATGTTGTCACCTAATTTCCATACCCGACCAGTGATCTGTTCCATGGTTTTTTATGTGGCTAAGATGTTGATAGTCTCCCAACAGATTTTTAGATTAAACAGATGCTCGTTCTATCTGTCTAATCTGTTGGGAAAGAACTCTTATCTCCTGTGATTGGATCCGAATTTGTCAGCTGCGAAAGGTCGAAAGTTGGATTTTGCTTTTTGCATTTTGAATTGGATATCATTTTACGAACTCTCTGGGATCGGCGATTTCTCCTTTGATGGCTGTGGTGGCGGCTACAGCCGGGCTGGCTAAATATACAAAAGATTCCGGTGATCCCATTCTCCCTTTAAAATTTCGATTGGTGGTGGCAAGACACCTCTCCCCTGCCGCTAAGATTCCCTCGTGTGCTCCCAGGCAGGGTCCGCACCCCGGATTCAAGATTACTGCTCCGGCATCCAAGAAAGTTTTCAGGTATCCTTTTTTCATGGCTTGTAAGTATATGGTTCTGGTGGCAGGCAAAATCAGCATCCTTATCTCTGGATGAATTTTTTTACCTTTAAGTATTTTTGCCGCCACCTTCAGATCATCCAGCCTCCCATTGGTGCAGGAACCCAACACCACCTGATCGACCTTTATACCCTTCACTTCGCTTATTGGCTTTACATTGTCCACATTGTGAGGACAGGCGACCTGCGGCTCTAGATTGCTTACATCAAACTCATATTCTTTCTCAAAAACGGCATCGCGATCGGAGAAAATCGGTTCGTATTTTTGCCTGGTTATGCTAAAGAGATATTTTCTGGCAATTCTGTCAAAAGGAACCACAGCGAATTTCGCCCCCATCTCCATGGAAAGATTACACAAAGTGAACCTTTCGGAGACAGACATCTTCGTCACCGTTTCTCCATAGTACTCAACCGATTTGTAACTCGCCCCCTCCACGGTAAGCTGTCCGATTATGTAAAGAATCACGTCTTTAGCATAGACACCTTTGGGCATCTTTCCCTGAATGATTATGTTTATAGAATCGGGCACCTTCAGCCAGATTCTTCCGGTTGCCCACAAAGCCGCCATCTCTGTGGCACCTATTCCGGTGGATAAAGCTCCCAGACAACCGTAAGAGGTGGTGTGAGAGTCAGTCCCCACTGCCAACTCACCCGGCAGAATGTGAGCTTTCTCTATCACCACCTGATGACAGATTCCCTCCTTTATATCATAGAAATTTTTGATCTTTTGCTCCCTAACAAACCCCCGAATGGATTTATGGGCGGTAGCGGTTTTTTCCGATTCAGCGGGAGCGCGATGATCTAATGGGATAACAATTCTATGCGGATTCCATACCTGGCTTTGCCCGATCTGTTTGAACTGCTTTATCACCAACCCGGCATTATCGTGGCTCATGGCTAAATCTGGCTCCACATTCACGATCTCCCCCACCAGGATTTCTGCTTTTCCTGCCTTCTTAGCCAATAGCTTCTGGGCGATGGTTGACTTTCTCGAGCTTTGGTTAACAGGAATTCCGGCCGATTTTGAAAGGCCGGTCTGTCCGGCTAAGGAGAACTCCAACTGTTGAAATTTGAGCGCCTTCGGTTTCTCCAACAGATTGTATAATTTTCTCCATTTATAGAAGCCCGACTTGGAGATACCTAGCTCGGCTCCGGCTTTTGTATCATTGCCGTATCTCTCCCATAGGTCTTTGATTTGCTCCTTGGAATATTTGGGTAAGGAGTATCTGCCGATATTTTTCTTTCTCCGCCAGTAAGCTACCAGATATTCCGGCACACCCCCCAAAGCTTCGCCGATCCTTTTATCGGTCCTGTATTTAGCCTGAAGCTTTAAAAGCTCCTCTTTTCTTGGAATCTTCATTTACCTCCGTCGTCCTTTGACTTCGCTCAGGGCAAGTCGGCGGCCCGCCGACCGCCGCTTTGAATGCTTTTTATCTATCCTTTGTAATTCCTTTTTCAAAAGCCGATAGGTTTTGGAAAGCCCCACGGAAATTAACTTTGTCTCCGCTAAAATGGGCATGAAGTTGGTATCGCCCTGCCAGCGGGGAACTATATGCAGATGGATGTGGCCTGCCACTCCTGCCCCAGAAACCTTGCCCAAGTTCATCCCCAGATTGATACCCTGCGGCTTCAGACCAGATTTAAGCGCTTTTACGCAAAGTTGTGATATCTTCCCCAATTCGTTTAGTTCCTCCTCCTTTAACTGCTCCAGTTTGCCCACGTGACGAAAAGGAGCTATCATCAGATGTCCATTGTTATAGGGGTAGCGGTTAAGAATGACGAAACACTTCTCCCCCCGAAAGAGAATCAAATTCCTGCGGTCCTGATTTTCCCTCGCGGTCCTGCAAAGGAAACAACCGGGCTTCCTTTCGCAGAGGATGAACTTCTCACGCCAGGGTGCCCAGAGCCTTTCCAAGGAAACCTCCTATTTTCTAAGTTCCTATCTCATCATTTTTTTCAATATATAATAAAAATTTTCATTTTCAAGATTTTTGTTTTGTAATTTAACCGCACCTTGCGATTTGGCTAATCTCCATTCAGGGATCAAGATTGATTAGTTCTTTGGGCAATTTGCCAGGACAAGTGTTTTCAGTAAGGATATGGCATGGCAAGAAGCTAAGTCTCCCGGTAATGTGAACTATCTGATTCGCACCTGTAGATATGCTCCAACTCTGATCAAACCCTGGATCTTATCCCCAACAATCAAAACAGGTCACTTCGCTCATTGGAAGTGTGTTATGCCGACAGAAACCTCCCGTGAAGTGATAAAGTAGGGAAATTCTCCCCGGTTGGGAGGTGAAAATGCGAAAAAACAGGGAAAATTCCCCCCGATTTTCGCTTGACAAAAGCAGAAAAGCCCATATAATTAGGGGATTGTTGATAGGATGCACTAAGGAGATCTGGAACACAACTGCAATGGAGGAAAGTGATGCCAACTGAAACTGATGTGGTCGATTCTTTAATCCATAAATATGGGGCAAAAAAGGAAGCACTGATCCCCATCCTTCAGGACATCCAGACTGATCTCAACTGGTTGCCGGAAGAGGTGCTTAAAGCTGTTGCCGAGAAACTGCAAGTTCCTTTGATCGATGTTTATGGAGCCGCCACCTTTTATCGGACGTTCAGCTTAAAACCGCGGGGCAAACATATCGTCACGGTCTGCGTGGGGACTGCTTGCCACGTTAGAGGAGGGCAGAGGATCGTGGATGAAATCGGGAGAAGACTAGAAATCGCCCCGGGTGAGACCACCCAGGATAAGAATTTCACACTTGAGACGGTCAATTGCCTGGGATGCTGTGCCATAGGTCCGATTGTGGTAATTGACGGGGAATACTATGGCGAGATGATTACCAGAAAAGTTGGTTCTATCCTTGAAAAATATCAAGTTACCCCAGGAGAGTAATCTATGATTCAGGTAAACGTGAAATGTCCCCACTGTGGGAAAAGCTTTATGGACGAGGAGATAAAAATTGACGGTCATCCCAGTGTGAAACTGAACATCCAGTGGGGTGGGGAGAGGGGTAGGCTCCGTCTCAGTTCGCTATATGGTAGTTTCAACATAGACTGTCAACTTCCAATGCCACAGGGTGAGGTGGCGAGGTTTTTTTGTCCCCACTGTAACGCGGAGCTATCTGGACAACGCACCTGTGAGCAATGTAATGCTCCGATGATTCCATTGAAATTTGTCGAGGGTGGCATCGTGCAGATATGTTCCCGTCGAGGATGCAAGAAGCACCTGATTGAATTTGAAGATTTAAAATCAGAACTTAGAGCATTCTATAATAAGTATTCCCTCTTTTTCAAAAGCCGTTAAGATCATTTGCTTGTGCCATGAAGAAAGGTCATACAGATGAAAACCATTGAGGATCTGAAGAGTGTCATAGAGACCAAAACAAAAGAGAGAAGTGCAGATAAGAAGCCCTATATAGTGATCTCGGCTGGCACCTGTGGGCGAGCCAGAGGCTCTTTGAAAGTTGTTCAAGCATTCAAAGACGAAATCGGTAAACGCAACCTCCAGGAGAAAATAGAAATAAAGGTAACCGGGTGTCATGGATTCTGTGAAGCCGAACCGAACATAATTATCAAACCTCAAGGAATATTTTATCAAAAGGTGAGCCCCGAAGATGTAGAAGAGATCATCTCGGAGACGCTGATTAACAACAAAATCATCGACCGCCTGCTATATATTGATCCTGATACCAAAAAGAAAGCGATGCATGAGGACGACATCCTCTTTTTTAAAAAACAGCACCGGCTTCTTTCGGGAAATAATTCACTCATCGATCCGATCAGCATTGATGACTATTTTGCCATTGGGGGTTATACCGCTTTGTTGGAAGTTATAGACAAAATGACCCCCGGGGAAGTAATCGAAAGGGTGAAACGATCTGGCTTAAGAGGTAGAGGTGGAGCAGGATTTCCCACCGGTTATAAATGGGAATTCTGCAAGAAGGCTAAGGGTGATGTCAAATATATTATCTGCAATGCAGACGAGGGAGATCCGGGAGCTTATATGGACAGGAGCCTTCTGGAAGGGAATCCTCATGCTGTTATCGAGGGTATGATGATCGGCGCCTTCGCCATAGGAGCAAAAGAGGGCTGGATATATGTAAGAAACGAGTATCCCCTGGCTGTAAAGAATATCGGTATAGCCCTGAAGCAGGCAAAAGAGATGGGAATTCTGGGTGAGAATATATTAGGTTCCGGATTCAGCTTTGATATAAAGGCAGCCACAGGCTCAGGCGCCTTTGTCTGCGGGGAAGAGACCGCGCTTATTGCCTCGATTGAAGGAAAAAGGGGAATGCCCAGACAGCGTCCCCCCTTCCCTGTCCGGAAAGGTCTTTGGGGGAAACCTACCAATATAAATAACGTGGAAACCTGGGCTAACGTTCCTCTGATCATAAAAAACGGAGCGGATTGGTATTCAAAGATTGGGACAGAAGGGAGCAAGGGAACCAAGATATTCTCATTGGTGGGAAAAATCAGAAATACCGGTTTAGTGGAAGTGCCTATGGGTATCACTCTGCGAGAGATTGTTTACGATATCGGCGGAGGGATCCCGGGGAACAGGGAATTTAAAGCTGTTCAAACCGGAGGACCTTCCGGCGGATGTATTCCCAGGCAACTTTTGAGTCTGCCAGTAGACTATGATTCGCTTACCCAGGCAGGATCTATAATGGGCTCAGGTGGCATGATCGTGATGGATGAGCGTACCTGCATGGTGGATGTGGCAAGGTATTTCTTAAACTTCCTTCAGGACGAGTCCTGCGGTAAATGCCTCCCCTGCCGGAAGGGTATTCAGAAGATGCTGGAGATAGTCACGGATATAACGGAAGGCAAGGCAACAGAGGAAGACTTGGAGACTCTGGAAGAGCTGGCACAGGTGGTGAGGGATACCTCATTATGTGGTTTAGGACAGACGGCACCAAATCCGGTTTTAGCAACCCTCCGTTATTTCAGAGACGAATATATAGACCATATTAAAAAGAAAAAGTGTGAAGCGGCTGTATGTAAGGAGATAATCTCCTCCCCCTGCCAACATACTTGTCCCATAGATACGGAGGCGGCAGTCTATATTGCACTGATTGTCCGGGAAAGATACGAGGAAGCCTTAAAGATAATAAAAAAGGATAACCCGATTGCATCTGTTCTTGCCCGGGTGTGCCATCATCCATGCGAAGCCAAATGTCGGGCAGGTGAAGGTGGAGAAGCCATTAAAATAAGAAACCTCAAGAGATTTGTAACCGATTGGGGATTGAAGAAGGGTCTCATGCTCAAAGCAGAACCTGCAGCGAAGAATAGCAGAGGCAAAGTAGCCATAATCGGTTCCGGACCTGCGGGGCTAACCTGCGCATTCTATCTCGCTCAAAAAGGTTATGAAGTTGCGGTTTTTGAAAAACACCCGGTAGCAGGAGGTATGTTAGCTGTGGGGGTTCCTGAATTCAGACTACCAAGAGAGATACTGGCGGCTGATGTTGACTACATCAAAAGTGCAGGGGTTGAGATTCGAACAAATTGTGCCATCGGCAAAGATCTCAGTGTGGATGATCTGCTTGCTCAGGGCTACAAAGCCATATTTATCGCTACTGGCGCACATAAGTCAATGACACTGGGCATATCTGGTGAAGATGCAGAAGGTGTACTTCCAGGTATGAAAGTACTAACTGCAATTAATCTTGGAGAAAAAATAGCAATTGGCAAGAGAGTCGGCGTGATCGGTGGCGGAAATTCAGCCGTAGATGCTGCAAGGGCGGTGTTGCGCACAGGAATGCCCTACAGTGTAACCATCTTCTATAGAAGAACAATCAACGAGATGCCTGCCTATAAGGAGGAGGTAGATGCCTCCCTGGACGAAGGTATAAAAATCGAGTATTTAACAGCGCCCAGAAGAATTGTCACAGACAACGGGAAGCTTTCGGCATGTAAATTTATAAGGATGAAGATGGGCGACGTAGACGAATCTGGAAGAAGAAGACCCATACCTGTAGAAGGTTCGGAGTTTACTGTAGGACTGGATACCTTGATAGTTGCCATTGGGGAACAGCCGGATACATCTTTCGTGGAAAAGGTTTCGGAGCTTGAGTTTTCCCGAAGGGGAACCCTGGTCGTGGACTCGGAGACATTAGCCTCGAATCGAAAAGAGATTTTTGCCGGAGGAGATTTGGTGACGGGACCCAATACGGTTGTGGCTGCAGTCGCCTCGGGGAAAATCGCAGCCGAGTCCATAGATCAATTTTTGTCAGGTGAACCGGTAAAAAGGGAATTTAGATTAACAAGACCCTCCAGATACATAGAGCCAGTGGAACTTGCCGAGGAGGAGTTGTCGAAGGCTGAGCCTCCTTCAATGCCTCATCTTCCGGTAGAAGAGAGAAAGCGCAATTTCAAGGAGGTCGAACTGGGACTGACCGAGGAGATGGCTGTGCAGGAAGCAAGGCGTTGCCTGCGTTGCGATCTTGAAACTGAGGATGGCAAGGATTTTTTGGAAAAACTAAAAAAAGATTCCACCGTTGCACAGGAGGTGATGGATGCCTAACATAAGGATTGATGGGATTGATTTTGAAGCGGAAGAGGGGTGGACAGTTCTTGAGGTCGCGCGCTTCCTGGGTTTAGAAATTCCAACCCTCTGCTATGATGAAGGACTCAGCGCCTGGGGTGGCTGCCGCCTCTGTGTGGTTGAGATCGGGGAGGGCGAGAACACGAAACTGGTCACCTCTTGTACTTATCCAGTCGAGGAGGGGCTCAATATCAGAACTGCAAGCCAAAGAGTGGTGCAGGCAAGAAAGGTGCTGATAGAACTTCTGATTGCCAGTTGTCCCACATCGAAGGTCATTCAGGATTTGGCCGCAAAACTAGGGATAGAGCGAACAAGGTTCAAACCCGATTGGGAGGATTGTGTATACTGCGGTCTATGTGTGAGGATATGTGAGGAGCAGATGATGGCGAAGGCGATAGGCTTCGCCGACCGTGGAGGTAAGCTTAAGATAACCACCCCCTTTGATAAAACCTCTGAGGTCTGTCGAACATGCGGAGCCTGCATGTATATCTGTCCTGCCTGCCAGCTACGCTGTGAGGGGCCAGAACCGGCCACCGTAGTATGCGGCCGGTGCTACAACGCCCTTCAGCCTACTTGCTTGGACCATTACGAGGATTATAAGTGCTACATGGGTTTAACTGGGGATTGTGGAACTTGCGTAAAGGAAGGGCCGGAAAAAGGTAGGCAACGCAAAAGGTAATCGGAATAAGGAATGAGCTGTGAACTTTTTGCTATGAAGTTATAGCTTCAAATTTCATCATTTGACTTTTATGTTCTAAACAAAGGAGGATGAATGTCTTTGTCAAGATTAAACGCATCAGCGGCTACTCTGACCAAGAACAGAACTGAGGATTCAGTTGTTTCCATAAGCGGTCTTTGTGTTACCTGCGTGGATGGGTGCATTGGGATGTGCGAGGTGGGTAAGTCCGCCTACCGGGGAGCAGAGGTTATATATCCTCAGCCTTTCGGGATAATGACAACGGCGGCGGAAAAGGTCTACCCGGTGGACCTGTCACATTTCACTATCATGGGTACCTGCGTGGGTGCCCACGGAGTCGAGGCCGACCCGGATAAGGCCATCTTTCCTAATGCCAAGCTGGAGACAAAGATCGGACATGATAAGGGAATAAAGGTGAAAGTTCCTATCGTGGTTCCCGGACTGGGCTCCACCGCAGTTGCCAAAAATAACTGGGAAGGACTGGCCATAGGATCAGCGCTCTCCGGAATGCTCCTCACCATCGGGGAAAACGTGTGTGCCATGGACCCGGATTCAAAGATCCAGAATGACAGGATAATGTACTCCAAGGATATGGAAAATCGGGTTAAGCTGTACAAGGACTGGCAGCAGGACGGATATGGGGCCATCATAGTCCAGGCCAACGTGGAAGACACCAGATTGGGAACTCAGGAATACGCCATCTCCAAGTTGGGTGTGGAGGTAGTCGAACTCAAATGGGGACAGGGAGCCAAGGACATTGGTGGAGAGGTGAAGATTAAGGACTTGAAAAGAGCACAGACCCTTCGGGACAGAGGTTATGTGGTCCTTCCTGACCCCCATAACCCAGATGTGATCAAGGCCTTTGAGCAAGGGTCCTTCCGAGAGTTCGAGCGCCACTCCAGGATCGGTATGGTGACGGAGGAGGGCTTCATGCAGCGGGTGGAAGAGTTACGAAAGGCCGGAGCGAAGTACGTCTTCCTGAAGACCGGTGCTTACGGACCGCTGGATCTGGCCAGAGCAGTGAAGTACTGCTCCAAGGCCAAGATCGATTTGCTGACCGTGGATGCGGCCGGAGGCGGTACCGGCATGAGCCCCTGGCGGATGATGAACGAGTGGGGTGTCCCTGGCATAGAGCTGTGGTCCCTATTGTATCAGTATGTAGACAAGCTGGCAAAGAAGGGAGAGTACGTGCCGGATGTTGCCATTGCGGGCGGATTTACACTGGAAGATCAGATGTTCAAAGGTCTTGCGCTCGGAGCTCCTTATTTCAAACTGATAGGCATGGCCCGCGCTCCGCTTACCGCTGCCATGGTAGGAAAGACCATCGGAAAGCGAATCCACGAAGGGCAGGTACCGGTTTATATAGAGAGATTCGGGACTCACCCGGAGGAGATATTCGTTGCCGCGCCTGAGCTTCGGAACAAGTTCGGAAAAGACTTCGACAAGATCCCGCCCGGCGCCTTAGGAGTATACACCTATGTAGCCAGACTCTCCCAAGGGCTGCGGCAGATAATGACAGGAAACCGCAAGTTCGCTTTGGAGTATATCACCAGGGATGACATTGCTGCTATTACCAGAGAGGCCGCAGAAATAAGTGGCATTCCTTATGTAATGGATGTCGATAAAGAGGAGGCAGAAAAGATACTCAACTCCTAAAGGAGGGGCTTAAAAGATTCTCATTAGCCAGGATGGTGCAGGGGCAGGTGGAGAAAGCAGCCAATTGTTTTGTCATGTCTGAGTATATTCCGGGATTTATCATCGCATAAAAATCTATTAAGTGCCAAGTCGGGTAAAACATTTATCAAAGCACGAGATGTGGTGGCACTTCCCGGATAGCACTGTTTTGTATTCAGGCGGGCAGTTTTGTCATTTTAAGGAGCTAATCATGACCGAAGAACCAAGCAAGACCAAAACCACGGTTTATGATAACGTGGTCAAGCAGTTCAATAAAGCCGCGGATTTGATGGGACTGGATCCAGATGTCCGTAAGATCTTAGCCCGGACTAACAATGAGATAGTAGTCAATTTTCCGGTAAAGATGGACGATGGTCGGATTGAAATGTTTACTGGCTATCGGGTGCAGCATAACAACGCCCTCGGTCCCTACAAGGGGGGCCTGCGCTACCACCCAGCGGTTGATATTGACGAGGTGCGGGCACTGGCCACCTGGATGACCTGGAAGGGGGCATTGACCAACATACCGTTTGGTGGCGCTAAGGGAGGAATTCAGTTCGATCCGTGTGAGTGCACCTGCAGCGAGATGGAGAGAATAACCCGCCGTTTCACCTTCGCCCTTGGTTGTAATATCGGGCCAGAGTACGACATCCCTGCGCCAGATGTGAACACGAATGCCCAGATCATGGCTTGGATTTTAGATACCTATGTCTCAACTCAACCACCGCACGAACGACAGGCAAATGTTCATGTGGTTACCGGGAAACCTGTTGAGTCCGGTGGCAGCCTGGGACGGGATAAGGCAACCGGCCAGGGCGTGGTATACACAATCGAAGAGTGGGCAAAGGATAAAGGTTTTGACTTGAATGGAGCCACCTACACGGTGCAGGGGTTCGGCAACGTGGGCTGCTGGGTTGCTCGTCTGATGAAGCAACATGGGTCCAAACTGCTTGCGGTTGAGGACGCCAGCGGGGCTGTCTTCAACCCGGATGGCATCGATCCGGATGATTTGCTCGATTACGCCAGAAAGAACAAAGGACTCATCTCCGGCTATCCCAAAGCCGAGCCCATCAATCACCGAGTTCTTTTAGAGACCAAGGCGGACATCTTCATTCCCGCGGCGCTTGAAAATCAGATAACAGCCAAGACAGCACCGCTTTTGAATGTTAAACTTGTTGCTGAAGGAGCCAATGGTCCCACCGATCCGGACGGCGATGCAATCCTGCATAAGAAAGGATTTGATTTAATACCGGATATCCTATGCAACGCCGGCGGCGTCATCGTGAGCTACTTCGAGTGGCTCCAGAACAAACGAAGTGAATTCTGGGATTTAAAGGAAGTGGACGGCAAATTGCACAAGAAGATAGTGGATGCCTACGAACGGGTGCGTAATACAGCGAGAAAGTTCAGTACGGATTGGCGCACTGCCGCGTACGTTGTCGCCCTCTCCCGCTTGGAGACGGTATACAAGGAGCGCGGAATCTTCCCATAATGCGACCGCCGCAACAAGCAGAATTCATCTGGAAGGCAAACGAAAAGTGTCCGTAACTGGTTATAGGGGCGGGAATTCATCCCGCCCTTTTCTAGTTTCTGCCGACAAGATCAAGGGACTTTAACTCAAGGGTTTCTTTTTCTCGGAATAGAGTATTATTATCTTGACAACGAATACCGGGTTTCATATCTTCGACGTGACCAGAACAATTTTTGGTCAAAAGAGGAGGGATAGTTCACTTTTTTGGCTATTTTCAGTTACAACTTTTAACCTCTTAACCTAAAGGAGCCAGGATGAAAAAAGCTTTCATTCTATGCGTCTTGTTGACCTTTTTCCTTGCCGGATGCGGGGGAGAGGAGGAGGCTCAGATGGAGCAAACGAAAGGGCAGGTGGAGGAGGTGACCGAGGCAGAAGAAATGGCTGAGGCGGAAGAAGCCACCAAACCGATTACGCAGGAACCGATTGAGCGGGACAAGAACCCCATCGTGGTGATGGAGACTAACTTTGGCGACATCGAACTTGAGCTGTTCTGGGACAAGACCCCCAAGACTGCCGAGAATTTCCTAAGATTGGTCATCAGTGAGTTTTACGACGGACTTACCTTCCATCGCGTCATACCGGATTTCGTCGTCCAGGGAGGGTGTCCTCTGGGCAACGGAACCGGAGGACCGGGATATTCCATAGATTTTGAGAAGGCAGATACAAAACATCACAAAGGTTCTTTGGCCATGGCTCGCTCTCAGGATCCGAACTCAGCCGGCAGTCAGTTTTACATCTGTTTAAAGGCTCTTCCTAATCTGGACGGAAATTATGTGGTCTTTGGCAAAACCATCAAAGGTATGGATGCGGTCGATAAGATCGCGCAGGTTGAGACCGATCCCCGGGATATGCCCAAGGAGAAGGTGATAATGACCAAGGTTTACGAAAAGACCGAGTAAGAGATAAAGAAGTGCGATTTCGCCTTAAGCCCCGCCTCTCTGGCGGGGCTTTTCTTATCAATTAAATTAAATATGATTCATTTGTAATGAATGAAAAAGATACTTCTGTGGATTTACGTTTTAGGCATTGAGAAAGAACCTCTCCCCCTATCTCCCCTTCAGGGTGTCCTTCGATCCCGAAGATCTTCCTTCGACACTGAGTCTCAGGACGAAGTGCAGGATCGAGGGAAATCCCCTCAGGATGAACCTCTCTCTATTTTATGGAGAGGGGGACAACGAAGTAAAAAAACAGCCCCGATCTCTGAGAAGAGATCGGGGCAAGGTGCTCCCCTTATTATGTCAGTTCATAGTTCACAGTTCGTGGTTCATAGTCCCGTCCTCCCCACAAAGGATTAATCTAACAGGGTGATGGACCGCCTTTGTAAAGATAACTGATCAAATAGAGCAGGTCTGTTAGATCTATTATCCCATCACAATTCACATCCCCGGCTTCCCAGGGAAGCGGTTCCGGACCATGCTGGTAGAGATAGCTGACCAGATATAGTATGTCCCCCAGATCTATCAGGTTGTCCTGATTGACGTCTCCCCGCACAATCTCCAGCACAATGATGAAAAGCTCTTGAGTATCGGTGTTGTTGGGTGAGTTTGAATCGGTCACCTTGATGGTAAAATCGAAGCTGTCCACGACCGTGGAAACGCCAGAGATAATTCCGGTTAAGGGATCCAGCTCCAGTCCATCCGGCAGGCTCCCTCTTTCCAACTCCCATGTGTATGGAGATGTTCCGCCTTTAGCTAAAAGAGTCTCTGAGTAAGCGCTGGAGAGGGAGGCAAAAGGCAGATCCGTGGTCACTATATTCATCCCGTAGGAGGTGGTGGAGACCGTTCTTAAAATCCACTTATCGGGATCCAGATTTACATTAATTCCTGCCGAGATCACCCGCACGGCAAAATCTTTGTGTCGGGGATCATTGAAGACCAGCACCGTGGTGTCCATGGAGGATGTGTTGATGGCTATATCCATGGGCATGGTGAAGAAAGCGGGATCTGTGGTCTGGGTTTGGTCTACATGGACAAATACATCGTAGTAATCTCCCCCCACAGGTTCATAGGTGTAGGAATATCGATATTTGGGATAATAGGTGCCGTAAATCCATTCCTGGAAGAAATAATCTAAATCCATGCCAGAGACCATCTCGCATACATCCTGAAAGCCCTCCGTGTCAGCTGATCCGTGTGCGAAACGGGGATCTGAATAATAGGCTCTGAGAATATCAAAGAAGGTCGAATCTCCGACTACATGTCTTAACATATGTAGCACCCAAGCCCCCTTATCATAAACAATGGTTCCAAAAATATTCCAGGCATTGGTGGTGTCCTCAATGAATATGCTTCCGCTTCCCCAGAACTGCATGCCGTTCATATAGGGATGATAATAGCTATCTCCGTACGCATAAGCAGCCCACAGGGCCTCACTGTAGGAGGCAAACCCTTCATTCAACCAGATGTGGTGCCAGTTGTGGCAGGTGATATAGTCTCCCCACCACTGGTGTGCCAGTTCATGGGCTATCACCCATTCGGAGTACCAGGTAGAGGAAAAGCTGGTGTTGGTCTGATGCTCCATGGCACCACCCCAGGTGAAATGTGCCATCCCGTATTTCTCTTCTACAAATGGATACTCACCGAACGTGTTGGCAAAATACTCGATCATGGATGGAGTGATGGGCCATAGCTCAACGGCCTGATTGTAACGTTCCGGATACACATAATATATCACCTCCATGGGATCTCCTTCTAAGGAATAATACCAATTGGAGAATATGGTATAGTTGGTGGCGGCGATGGAGATAAGATAGGTGGTGATGGGATATTTCTCATGCCATTTATAGGTTTTGGTGGAGCCGTGATCAACTATCTCTCTCAAAAGGCCATTGGACGCTACATACAGATCCGAGCGGACGGTAATGTTGATGTCGGCAGAATCTGCCTTGTCCCGGGGAAGGTCCTTACAGGGCCACCAAGCTTGGGCAAAATATGGTTCACTTAGGGTGCACATGATCGGTTTGGAGGGACTTCCGTGGTATCCCCAATCAAAGGATTGAAGTCCACCCTCTAGAGGATGGCCGTGATAATAGACGGTTAAATCGAAGGGCTCGCGGTCATAAATTCCGTTCAGAAAAATTTGTATGATGTTATCGTTCCAGAAGTAGGTGAGAAGAGCATCATTACTTTTGATTGAGTCGATATACATCTGAGGGTTGTCGAAAAAATTAAGTTCCACCACGTGGAAGCCGTTAATCAAGGCTTGGGCATACATGTAAACCGAGCCGGAAATAGTCTCAGTGGCGTCATCTAAATTCAGATCCAGTCGGTAATATTGGGCATCATAGTGACTTTGAGCCGCTGTCTCCTTCATGGGAATGGTGATTCCTAACTGGCGCAGTTGGTTCAGCCTTTTCTGTTTCATCTCCGCCAGCATCTGGTGGAATTGACTGGGGGTGGTGTTCTGATCGGTGAACAATATCTCTTCTTCTTGATCATTTAGCTTCTGGGCAAAGGTATCTTGAGCCCAAAATCCAGAAGAGAATAAAAAAAGCCCCAAGAACAAAAAAGATACAAAACGTTTCACGGAAAACCTCCTTGGAAAGATAAAAAATTGGCACCACCAGCAAAACAGCCGATCAAAAGAGCCAAACTCGCTTGCGGTTTTGAGTTTAGCCTATTTGTAATTTAACACATTTTCCACTTCTGTCAATAATTTTCTTGAGTTTCCAGATACTCCTACTCCAAATTCTCAAAAATTCTAAAACTACATTAGAATACGTTTGACATCGTCTTAGAGTTCACTTAAATTCATAAAAGCCGTGGAAAATTTATTGAAAGTAGGATTATATGGTATGGACAAAGTTGACGCAGAAAGGATTCTGGCCATTTTTAGCTGTGGTGCTGATTTTTCTTTCCTCTCCTTCGATAGTGTCTTCTGAAATTGGATTTCAGTCCGATGCTACTTTAGTTTCCAGATACATCTGGAGAGGATTTGATACCATCACCGATGATCGTCCCGCCATTCAACCCTCCATCACTTTTGCTTTTGGCAAAAGCGGGGTGTGGCTTAATCTGTGGTCTGCGTTTGCATTAGCCGATACGGATTTTGTCGAGCTTGATCTGATCGCCGGTTACGATAAGGTTTTCTCCAAGGAGATGACTTTTTCTGTAGGAGTGGGTTATTTCACCTTTCCCAGCATGTCTCATTATCCGGACAAAAATTCCACCTCACCAGAAATATATGCGGGAGCAAGCTCCAGTTGGTTTCCCCTCTCTCCAGCTTTAACTCTTTATTATGATTTCAACTTAGGTGATGGTCTCTATGCTACCCTTTCTTTAAATCAGAGTTTTCAGATTAAAGGCAAAGTCCTTTGTTCCACTTTCGTTATTGGTTACACCACCCAATATGAAGTCGATCCCGGTTTCTCAGACATATGTTTGGGAATATCGATGGATTTCCCCTTAAAAAGGATCACCTTGACCCCCAGCATCAATTACGTGATCGTGCCCAATGAAACGATAAATGATGAAAATGAGATCTGGATGGGGCTGTCGGCAAGTTGGTCAACGGATTGAACGGACTTAAGCGGAGAATTACGTAAGCGGGGACCCCTGAGATGGTCATAAACACCAGAGGATTAACGATTTATGAATTATGAAGAGACGCTCTCTTATCTTTACAATTTAGAGCGGTTCGGCATAAAATTAGACCTGTCGAACATCACCGCCATTCTGCGGAGATTAGGTAGTCCACACCAGAAATTTCCCTCGATCCACATCGCTGGAACCAATGGGAAGGGCTCAGTCGCCGCCATGCTTCATTCCATCCTCTGTGAATCCGGTCATAAAGTCAGTCTTTATACCTCCCCTCATCTGGTGGATTTCAGGGAAAGGATTAATGTGGGGCGAAATATGATAGAAAAGAATTTCATATTCGATTTTGTGCAAAAGTTAAAAGATGAGATTGACCGGCAAGGCTATACTTTCTTTGAGGTAACCACCGCCATGGCATTTGAGTATTTTGCTTGCCAGCAGGTGGATGTGGCAGTTGTGGAGACCGGTCTGGGAGGTAGATTGGACGCCACTAACATGATAAATCCGTTAATTTCGGTTATCACCAATATAAGTCTGGAACATACCAAACATCTGGGAGATTCCATTGCCCAGATAGCCGCAGAAAAGGCAGGGATCATCAAACATGGGGTGCCTACCATCACCGCAGTGCATCAACCCGAAGCTCTGGATGCAATAAGGTCGGTTTGTGCTGATAAGAATTCGGAGCTTATCCATGTTCAGGATGGATCAAGTTACACTGTGTTGAATTCTTCAATCTTTGGATCAAGATTCAATTTCTCCTCCAATTCTTCAACCTATCAAAACCTTGAATTGAACCTTGCCGGAGAACATCAGCTTTTAAATGCCGCCACCTGCTTGACTGCAATTCAAAAGCTGAGGCAATTAGGCTGGAGAGTTGAAGAACAAACAATCAGACATGGTTTGAAAGAGGTGAACTGGCGGGCAAGATTGGAGGTCTTTAAGAAAGAACCTCTGGTTTTATTAGATGTAGCCCACAATCCGGCGGGCACAAAAGCTTTAATTCAGGCTCTTGACCAACTTTTCCCCGAAAGACGAATTATCTTTGTCTTCGGCGTGATGGAGGACAAAGATCACCGCTCGATGTTAAGAGAAATATGCAATAAAGCCAAATTCATTGTGCTTACCAAGCCGGATTACAAAAGAGCGACTAAGCCGAAATCACTGAAAGAAGCAGTTATTCCGCTGAACTTGCCTTTTGAAATCGTTCCGCAAGTCATGCAAGCTTACCTTTTTGCTCTAAAGCAAGCCAAAGCTGATGACATAATCTGCATAACCGGATCTCACTTCACGGTGGGGGAATTCTTGAGTTCGTTTGAGTCCGACCAATATAAGGTCGGTTCTTAGCAGAGTTCTGGCAAATCCGCCCAGAAAAAGTGCTTTACAACTCGAGGTCTTTATTTCATATTCCACGTAAAAAATGAACTGCTTTCAATCGAAGGGAGGGAAAAGATGGAGACGCTAAGAACGATCATGGGTGAAATATACCGTAACTTCTGTTGTCATTGGGATTATAATCCTCCTGATTTTTGTCGTTCTCTCCAGGGGGCTCAGAAAAGTCATAAAAACTAAACTATTTCCCAAATACATGCTAGACGAGGGAATCCAGCTTGCCATTTTAAAGGTTGTGCATTATCTGCTGGTGGGCTTAGGTATTATTGTGGCTGTGCAGTCCATCGGATTGAATCTGACCAGCCTGGCAGTGGTCTTCGGTCTTCTGAGTGTGGGAATTGGGTTTGGACTGCAGAATGTGGTCTCCAACTTCATCTCCGGTTTGATCATCCTCTTTGAGCGCCCTATAAAGATAGGTGATCGGATAACCATTGGTGACGTTTTGGGCGACGTGGTGAACATAAGTCTCAGAGCCACCCTGATTCGCACCGTCGACAACATCTCCATCATCGTCCCCAATTCGGAGTTCATCACTTCGCGGGTAATCAACTGGTCCCACCGTGATCCCAAGGTAAGAGTTCATATTCCGGTGGGAGTGGCATACGGGTCGGATGTTCCACTGGTGATCAAATCCCTGCTGGAGGTGGCTGATAATCATCCCCAGGTCATGAAGGACCCTCCACCCAAGGTCTGGTTCAACGAGTTCGGTAACTCATCTTTGAACTTTGAGCTTTTGGTCTGGATACTCGATCCCAAGGGAAGACCGGACATCATCAGCGAGTTGAACAAAAGAATCGATGAAATCTTCAGAGAGAATAAGATAACGATACCTTTTCCTCAAAGGGATCTTCACGTCCGATCTTCTGTTCCCATCCAAGCTTTAACTCGGAATAAAGACGGAAAAAGTCAGGGATGATGGAGCGAGAGGATTCTTGGGGGCATGCCGCAAGAAGCCAACATTAACAGTTGCGTCAGGAGCTCCACTTCTGACGCTCAGGAAAGGTGTCAGGACTGAAGTCCTGACACAACACAAAAATACGTTTAACCATGACAAGAGGATAACTAAATGTTTCATAACATACCAAAAACAATTGAAGAAAGAATGCATTATTTAGAATCCTTGGATAACCAGGATAGACTAGATGAAAAACCACTGCTACAAAGACTTCGGCAAATACCACCCGATACAGGTAAATTCATTGCTTTACTTGCTGCGACTGCTCCGCAAGGAACCTATTTGGAAATAGGCACAAGTGCCGGGTATTCTACCCTCTGGCTGGCATTGGCATGTAAAGAACTCGGGAGGAACCTGGTGACATTTGAAGTACTTGAAGAAAAAGCTCATTTAGCCAAGGAGACATTTAAAGTAGCAGGGGTTGAGGAGGTTATCGAACTTGTAACAGGAGATGCCAGAGAGTATTTACATAACTACAGAAACGTCTCTTTCTGTTTTCTTGATGCCGAGAAAGAAGCTTATTATGATTGCTACAAAAAGGTAGTCCCCAACATGGTCAGTGGAGGGCTACTCGTCGCTGATAATGCCATGAGTCATAAGAACGAACTAAAAGCAATGCTTGAAAGAGCATTAAGTGACCAACGCATGGATGCTTTAATTGTGCCGATCGGAAGAGGCGAGCTGGTTTGCAGAAGATTATGAGGGAACCAGGCGCAGCGTCTAACACTAGCTTTGAGGCTCACATCCTTCGCCCAGAAACTCCACAATTTGCAATACTCAAGAACGTGGACTGTTGAATTCACTCCCAACCATTATCTGTTCACCATAGGATCAGTCGTTATATACCACACAACAGCAAATGGAGAGACGATCAGCCTCCCCCTTATACAGGAAGCTCGTCTGCGTGCGGGAATAAACCATCTCTCTCGTGTTACCTCCCGGTTCTTTTCTTTTCACCCGTTGATTTTGTATTTCTTTTTTTCGCCCGGATTATCTATAGTGTAAATTATTGTGTGTAAAATTGTGTTTGGAGGGACAAGCACAAAGGGCATATCCATTTAGTGAACTTTAGAAAGGAGGATATGCCCTATGCAGCG
>Ga0111202_127_pt1 | contig 22404 bp, 15 predicted proteins | sample DeeMarSWOR324_28_FD_80372 | JGI IMG/M metagenome (GOLD analysis project Ga0111202, IMG submission 80372) | candidate division Zixibacteria bacterium SM23_73_3 | reverse complement strand
TGTATTCTGTGTGGAACGGTTGGACAGCTGGCAGTTGGTCCAGGCAGCTCGGAATCCTTCGGTGTAAACTCCGGTTTCTGGCAGGAAGATGGTGAGGGTTTCCTCCGTGGCGACTGTAACAGAGATGGAGTGATAGACCTCGGTGATGTGCTCTATATAGTCAGTTATCTGTATAAAGGGGGACCAGCTCCTGATCCTTTGTGGACTGGGGATTGTAACTGTGATGAAGCCATTGACCTTGGTGATCTGCTCCATCTGGTCGCCTACTTATACAAAGGAGGACCTGCTCCAGGCTGTCCATAAGCATTAAATTCACTTGTCAGAGACCCGGCCGAATCTCTTAATCAGAGGTTCGGCTGGTTTGTTCCGGTTCGACTGACCTCCCTTCTTAGTTCTCCCGGCTCTTTTTGGAGTTCTCATGGCACGCTTGTGAGCCTCAGCCCCTGAAGTGTGTTTTTCTCTTGCGTGATTCTATGGAACTCTTATACTGGGGATCGTGAGTTGAGGGGTGTGGATAAGGAAAGTTCGAAAATCGTCCAGTTGGGGACTCTATTTCGACAACGAGGTCTTAGGAATGGAAATGTAAATGTAGAAGTATAATCCCTGATCTTGTAGTACAAATTTACACAAAATCACACCCCCTCGAGTATTACCTTTACTGTATCAAGATATGCTTCAGAAAGCATGGGGCAATTCCTCAAGAAATTGAGATTGGAAAAAGGATTATCGATTACACAATAGAATGACTTATGGTACTGTCTGGTCTTTTCACGATCTGTTCATTCTGTTGAGAGCACTATTGCTCTGAATTCTTGAGATCGTGTTCATTTTTTCTTGACCTCAGCCAAGTTATTGTCTCTTTCCCGGTCAATCAAAACCACGTAAGGGTCTATCCCCGCCCGAACCGGCTTTTTGTCCACTATAATTTCGATGTCCGTTTCGTTCTGGATCAGTTTGTGTTTCTTCAGGTACAGCTCCTCGTCATCCTCTCCAAGAACACCGATGTCGACATAGTCTTGGATCGGGATCTCGGTCTGGTTGCCGATGCTGTCGGCCCGGAACTTGCGACTGGATACTTCCAAGGTGACTTTGTATTTCCCGTCATCCAATTCTACATAAGAAGCAGACTTGGCTTCATTCTCCCACAAGGTGATGGTCTCAAAAAGATCGCTAATGATGTATCGCAAGCTATCTGGTGTGACCGCACCGAAGGCGTTTACCACATCCAGGGAGGTGGGAAAAACGTCGTCCCTGTGCCCATACTCCTTCACGATCTCACTTAAAGCTCTGTTGACGCGATCCTCACCAATTAAGTCCTGCAGTGCATACATCGCCGCTGTGCTCTTGGGATAATTCAGATAATACTGATCTACGTAACTTCTCATCAGGGGTCGTTCGCCCGCCACGTCCTTTTTCCGTCTTGAGAGATAATGTTCCATTTCTTTTTTCAAGAACTTGCGGGATATCTCCTTTCCATATTTCTTTTCCAGACACATCACCTCAACATACATGGCCATTGTTTCGGTAAGCATTTCGGCACCCTCAGCATGAGCGGGCTTTACTATATATGCCCACCACTGATGGGCCATCTCGTGTGTGCAGATGGCAAATACCAGGTCGATGTCCCCAGGGTCTTCCAGGTTGCTGATAAACCCTGCATCCTCTCGCCAGGTGAAGAGTGTGGGCTGGGAGCGTGCGCCGAAATGAACGTACCTGGGAATCTCGGCTATTCGGAGGACTCGGTAAGGGAAAGGACAAAAGTTCTTGGTGCAATAATCCAAGGACCGCTTCACCCCCTTGATCATACGCTGTACGTTATGAGGATGCTTCTTATCATGGTACACTTCGATTTTGATCCCCTCGTATTCGTCTTCGGCCACCTCGTATTCCGAGGAGGCAAAGACAAACTCACTATGCATTGGAGCTTCAGAGCTGAAGTGGAAGTAGTTTCTTCCGTCCTGGGTCCATTGTCGGACCAGAGTCCCGTTGCTGACAACTCTCTGAGATCCGCTGGTGCTGATGATGGCCTCGAATTCTGTCAGGTGAAACTCAAGCTCGCAGATTGACCTATCTGCTTGCTCCAGCGGTGGACTCTTAGGCTGTTTTGGCAGACCATGTTTTTCCCGATCTCTTTCCTTGGTGAGCTCCAGGCCCCGCACGTAACCGATGAGCGGGAAATAGTCGGGGGACTGCGACGTAAGCAGAAAACAGGTTCCCTTTCGGGCGAGCTGGTCTTTTGGGTTATTCTCAGTAAATCCCTCCGCCTGGGCGATCAGGTCGAACTCGAGTCGAATCTCCGATCCAGGGTCAAGCGGTTTCTGGAGCTCGAATATGCGGAATCCATACTCCCCGCCGTGACATGTGAGCGCAGCAGGCGGCGAGAAATCGAGCTTGTTGATCTCTGAGAGGTATTGATCGGAGAGATTGACATATATCTGGTCGATCTGCCGATCCGTTTTGTTCTTGAGGATATAATACCCTTTCATCAGGGCCTTTCTCTCCTCGGGGTATATGTCCACCTTAAGATCCACCCTGACTATGCTTGGCTGGGGAGCATTCTTGTACTTCGCATATTTCTTTTCGTACTCTGCCTGGATTCCTTTTCTCTGGTCGGTCGACGCATATTGATTTAGAATGTACTTGTTGTAGGAAATGTACCCGCCCGTTGCCAAGAACAGGACCAGCATGATGCCCAGTGCCCAGTGAAGCCTCCTGTTCAATTTTTGCAACCCCACCCTGAATCGGAATTTCAGAGCCGTTTCGTTGCTCCGGCGCCACAAAAGTGACGTTAAGATGCCGAGGATGCCAGCGAACAGGATCCAGTAGATGGAGTACCAGATCAAAAGTGGACCGTAGTGGCCGAACCCGTTGAGGTTGGAATAGATGAATGGAGGCAGTTGACCGTATCGGAACAAGAAATTCTCAGCCTTTAATACCTCAAAGATGACCAGATCGGCAGCCACATAAAGGCCAGAGATGAAAAAACCAAGGACCTTGTTACCTACCAGGTTGTGGATGAAAAAGACGATAATCGTCAGAAACCAGAATTTGACCAGCGTGATGCCGAACAGATGCTTCAAGTAGAGACCCAATTCGATGTTGGTGTAGCCGAAGCCGATCACCTGGGTGGCGATCCCGGTAAGCATGGCCAATACAACGTAGAAAACCTGAATGGACATCATGGTGAAGAGCTTGGACAGATAGCTCAGCCAGTCTGGAAGTGGAAGCGTATCGTAAAACTCGTTGGACATGTGATCCCGTTCCCGCCAGATGATTAAGCCGCCGAAGAAGATGGTGAGCGGAATCATGTAAATCCAGATGTGCAGGGTCTGTTCCAGGAAGCGCGAGGTGAGGGGGTAGACGTTGTCTCCCATGTGGCCGGCATTTGCCGCGAAATTCATCACCAGCTCACCCATGGCCATGAAGGTCAGGATGACGAAAGCGGGATGGAAAACGATCCTTCTGAATTCTCGGAGGACCAGGTGGAAACACTTTCTCAGGTGAAACGAGAAGGTTCGGTCGATGATGGTTGGTCGGATCGTTCCCAATTCACGCACGCCCCTGGACTCGATCCCTTCGACGTCGGTTCGCTTCTCCCTTTTCTTCTCCAGAAGCGAAACGAATTGGAAGCGTTTCCAGGTGTAAAGGAGAATGGTCAGACTGACCGCCATCCAAACAATTCGGTTCCATACGAGAGGAGCCTGCAAAGGAATCTGTTTAAGGTTGATGTCAGCCACGGTCCAGTACTTGGTCAGGATGCCCAGTCCGGAGATGCCGAAGGGGTCCAGCAGGATTTTCGCCGTGTCGTTTTCCCAACCGGTAAAGCCACCCTGTATTGCTCCGTAGATCATAAGAAAGCCCACACCTGCTAGGTAGGTCGCCAGCATATTTCGGCTGAGGGTGGCTAGAGAGAAGAAGATGCTGCCGATAAGCAGCAGGTTCGGAATCAATATGATCACTGCCGGAAGCAGGAAAGCCGACAGGTTGAAAGGGCCGTAATACTTGGGATCGATCACCAGGCAGCCTGCCACGAATCCCATGGCGATGCCCGAATAGATAAGAATATTGGCCGCAAATGCCCCGAGAAAGCGCCCACCGAGATAGGAAGCTTTGCTCATTGGAAGGGTGAAGAAGAAATCGTAAATGCCCGCGGAGAAGTCCCGCGTAACTGCGCGCCCCACCATGACCATGGTAAACAGCACCCCGACCACGCTGAAGCGCGCGGTCAGCTTGGCGATCAGCAGGGGCGCGTTGTGCCATTCCTTCCCGATGCTCAATCCCATCAGGTACACATTTGGATTCAGATTGGATGCAAAGATATACGCACCGAAGAACAGGAGAGCAGTGAAGATGTAAAAGGAAGCACTCTTTAAGTTTCTTTTGAATTCGTTCAGATAAATGCTTAAGAACATGTTTATTGACCTTTCGCAGATACTGGCTGCAACTCACCAGGATTTGGAACGACTAAAGTCATTTGTGCTGAAGATCTGTCTTGAGCAGCTTAGGCATGTCAAATCGCGTTAATTGGCTTGATTTAAGTGGTAGAAGTACACATCCTCCAACGAAGGTTCGATACTCATAAATCCGTTTTCAGGATTAGCTTCGCTGTGAATGTGGATGAAAGTCTTGCCCGCGAAGAGTCGCGTGGATATCACGTCGTACTTCTCCTCGTACTCGGCAAGGTTAACCTTTGCGATTTCTTTTTCCCAGATATTCCCTTTCAGGTGAAACACGGCCTCAAATATATTCTCTTTCAGTATGATTCTGCCTTTGTCAATGATGGCCATGTTCGTGCAGAGATCGCTCACATCGTCAACTATGTGCGTCGACAGGATGACCACCACGTTCTCGCCGATTTCGCTGAGCAGATTGTGAAAGCGAACGCGCTCCTCCGGGTCCAGTCCGGCGGTGGGCTCGTCCACGATGATGAGCTTGGGATTTCCGATAAGCGCCTGGGCGATGCCGAAGCGCTGCCTCATTCCGTTGGAATAGGTGCCCAGTTTTTGTTTCCGCTCGTTCCAGAGATTGACTCGCTTGAGGAGCTCTTCGACTTTTGCCTCTCTCTCCTTTTTGTCCTTAACTCCCTTCAGCAGCGTAAAATGATCCAAAAGATTGTAGCCCGTGTCCTTGGGGTAGAATCCGAAACTCTGGGGCAGATAACCGAGCATTTTCTTCACTTCATTCTTCTGTCTCAGAACGTCAATACCCTCGAAGGTTATCTCGCCGGAATCGGCCTCCTGAAGGGTTGCGATCGTCCTCATCAGAGTGGATTTTCCTGCCCCGTTGGGACCCAGCAGGCCGAAGAGTCCGGTAGGAATTGTAAGAGACACGTCGTCCAATGCCACAACGCCGTTAGCATAGGTTTTGGAAAGATTGTTAATTGATAGTTCCATCATTTTTCATCCTCCTATGTTCTCCAAGTTCATTCGGTTTCTTTAGGATTTCAATTTCCCCTTTTTTCCCAAGTCTTCTCCCGGTGCTCTTCAATTTTTATCACTCTTTATTGGACGGCACAATCAAGATTTTGTTTCAGGGAATCTAAGGATAGAGGGTCCCGCAAGAAGAAGCGAGGCGTGCTCCAATGACGACTGACATCATAAAGAGAGTAACAAGGGAGAAGCACCAGGCATCGGCACTTCCGAACTTGCCAAAAAAGTTCTAAAATCGTCCAACCAGGGACCCACTGGCTATACCCCAAGCCGGGTAACAAACTCTCCAATCTCTTCAAAGTCGGGAGGAAGAATAGGAGATTCTGTGATGAGAAAGTTGCGAAATTCGTCCAGTAGGGGGAGCTTGATTGGACGAGACAGCCCTTTGGCGATTATGTCAAAGGGTTTTCTGTATGTGGGGCAAAGGATTGAGTCGAGAAGGGCGTAGTTCGAAGCTATGAATGATAGAATCTTAGCCTTTTCTTCATAATTCGCTCTAACGTACAGAGGATAAAGGCGCTTAGAGAGTTCGAGGGTTTTACAGCCCTCCTCATAGAAGTTCGGATTTATCTTTCTTGTCTCATCAATTTCTGATTTAATTTCGATAGCCTGGGTTTTATGCTCATTTTTTGCTTTAGGGGGTGTTATTCCCCGCTGTTCATACCATAGGCTGGGTGAAGGACACCAACGGGAAGCAGTGGAGTAAATCACCACTTGGTAAGAATCTCATTACCACTATTCAGGATTATGATGGTCAGGCGAATTGGATCCTGATTAATGCTTCCTTGTGGGAGACATTCAGCAACATATTGAATTATTCCTACATTTCTTGATAAGGACAAAGTTCTTATCAGATCGGAAAACATCCAGACGGTTTTTTCTTACATATTTAAACAGATAAATTTCAACACGTTAACATCCCCTCGTAAAAGGTTGTTGTCAGATCGGCACAAAGGTTGCTTAAAATTTGTAGGAAAACAAAGTTAAAACCTGATACAGGAGGGGGGCTTTAGCCCTAAAGGGTTTTTCTAAAGATTGTATATGGAGTAGCCGATAAGGCTAAACAACGGGAGTGTGGTGGGGACGGCCGCGGAGAAAGCATATCGTAATTTTCTCGCCCGCGGAAAGCACTTCCCAAAAGACTCGCAAGAGACATAAAATGGGGGGATTTTCGCTTTCCAATTATCCATTAACTGAAGCATAAGCCATTGGAGAAAGATGTGGAAGAGGTTCCACATTTAGTATGTAAGCAGAGTACTTTCATACTCCTGAATCAGTAAAGAGATTCCTTTTGTTTTTCAAACAAGCTTAAACTGAAAAGCAGGGGCAAAAGGGAATGAATGAATCTCAAAAAAATGAAAGGGGGTGAACAAGAATGAAGACGATGCGCAAACTCTTTTCAAGTCAGACCGGATTTACTTTGGTTGAGCTGGCTATCGGATTGGTGATTATTGGTCTTTTGATCGGAGCCATTCTGGGAGGCGCCCAGATGATCAAGAACGCCAAGATCAAAAGGCAGATATCGGACATGCGTGGTCTTTACGGAGCTGTCTATACCTACTTCGACAGATTCTTGCAACTGCCCGGGGACTCTGACGCTGACGGTTATTTCGATACCGACTCCACGGTGTGGTATGACATAGAAGCCCAGGAGTTAGCTTACGAGGCCAAGAGGAGTCCGTTTGGAGCCAAGTACTATTTTGGTGCCGACACGGCTGGGACCCCAGCCGCCCACAGGAACGGTAATTTCATAAGGGTAAGTATTCCCCCGGACGTGGCGCTGAATGTTGACAAGCAGCTCGACGACGGCATAGACAGTACTGGATTTGTCGTTTCCAGCTCGACTTACACCGGTACTGCAAAGATTAATGTTTACTACTTCATCGACTAAGGGGTCTTGGTCAGTTCGGAGGGAGGCACTGCCTGGGGCAATGTCTCCCTCCGAATTCCCAATAATATAGTTCCTCAATCTTATTTTGTCTAAGGGGAGGCAGGAGGACACTGTTTCTGTGGTGTCCTCTTTTACGGTTTTCGAAATGATACTAACATTAGTTTCTCTTGGTAAATTAAATGAGCCTCTCATTATATAGGATAGCCCATGGGCACTCCTATAAGGGGTTTACTCTTGTGGAGTTAGCCATAACCATGGCTATAATCGGGTTGCTAACAGTTTCCATCGTCGGACTTTATGCCGCCGTGGGAAAAAGACAGAGGGAGGTGAATACCAAAAAGGAGATGGAGAGCATTAGAGAAGCCCTGCTGGGCTATTATCGGACATACCTGGTTCTGCCATCTCCCGCTTCGGGATACCGTGTCCCCATTAACGACTTGGACCTTCCTCCGACGGTGCAGATGGATGAGATTTATACCGAAAAATATTATGCTTATGTGGCAACCAACGATGGATCGCCTCTCTCTGAGCTGAAAGTTGACGGACAATCCATAGGAAATACCGCTGTGGTTTTGATATCCAGCGGAATAAATTTGAAATTCGACGAGAGCAATAGCGATCTGACTGATGGTGAATATACTCAAGAGGGAACCACAGATGAGTTTGATGACATACTCATCTACCTTTCGGCCAATGAGCTGGCATCCGCCATTGCCTGGAGACGAGAGATAGAAGAGGAGGTAGCGGTTTTAAATCGGGCCGCCCAGATATTGGCAGAAAACGACGATGATGGGGACGGGTTCGTGGATGAGGATTCCACTGACGCCTCGGGCAATTCGGATAGCATGACCAATTGGAATTTAGTGACCGGAGTGCAATCTTTGGTAAATGCCGGACTTATCTCGAATCCTGACCATATAGTGGATCCCTGGGGAATCGAATATAACTGGGATTCGTTTGGTCATGAATTTTATTCCGCTGGTCCCAACAAAACTGATGAGGGCTGTGGCGGTGATGATATCTGTCCTTAGGAGGTCAAGATCTGATGCTTTTGTGTGTAGACTTTGCAGGTAAGAAAATCAAAATAATAGGGGTGGAGAGGGTGGAAAAAAAATTCAAAGTGGTGGCATCGTTTGAATTCGATGGTGCTGATCTTACTGGAGCCCTTGGGGAGTATCTTAAAAACACTTCTGCGAATATTGCTGAAATAAGGGTTTCTGGAGCTTCGGAAGATACCTTTCACAAAATCTTTATTTTGCCTGATCTGAAAAAAAGGATGCTCAAATCAGCCGTGAAAACTGAAGTGATAAAAGCCTTTGAAAATGGATATCAGTTTAAAGAAGAGGATATAGGTGAGGTACCTGGTCCTGGCAATATAGTCAATCGAAAAATGATGACTGTGGGATTAAAAAGGAAAACCTTAGAAGAGCTCTCCAGAATGTTTGCCGACTCCCGGATCAAACCGAGCATTTATACAACCTATCCCGTAGCCTTGCAGGCTCTACTTGAAAAAATGGGCATCCTCTCTGAAGAGTCCCTGGCCTTTATGGAGCTCGATTCTCCTGCCGGTCGGATCGTCATCTTCAAAGGGGAAGAAATCCGACTGACCCGAGAGCTTCCTTTAGCAGAGGAAGAGAAAGATTCTGAAAGTTCAGCCCTGGCTAAGGATATCTACCGGACTCTCCTTTTCTACAACGACACTTATCCTGAGGAGAGGGTAAGCAGATTGATGTTCGCTGGAAGTTCCACCAGTTCGGAAATTAAAAAAAGTTTAAGTCAAAAGGCCGGAGCCGAGATCATTCCTTTTAACCCCGAAACAGTTTTCCAGTGTACGGAGGAGGCATCTAACATTCATCCCGGATGTTTGGGTTTGGCTCTTCTGGACCCTGACCGCTCAAGTTTTGGGTTCCTCCCATTCTCGGTTCAAGAGAAAAAGAAGATAAAAAGAATACTGGCACTATCCTCCTCCGTCTCCTTAGGTGTTCTTCTGATCTTTGCTTTAGCCGTTTCTCGATTCTCTTTAGATCTGAGAAACTTGAATGCTTTTCACGGAGGAATGAAGGGAGAGATCAGGATGAAGGAGGACAGGTTGAAGGAGCTGCCCTTGGAGTTTGTCTCTCAATCCATCGAGTCCTCCCAGCCGTTCTGGTCTGAAATTCTTCTGGAACTGGCCGCAATCGTACCACCAGGGGTGGTTCTTAGAACTTTCACCTTTAAAAAGATGAAAAAGGTGTGGCAGGGGGTGGTCACCGGCGTGGCAGATGGATCAGATGAGATTAATTCGCTTCTGCTGGTGGAGGAGGTGCAAAATAATTTCGTTCAATCGCCTCTTTTTAATAGTGTTAGGTTGACTGAGAGGGAACTAAAGGGGAAACAAGTTGCATTTAAGATAATCTATCAATTGGATATTTAAAATGAGCAAAGAGAAAATTATCATCATCGGCTTCGGTTTTCTGATTTTGTTGTTCGCTTTCTTTGCAATAAAGAAAATTAAGTCGCTTAATGAACAGATCACCGAACAAAAGGAACAGGTGGCAAAATCACATCAGCGGTTAGAGTATGTCAAAGATCTGGAGGAATCTTTGGAAGAGAGAAAAATGAGTGGCAAGGTCTTAGTCGAAATTCCCCGGGCGCAGGACCCGATTGCCAATAAAGTCCTGATGAGGAAGTTCATGAAAGCCTTCCTGTTACGATTAGGACTTGAAGCCGAGGTGGAGATAGAAAATGAGCGCAAAAGCAGGGACTTTCCTGATATGGTCACGGTAAATGAAGTACCCTTAAAGATTGGCATAAAAAACTACTCCTCCTATGACCAGGTGATAAAGATGTTAAAGGAATTCAAACAATTCCCTTTTGCGGTGGAGATACTTACCATTGGTGGTACGGATGTGCCCGTGTCGGGGAATTTAAGGGTACAACTTAAATATTATTTCGTCCCGGGAGGTTCTTGAAATGGAATTGGGTAAAAGTTTGAAATCCAAAAAACTTATTCTTGGGGCAGGGGCAATAGGGGTGATTCTGGTGGGATTTTTTGCCTTGAAGTTCATGACCTCGGGCGGAGGAGATATAGTGTCTGAGAAACCGCGGCCAACCTCCCAAACAGGAAAAAAAATCTCCAAACCCCAAAAAAAGGAGCAGACAAAATCTCCTCTTTTCGAGGCTATGGAAAAGCTAAAAGATCCTTTCCGAACAGAGGACCCCAGGGCTGCAGAATTGCAGGATAAGCTTAAGTTAACCCAAAAAGAAGTCGAATACTTGAAGGCCACCTTGGAGGAAAAGAAACTACGGCAGGAGATAAAGGAAATAGAGAGATCGATGGTTGAAGGTGAGCGGACCGGCACCTCCGGACACCAGTTGAAGGCTTCCTCCTCGGACGAAAACAAAGTCGAAACCAAATCCCCAAAAAGGGTGAAAATCATGGCGATCCTGATCGCTGACGAAGAGAGAAGTGCCCTCCTAATTTCCGGAAACAGAAAGAACTGGGTTCACGAGGGAGAGCAATTCGATGGTTGGGAGATAAAAGAGATCAAAAAAGAAAGCGTTGTCCTCTTAAAAGAGGGCAAAACATATGTTTTCTTCTATGATCGTCCGGACATCACCCGGGAAGGTGAGTCGTGAGAAAATCCAATTCCACAAAGGGGATACTTCCCGTACTTATTGTCTTTCTTTTTCTTAGCAGCTGCGCTTCAAATTTAGCCCAGCAGGATGTGAACCAGGCAATGACCCGCATTGAAGATCGGGAAGAAACTCCTCCACCCATACCACCGGAATTGAGTTTTTCCCCCGTGCTGGAGGTTGAATCTGAGAAAGAGAAGCTTTTTTCCTTCTCGGCAAAAGAGATTGCCTTAGAGGATGTGCTTTATCCTCTGTCAAAGGAGGCGGGCTTTAATATCATCTGGGATAAGGAGGTTGATCCAAAGACTCGGGTCAGTGTGAGTTTCGAGGATCTCACACTAAAGGAAGCCTTAGATGTCACATTTGCTCCAACCGACTACCTGTACACCATGAACAGCCCTACACTTCTGGTAAAACTCATAGATACCCGTATCTTTGAGCTGGGATATGTCCCCATTAAGATCAACTCTCAGATGCAGGTAGGAGGTGATGTGCTGGGATCGATTCCGAATGTGGGAGGAATAAGCGGGCAATTCCAGATTGCCGGAGCTACAGACCCGGATGCGGTCGACCTTTGGAAGCAAGTGGAGGAGGTGATCAAAAACATAATTTCCTCAGAAGGAAAATATTTTTTAAATAAACTTGCCGGCATAGTGGTGATAACCGATCGCAAGAAAAACCTGAAGATGGCTGAAAAGTTCATTGAAAGGTTAAAGGACACTTTAGAAAGACAGGTGTTGATTGAAGCGGAGGTAGTTGAGGTCACTCTGGAGCAAGCTCAATCCTGGGGGATCGATTGGTCGGCAGTTCATTCCTTCCTGTTGGACAATAAAACCATAGATCTGACAGCCACTCAGAGTCTGGGCTTGCCAGGTTCAGTGGTCGAATTCACCGCTTCCCGACACGATGCCACTCTGGTCTTGGACGTTTTAGGCAGATTCGGAGAGGTTAACGTCCTCTCCAAACCCAGAGTTAACGTGATGAACGGTCAGACCGCGATGATCAATGTGGGACGGGTGATAAGTTACTGGGAGCTAACCGGACTCTCCGCCGGAGCAGAGGTAGGCCAGCCAATTATTTTCCCCCAACAAAAGACCGTACTTCTGGGCCTGACCATGGGAGTAACCCCTAATATCTCATCGGATGATTTTGTCACCCTGCAGGTGGTTCCAATTGTGAGCGATGCTTCAACCTGGTCTGAATTTCAATTTGAAAATCAAACGCTGAAAGCTCCCAATATCGACATTCGGGAGACCAGCACTCAGGTGCGGATAAAAAACGGAGAGACTGTCGTAATCGGAGGTCTGATTACCTCCAAGAAAACTGACACAGAACATAAGGTTCCTTTGTTAGGGGATCTGCCTTTGCTGGGCTATTTCTTCAAACGGAAGGAGACGACCGAACAAAGAGCAGAACTGGTCATCTTCCTGACCCCCAGGATAACCACTTTTGACAAAAAGGGAGGCTAAAATGAAATTGATCTTCAGGTCTTCCAAACAGGGAGAGGAGGTTATTTTAGGATCTCACGACCGCAGAAGGATAATCTCATCACTTGAGCAGAAAAAAAAGCAGACTCTTTTGAGAGTGGATCTTCTGGATTCATACAAAAGTTATTTCAAATTTCAAGAATCCGCTTTCTCGGTTGCTCCAGATCATAAATTCTTTTTCTTCTCCCACTCGGCGGCTGAAGCCTTAAATCATGTACGGTATGGTATATATGAAAGCTTGGGTTTCACCTTGATAAGAGGAGAGCCGGGCACTGGCAAGACCATGCTTCTGCGATACTTCCTAAGTAAATCTGGAGAGGATTTATTAACAACCCACATCTCCGATCCACGCTTGTCTGGAAAAGAACTCCTGCTGGCGGTTTTAGCAAGTTTAGGGATGTCCAGGTTTCCTGATGACGATCTGACCGAAAGAAAGTTGGTCCAACAACTTTATGATAGACTTCTTTCGGCTCACCGTCAATCAAAGAAGGTGGTAATCTTTTTAGACGAGGCTCAGGGGCTGGATTTTGAATCCTTGGAAGGATTGAGACTTCTTTCTAACCTGGAAACAAACAACCAGAAGCTGATTCAGATTGTTCTTTTTGGGCAGACAGAACTGGAGGAAAAACTACAGGAGAGAAGACTGCGGCAGTTGGATCAGCGCATTCTGGTAAGATACCATCTTTTGCCGCTTGAGCCTGAAGAGATTCAACCCTACATCCAGCATCAACTGACCGTGGCTAAGATCGATTCTTGTGTGGAGTTTGATCTTCAGTCCATAAACAAGATCTATGAGATCTCCGGGGGATTACCCCGGATGGTCAACGTTCTTTGCGAAAGAGCCATGATGTCTGCCTTCGTTGAGAATACCAGAAAGATCAACGTGGGGAATATCCTGGAGGGTTGGGAAAGTTTGAATGGAATAAAGATATTGGAAAGAACAAGAGTGTAGACAAGAAAAGATTATAGCCATTAGGGTAAAAAAGTGGGACTGATAACTAAAGCCGTAGAGAAGGTGGAGAAAAAAGGGAGTCCACCGGTTGAGCAGGAGACACCACCCAAACCAGAGGGCAAAAAGAGGGGAGGAAAAAAGAGAGTGGTGATTAGGGTGGTGGCTTTACTGTTTGTTGGAACCGCTTTGGGTCTGGGTTACTTATTCTTACTCAAGCCAGCCCCGGAGATTCCACCAAAGATGCACCGCCGCTCGATAAGTGCCAGGAAGAAACCAGCCAAGCCCGCAACAGCCCAGCCGGAACCGAAGAAGGATACTGGTGCTGGAAAAGCAAAGGTGGAAAAAAAGGAGACCGCTTCGGCAAAAACTTCGAAAAAACCAGTTGTTGGACAAGAACCAACCAAAGAGAGTGCGAAAGTTAGTGCGCAAAGGGCGAAAACGTCAGCGCCTAAGAGTGAGCCTTCTGACCGAATCGTTGAGAGCCGGATTTCCAAGGCAATAGATGAAGGAGAAACCCCAGGGCTTCCGATTGAGAAGTCTCAAGGATCTATTGTATCTTCAATGTCTGAAAAGGGAGAAAAAATCCCAGAAGATGTTATCTCTTCTGAAGGCGAAAAGGAGACTTCTGGACAATATATTCCGGATGAAACTTTTTCTCTTGCCCCCGAAGAATTACCTTCAGAAGAAATCACTTCACCCTATCCGGTTGAGCCAAAAAAATGGTTAGCCCAATGGTCGCTGACCATTTCAGAAAGATCAGATTCCAGAGCACAAAGGTACTACAAGAAGGGAATATCTTATCAGCAACAAGGAGAGCTCAATTTAGCTATCGATTCGTATAAAGAGGCATTGACCTTTAACCCGGATCATCTGCAAGCACACATGAATCTGGCAACAGCCTATTTGGAGACAGGCAGATTTAAAGAGGCAGAGCAGGAATTGTTCTACCTGTATGCATTAAAACCCAAAGATTCAAAGATACTTTTCAATTTTGGGTTGCTTTTGTATCAAACCGGAGAACATACCTCGGCTGAGTTCAAGCTCAAAAGATTGCTGGAATTAGATCCCTTTCATTTGGAGGCTACTCTTCTTCTGAGCAGCATCCACGAGGAAAAGGGGGAACTTAACAAAGCACTTGAGTCTTCTATGAAAGCCTATAGGATTAATTCGGCTGATTCTCGCGTGCTTTACCGGTTAGGTAGGGCCTGGGACCTAACAGGTGAACCGGCAAAGGCAGCAAGATATTACCGGCTATTTCTTAATGTTTGTTCAGAAAACGAAGGCGAATTAGAGTTAGGTGTTCGTGATCGATTGAAGTATCTTGCCTCGCAAGGGGAGGAAAAATGACCCAGACACTGGGAGATATGTTACTGGAGACCGGGAGGATAACCAAGAGCCAATTTGAATTGGCTAAGATAGAGAAGGACCGAACCGGTGCCAAGTTTGGAGAGGTGTGTGAGAGATTGGGATTTATCAGCCACGAGGAGGTGCTTAAGTTTGTGGGGCAGCAGTTTGAGGCACCTTTCCTTGATTTCGCCAACACTCACGTGGATACCGAGGTGATTAAGCTCATTCCGGAGGAGGTCGCCAGAACATCCAAACTTATACCCGTAGAGGCAAAGGAAGGCGTATTGACCGTTGCCATGGCTAACCCCAATGACATCAACGCCATAGACCAACTGGGGGGAATCACTAGGCTAACCATTGAGCCAAGAATCGCTGACGAGGAAGCCATCTTGAGTTATATAGATGAACTTTACGGAATGACCGTCTCTCCAGAGAAAGTAATCGAGGAGAGCTTAAGCCAGGCTTTGAGCATGGATGAAGTAGAAGAGGAGACCCCTCCGTTGATCAGATTAGTGGATTCCTTGATCGCCCGGGGAATAAAGGAGAGAGCCACAGACGTCCACATAGAGGTAGATGAAAGCGTGGGACGGGTTCGTTACAGGATAGACGGCGTCCTCTACACCGCCTTCATCCTGTCCAAAAAAATCTATCGTCCGGTGGTAAGCAGAATAAAAATTATGGCGAGTCTGGACATAACTGAGACCAGGATTCCCCAGGATGGAAGCTTTCGCTTTACTTACAATACTCAGGATATCGATGTCCGGGTATCTACCATGCCCATTTTTTATGGTGAGAGCGTGGTGATGAGAATATTGCAGAAGCCAAAGTTTCTGATGAGCCTCCAGGACCTCGGCTATTGGGGTGATAATTTTGAGAGGTTTAAGAGACTTGTTCAGAAACCGTACGGCATGATCGTGATCACCGGCCCCACCGGCTCTGGCAAGTCTACCACCCTTTACGCTGCTCTTACCACTTTAAATGCCTTGGAAAAGAACTTGATTACGCTGGAAGATCCGGTGGAATATCAGCTTCCTATAGCCAAGCAATCTCCCATACATGAAAAGGCAGGATATACATTTGCCAAAGGGTTGCGCTCCATTTTGCGTCATGATCCGGACATAATTCTCCTTGGAGAGATGAGAGACGAAGAGACCGCCGAGATGGCATTTCGGGCATCCATGACCGGTCACTTGGTCTTCACCACCCTGCACGCCAACAGTGCTTCAGCCGCGGTGGCACGTCTTTTGGACATGAATATTGAACCCTTTGTGATATCCACCTCTCTTTTAGCGGTGATAGCCCAAAGACTGGCCCGAAGGATATGCTCCAAGTGCAAGGAGAGTTATGTCCCCTCTGAGGAGGAGCTTGGTTATTACGAACAACTAAGAAACTTGAAAAATCCAACTTTTTACAAAGGTAAGGGCTGCGAAAGGTGCAAGCACACCGGCTATCGGGGAAGAATCGGCATATACGAGGTGTTGGAGGTAAACGAAGAGGTGAACCAGCTCATCCTCCAGAAAGCCCTCTCTGTCGAGTTAGAGAAGGCCTCCAAGCTGAAGAGCATGTTAGATGATGGAATCGAGAAGATACTCAAAGGGGTGACCACCATAGAGGAAATTCGAAGGGTAATCGGGTAATGACACAATATAGCTATCAGGCGGTAGACTCCAAAAACAAGCAGGTAAAAGGTAACCTTCCCGCCCGCAATCTAGAAGACGCAGAGGAACAGCTCAGAGAGCTGGGTCTGTATCCCATTTCGGTGCAGGCAAAGGCAAAACGAAAATCCGGTGGCTTGGGAGCAGGGAAGGTTACCACAAAAGACGTTCTCTCTTTTACCATCCAGTTGCATCTGATGTTTACCGCTGGACTGCCTCTTTTGCAGTCCTTGCAGAACATAGCGGAACAGGAAAAAAAACCCAAATTTCAGGAGGTGATCGGAGACATCTGTAAAAAGATAGAGACCACCGGCAGTTTTTCCGAGGCCATTGCAGCCTATCCGAAGGTTTTCCCCCCCTTCTACCTGGGGGCGATAAGAGCCGGAGAACAGGGCGGCACTTTAGCCGAGATATTGAAGGAGCTGGCTATCTCCCTGGAAAAACAGGATGAGTTGCAGGCAGAATTAAAGCAAGCTCTGATGTATCCTTGTATGATCATGGTGGTCATGTCTGCAGTTACCGGCTTTTATGCTTTTTATCTTATGCCCAAGATGATGGAATTGGTAATAGAACTGGGTGCTCCCATTCCCTGGTACACCCGAGGCGTTCAGTTTGTCATCGGTTCTATCATGAGCCTCTGGATACCAATTGTGGTTTTCGCCGTGGCAGGCTTTATTGCCCTTCTTTTTTACCGCAAGACCGAAAGTGGAGCTTATACTTTAAGCTACATGAAGATGAAGGTTCCGCTTTTCGGCTCAGTTATTCAGAAAAGCATCTTATGCACCTTCTCCCATTATCTGTCACTTCTACTCCACTCTGGCTTTGGATTACTCCCCTCTCTGGATTTGGTTAAAGGAACCATCGGTAATAAAACCATTGTGAGATCCATAGAAACCATGGAGGAGCGGATAAAAAGAGGCGAATCCTTTGCCGACTCCATGAAAGGACTTCCCTTCCCCGGCTTTATGATCACCATGATAGGCTTGGGAGAACAGACCGGCAAGGTGGCAGAACAGCTTGTTCTGATCAACGGATACTTCGAAAAGGACGTGCAGAGAACCACCAAGAAGGTTCTAACCGTGATGGAACCTCTTATCCTGGTGGTCTTTGGAGGCATCTCCGCGGTTATACTACTCTCCACCTTCTTCCCTCTGTATAATTCCATGGGTCAGATCAAATAAAAACTTCTTTAAAGAAACTCCGGTTCCTGAATTAAGATGAGCCTTAAGTTCCTTTCCTGTTTCTTTGTAAAAACTCATAGAAACATTTCTCGTTTGGGGTAAAAGATCAAACAAAAGTGTATGATTTGTATTTGGTCTCTACAAGACTTTAAGATTTGGACTTGATTTTTGAGATAATATTTGTTATTAAGTATTAATCAGATGTATTATGGTGAATATTGGAAATCTTAAAAGTTGTGGACGTCCCACACCGTAGCAATAGGTGAGTGGTAGCCGAAACCTTTAGTAGCGCACTTCATTGAAATTAAAGCCCCCCATTTCACCTAGCATGTTTGCGAATGGTTTGGTTCACCAACATGATGGTGCATAAGACGATACACTAAAATATGATTAGATGATGTAGCATGGGTAGATTGTTGATTGTCTCAAACAGACTGCCAATGAACGTGGCAAAAAAGGAAGGGTGTCTGCGCTTTCAACCTAGTGCGGGCGGGGTGGCTACGGGTTTGAGTTCATTTTATAAATCATACCAGAGCTTGTGGATAGGATGGCCGGGAATCACTCTGGAGAAAATAAGACTGGATGAGATAGAGAAAATCGGCAAAAAGTTGTTGGCTGAGGATTGTTATCCTGTCTTTCTCTCCCAGCACGACGCTGAGAATTACTATTATGGTTTCTGCAATAAAACCGTCTGGCCGCTCTTTCACCACTTTCCATTATTTACCTCCTACAACAAAAGTTTCTGGGAAACATACAAGCGGGTCAACTATACCTTTTGTGATGCACTGGTTAAGGCGGCCGAACCTGAAGATATCATCTGGGTTCACGATTATCAGCTAATGCTGCTTCCGGGACTTATAAGAGAGAAATTGCCTGATGCCAGCATAGGGTTCTTCCTTCACATACCCTTCCCTTCTTTTGAAGTATTTCGTCTGCTACCCTGGCGCAAGGAGATTATCGAAGGGTTTTTGGGAGCGGACTTGATCGGGTTTCACACCAACGATTATGTTCTCCATTTTCTTGACAGTGTTCACCGTCTGCTGGGTTACGAACATGCCTTTGGCCAAATCAACGCGGGGAGTCGGGTGACAAAGGTGGATGTTTTTCCCATGGGGATTGATTACAAACGTTTTGCTTCAGCTGTGGATGATCCAGAGGTGCAAAAAGGAATCCAAAGGATTCGTAAGAAGATGGGAGATCGTAGAATAATACTATCCATCGATCGTCTGGATTATACAAAGGGCATCGTCCAGCGTTTAGAAGCGTTCGATCTCTTTCTGGAGAATAACCCACAATACAAAGAGAAGGTTACTTTCATTTTGGTGGCAGTTCCATCGCGCACCGGAGTGGAGCATTATGCGCAGTTAAAAAACAGGGTTGACGAACTTGTAGGCAAAATTAATGGAAAACATGGAACCATCGGCTGGGTGCCCATCTGGTATTTGTATCGTTTCCAGCCGTTTCACAGCTTGGTTGCCCTATATAACGTGGCAGATGCCGCTCTGGTGACTCCTATGCGGGATGGAATGAATCTCATAGCTAAAGAGTTTGTGGCAACCAAGGCAGATGGTAAGGGGGTTTTGATTCTCAGCGAGATGGCGGGAGCTTCAAAGGAGTTGGGCGAAGCGATTATAGTAAATCCAAATAACTTGGAAGAGGTGGCACAAGCTCTAAAAGAAGCTCTAACCATGCCAAGGGAGGAACAGATAGAGCGCAACCGGATAATGCAAAAGAGGCTTCAGCGATATAACGTGGTGCGCTGGGGAACCGATTTTGTGGATGCGTTGTCTAACATCAAAAAAATCCAGATGGAATTGTCTGTCAGAAAATTGATCCCGGAGACGCAAAAAAAACTAATCAGAAACTATCAGGAGAGCGATAATAACATTATACTGTTAGATTACGATGGGACTTTAGTTCCCTTTACCGATAAACCTCAAAAGGCAAAGCCAGATGAAGAACTCCTGAGTACGCTTGATTCGCTCGGCAGTAACCCTAAGAATGAGGTGGTAATAGTCAGTGGACGAGACAAAGACACTCTGGATAGATGGTTTGGAAACGAAAAACTGAATTTGACTGCCGAACACGGGGTATGGATCAAGGATCGGGGCAAGCCGTGGGGGACCATAGAGCCCTTAAGAGACAACTGGAAAGAACAGATTCGACCCTTCGTTGAATGGTATGAGGACCGAACCCCTGGGTCTTTTATTGAAGAAAAAGATTTTTCCTTAGTCTGGCATTACAGAAAAGTAGAGCCTCAATTAGCTTCGCTAAGAGCGAGAGAGTTAAAGGATGCGCTGTTGCAGCTTACAGCTAATCTTAACCTTGGAGTCTTAGAAGGGAGCAAGGTCATCGAAATAAAAAGCGTTGGCATAAACAAAGGGCGGGCAGCACTGCACTGGCTTTCAAAAAACACATGGGACTTTATCCTGGCAATAGGAGACGATTGGACGGATGAAGATCTGTTTGCCATTCTTCCTGAATCAGCTTATTCCATAAAAGTGGGCTTAAGCCCTTCCAAGGCTAAGTTTAATTTAGATTCGGTGGAACAGGTAAGATCATTATTAAAAGAGCTGGTCGGGAGATAATATGCGCAGCTTGGATGATTACAGTGAAATCGTGGGAGATGAAGTTCTCTCCACCATCTACCGGAAGGCAAGAAGACTTACCGGAAAGCATGTATTGCACATAAATGCCACCTATCAGGGCGGCGGTGTTGCAGAAATTTTAGGATCTGTGGTGGTGTTGATGAATGACATCGGGATTGATACCGGCTGGAGAATTCTGTTTGGAACCCCCGACTTTTTTGCAATAACCAAAAAATTTCATAATGCCCTTCAGGGAGCCCCAATAAATCTTACTGAAATAAAAAAACGGCTGTATATCCGAGCTAATGAGGATTTCTCTGTGTTTACCCATATAGATCATGATTGTGTCATTGTTCACGATCCCCAACCCCTACCTCTTATAAAATACTATACTAAAAGGCAGCCCTGGATCTGGAGATGTCATGTGGATTTATCAAATTCTAATAGTGCACTCTGGGATTTTCTTAAGAAATTCATTCTCAGATATGATACCATGATCATCTCAAGTGAAAAATATAAAAGAGCGGACCTGCCGGTGGATCAAAGGATAATTCACCCTGCCATTGATCCTCTTTCTCCAAAAAATATGAAAATTTCCGAGAGGGATATTACAAAGTATCTGAAAAAGTTTGGTATACCCAGGGATAAACCACTCATCACCCAGATATCAAGGTTCGACAAGTGGAAAGACCCGGAGGGAGTTATTCAGGTATTTAAACTTGTCAGGAAGAAAGTAGATTGCAGATTGGTGTTATGTGGAAGTATGGCGGCAGACGATCCGGAGGGATGGATGATCTATGAAAAAGTGGAGCGAAAGGCGAAAGATTTGATTGAAAATAAAGACGTCATACTTATAACCAGTGAAAACAGTATCCTGGTAAATGCCCTGCAAAGAGTCTCCGCAGTCATAATACAGAAGTCAACCCGGGAGGGCTTCGGGCTTACCGTCACTGAAGCTTTGTGGAAGGGAACCCCTGTGGTAACCTCGAACATAGGAGGAATTCCCCTGCAGGTAAGCGACGGCGAAAATGGGTTTTTGGTCGAAGCTCGTGACAAAAAAGGATTTGCAGAAAGGATCATGCAATTGCTCAAAAATCCTAAACTGGCAGAAAAGATGGGCAAAAAAGGCAAGGAAATAGTCAGGAAAAATTTTCTTATAACCAGAGTCATTTCCGATTATCTGGACTTGTTGAATGATATGATAAAATGAACCGCACACAGCGGTGGACTCTATTAGCATTTCCCCGAAATAGAGTTATCTTAGTTTTCTTTCTCTGAAAGTCCATTCTCTTTTCTAAATGTGACTTAAAAAAATTCAAGATTTAAAAATTTCAGGCTTGACTTTTCGGATAATATTTACTATCAAATGGGCGAAAGTTCTTAATGGTTAAAATTGAGAGCCACAAAGGTGGTTTCATCCAGACAAGAAATACCTGTAATAAAACGGTAAACAGATACAAGAAATCGTTCACTTAAAACCAAAAGGAGGAAAAAGCATGAAACGCTCCAAGCTTTTTTGGGTGTTGGGTGCGCTTTTGCTCTGTGCCGTAATGGCGCTTTTCATCTCTTCCTGTGGGACTGCTGAGACCAAACTCATCCCCCGAGAGGTGATCTTTGGAAATCCGGAAAAAGCCAGTCCCCAGATTTCGCCGGACGGCACTATGATGGCTTACCTGGCTCCGGTAAACAACGTGTTAAACGTCTGGGTAAGGACCATCGGGGCTGAGGATGACAAACCGGTGACCAAAGACGACAACCGCGGAATACGCATCTATTTCTGGGCAGCAGACTCCAAACACATCATGTATCTCCAGGACGCTGGTGGAAATGAGAACTGGCGTCTGTATGGGGTAAATCTGGAAACAGACGAGATTAAGGATTATACCCCGTTTGAGGGTGTACAGACTCGGGTTGTTGATCGCAACAAGCATTTTCCCAACGAACTGCTTATTGCCATGAACAAGGAGAACCCACAACTTCACGATGTATATCACCTCGACTTGACATCCGGTGAACTGGAGCTGGTGGCCAGGAACCCGGGCAATATCATTGGCTGGGTGACTGACGCTAATTTTAAAGTGCGCGGTGCTTTGGCATCCACACCTGAAGGCGGATTCGACCTGATGCTTCGGGAAAATGAGGAGGCCAACTGGGAAAAATTCATCAGCTGGGATTCAGAAAACACTTTAACCAGTGGGCCGGTTTGCTTTTCCAAAGATGGTCAATATCTGATTTTGCTCGATTCCCGTGACGTGAATG
>Ga0111202_126_pt1 | contig 22464 bp, 17 predicted proteins | sample DeeMarSWOR324_28_FD_80372 | JGI IMG/M metagenome (GOLD analysis project Ga0111202, IMG submission 80372) | candidate division Zixibacteria bacterium SM23_73_3 | reverse complement strand
TTCCTGTTCATGGTGGCAAGACAGGCTTCTCCATCACCCAAGATTCCCTCATGGACACCCACGCAAGGACCACAGCCCGGAGCTAAGATTGCGGCTCCGAACTCCACCAAGGTTTTGATGTAACCTGCACCGAGAGCATCCAGAAACACCGTCTTGGAGGCGGGGACAATGATCATTCTGGTTTTAGGGTGTTTTTTTCTTCCTTTTATTATCTGGACGGCAACTTTTAAGTCCTCCAACCTTCCATTGGTGCAGGTGCCGATAAAGACTTGATCTGTCTTTATACCTTTAACTTCATGGATGGGCTTGACATTATCCACGGTATGAGGAAACGCCACCACCGGAGTAAGCTCAGATGCATCGATCTGAATCACCTTCTCATAAACTGCATCTTTGTCCGGGGCAATTTCTTTGAACTTTTCCCCCCTTCCCTGTTTTTTCAAAAATTCCCTGGTGGTTTCATCTGATGCAATAAGCCCGGCTTTTGCTCCTGCCTCCACTGCCATGTTGGAAAGGGTGAATCTTCCGCTCATGGACATCTTCTCGATGGTATCGCCGCAAAACTCTAAAGCTTTATAGGTAGCCCCATCGGCTCCTATCATGCCGATGAGGGAGAGGATCAAATCTTTTGGATAAACTCCTGGTTGAAATTTTCCTTTCACCTCTACTTTAAACGTTTCGGGAACTCTCAACCAGGTTTTACCCAGAGCAATGCCCACCGCCACGTCGGTGGAACCCATGCCGGTGGCAAAGGCACCGAGTGCCCCGCCGGTGCAGGTATGAGAATCCGCCCCGATCAAGATATCCCCGGGGTTTAGATATGATTCCGCTATGATCTGGTGACATACTCCCTCTCCCACCTCCGAAAGACAGGCACCCGTCTTCTGGGCAAATCTTCTGATGGTGATATGATCGTTAGCCAGTTCTTTCCGAGGGGAGGGGGCGGCATGATCTAAAAACAAAACCGTCCTTTGGGGATTTGTCGCCTTCTCTAAGTTTATCTTTTGAAGCTGTCTTATGGCCAAAGGTCCGGTTCCATCCTGGGTCAGACAGACGTCTACGTTGACCAGCGCTATCTCGCCGGCGCTCACTTCCTTCTTGGCGTGACTCCCTATTGTCTTTTCCGCTAATGTTTTTCCCATCTTTTTCCTCAACCTTTCAGGTGATTCCTCTTATCAAAAAAGAGCTAACCTCTCCTTCGCCTCTTCATTTGACGGCGTAAGTTCCAACCTTGCATGGTAATTTAACATGAAACGTGCCTGAAGTCAACTCTCCTTTTGTGAAAATTTTCACTAAAAATACCCTTCTTTTAGGGAAGGGAAACGTATTTTTCCCTTCTGGAACAGCCCTTGGTAAATTCGAATGGAATAAACTGAACCAATTAAAAAAATGCGAGAACAAAATGAGGTAAAAAAAGAAAGCGAGTTTGTGGAGATTATTCCTGATACCCCAGATGCTTTTTCAGAAGCTCTTTTATTTCTTCTACCTTGAAAGGCTTGGCTAAAAATCCATCTGCCTGAGCGGCAAATGCGTCCGATTTGGAGGAATCAGTGCCAAATCCGGTGATGACCACCACCGGCAGTTGAGGAAACCTATCCTTGATGGTGCGTAAAAGGTCCATACCCCCCATCCTGGGCATTTTCAGATCGGTGATCACCATGTCGAAACATCTCTCTTTAAGGGTTTTCAAAGCTTCCTCCCCATCAGATGCCCCTACCGCTTTGTAGTCAAAAAAATCCAGAATGTCCGAAAGCAAACTGGACATATGGGGATTGTCGTCCACGATCAATACCTGATTGGTTCGAGCCATATGATTCCTAATTCAAAATTTGAGATTGAAAAACTTAAGTCTTTAAACAATTTTGAAAAGCTGGCATACAGTTTCCTTCCAAACTATTTTATCGGTTTTAAAAAAGAGAAACTTCAATTTTATAAAAATTTTAGTAGCAGGATTGAAAATCCGTTTAATTCCTGATCTGGTTTCCAGCGACCACCCGAGATGTTGTTCTCTCCAGATATTAGCGCGCGTAAATGATACTTTTTTGTGGTCCCCACCCCATTCGTCGAGCTCGGTGAATCGAATCCTGAGGATACCAAGGACAGCCACATTTCGCACAGGTGCAGGTTAGGCCATAAGATTCGTAGGAGTTGTCAGACATCGGGCGAGCTGCCCGACATTTATCTCTTCGGAGAGGAGTCTCTCCCAAATTCCCTCCTTAGGAAGAAGGGAACAGAGGTGGGATTTCAAAATTTCCAACTTTATTGAGTTTTTGGGGCTCTTTAGGGCGAGGAGTGCTGATTTTTACTCTATTTAAGGTGGTGATAAAACGACAAAAAAAGGTCAGGGCGAACGGACTCTCCCTGACCTTCTGTCAATCCTATCTTTATTATGCGCTGGTTTTAATCTTCTCGGTCGTTTATTACCTCTCCCACTTAGGTGGACCAAAGTGCCGGGAATGGAACTTCAGAATCTCCGGCAAGCGATCATAAATAAAGTTGTCGTGATCAGCCGGGTAATTTGGGTAACCGCTGTATTTTTTGTAGGTGTGTTCCTTTCCATACAGGGAAAGAAGCTGATCAAATGCTTCAACTCCATCTAAAAGATTGAGTTGATCCTGATCGCCACAATCGAAATGTATGCTCATATCTCCGAAACCGCTGGGATCATTGATGAGCTTAGTTTTAAGGTCATGAATAAGCCATTTATACCAGATGGCAGAACCCGGTGGAATTGTCCTGGACGAGTCGAAGGGTAAATCCACACCATATTTTTTCCCCGCTATCTCAGTGAGGCTGAAGAAATTGGAGTTATCCGGGTCAGCCGGGTCATGATAAGAAAAAGCTGCCGCCATGGCAAATACAAGGTGACTATAGGGTTTGTCCGGATGTTGCGAGTCGGACCAGGGACTGAGACTTTTATAGCTGGAATAGGAAATATCATCCGGATCAATGCCGTTCTCCTCAAACACCTTGTCTATGATGTCCCTGCTCAGGAATGATTCAAAAGAGGTGAATGGGCTCATGGCACTTACTGATGCAAAAAGTGTATCATAATCCATGGCTATTTTGAGCGCACCATATCCCCCCATTCCGTGCCCGCTTATGGCATGATAGGCTTTGTCCGGAATCCATTGTCCTTCAACCCTTGTCCCCACAGTGGCAAAATTCGCCTCAATGGTATCTATAATTTCATGCAAGATATAATCTTCGTATCGACCCAACAGAGCAGAATTGGTGTAAAAGGTTCCAGCCTTCTCCTTTTTCAGAGGATCGCTTGCCAGAGAAATCGAAGAAGCATCTGGCATTACAATTATCATGGGTTGGATCTGCCCCTCGGCAATTAACTGGTCCGCTATTTGAGCAACTTTGTAAACTGAAATGAAAGTCTCGTAGTCTCCTCCAAAATCATGAAGCAGATAAAGGACGGCAAAACCGTTCAAGCTTTGAGGGGGGTGGTTTACCGGATCATATTGAGGGGGTAAATATATAAACACCTCTTTTACCGGGGAATCACCCATAAGATTCCCTTGCAAAGAGGGGAAGCTTCTGCCTATCTGCCAGGGATCATTAAACAGATAGCGGGGCCTTACCGGATTGTCTCTCTTTCCACAACTGACAAAAAGTGATAAGAACAAACATGCTAAAAATAATCCAATCAATATCCTTTTCATAACAGCTCCTTTTTTTCGCTTTCGTGGTTGTTCTCGCTTAGAAACGATAGGTGAATGATAATCCAGAACAGTGGAAAAGCATCTTATAATCCCCGGGCATATTGTCAAAACGGTGATCGCCGTTTACATCCTGGAGATCTTTTATCTCTCGGCTCTTGTGTGTCACCAGTTGATAATCATAGCCGAACTCGAAGGAATCTATTTGATAAGATAGCCCCAAATTGAAGCTATGTTTGTCTCCCACGTCGGGAATCAGCAAGGTAAAGGTGGAATTGGGAATGGGAGACTTTTCGAAAAAGTAGCCTCCTCGCACAAACAGTCTCTCAGTTAAGATATATTCTCCGCCCAGGCTGAATCTGGTTATGTTATCCCAGTTGAATGGAATCTTGGTTTCCCTCACTTCCAGATAGACTGTGTCCTGCTCGCCCGGAGTGAGAATCATATCTTTGGTATCAAGATATTCCAGCCTGGACCAGTTGGCCGAACTTATATCACAGGTTAAGGTCAGTTTCTCCATCGGCTTATACATCACCCCCGCACCAATCTCTCCCGGAAGGGGAAGCGTGGTTTCGAAATCCCCATCTCTATAATAGCCAGTCCCCCCTCTAATCTGAGATTCAGAGGTGGGTATATCCGGGAAATACATCTCCAGTTCAATGTTTCCGGAAAGGTCGATGTCAACCGGGCTCTGATAGGAGAACCCAAATTGTAGTTTGGGGCTTGCCTTATAAAGGATTCCCGCATTGAATCCCATTCCCCAGCCATCAGTCTCCATATAGACGTCTACCGGAAAGAAATCATAGGGTCGAGGATATATGCTGGGAACCAATACCGTCCTTCTAAGCCCAAAATCAGCCCTCTGTATGCTCAAACCCAGCCCCAAGGAAAGCTTTCCCTCCATAAAGCTTTTTGCCACAGTGGGATGCAGATCCCAGATTAAAATGTCTGTCTTATGATCAAACTCAGGATACGGAACATCGTTATCAAATCCTGAGGGAGGTTCATACAGATCCCATTGAGATTCCAGTTTATAAGGAACATAGAAAGCCACTCCCCCGGTGAAGCCTTCTATCTGGGTGAATTTATAAAAACCGGAGAAACTGGGGAGGAAAAACGCTCGATCCTCAGGATAATATGTCTCCTCTGGATAGCCTACAGAATAGCCGTAGCCTGATTCTCCCAGATTTATATTGGGGGCATATTCTGGACGGAAATTGAGGGTATACAGATTCATGCTAAACTCGGAGTTGGGAAGATATGCCAGTCCCGCAGGATTCCAGAAGGCGGCGCTCCAATCGTCAGCCAATCCTCTGAAAGCTCCTCCCATGTTCAGGGCTTTGGATCCGACCCCGGGGAGAGCGAAACCACCCCCAGCCAAGGAGGAACCTGCCCACACGAAAACAGCCAAAATCATCCCAAGAAGAATAAACCGACTCTTCATCTCTCACCTCTTGCTTTTAGGTTTTACATGGCTTAGTCAACATTTTTTTATCTCTGGTATGAACCAGAAGATTTATACCTCTGGCAGAAGAGTTACCAGAAGTCCTGCCAAAGTTTTCCAAAATTAAAACATTTTTTTTCCTTTGTCAACGATTTTTTTACAAAATTGGAAATTCTTTGAATAAATTGTGGTCATGTTACCGAAGTCTTTGAATTATTTGAAGTAAAGGCTTGAGGATGTCCATAAAGGGCTGGCGAAGGAGGAAGGTGATACGGAGCATTCATATGCTTCCATGTAAATATCCCATCACACTCGGGCTTTGGATGGTGACTCAACTTCCCCGGAGCTGGGATGGTTTTGTTGGAAATAGGAAACTTTTCCTTTCGTCTAAACGTAAAAATACTTTGTAAAAGATTAATTTGAAATTCCCTCAATGATGGTGAAAATCTTGCGGTTAAACTTCAATGGATATGTCATGTATATCTCCGCTTATGATCCATACATAACAAAATAAAACAGCTACAGGAGGTGTAAAATGAAAAGATTGCTTTTACCTGCAATTTGTGCGGTGTTGCTTCTGCCTTTCTTTTTCAATCCCAATCTGTATGCTCAGTCAGGAAGAATTTGTGGGGTTGTCCATACCAGAGATGGAAAGGCCTTCGAGGGTCCCATCCGCTGGGACAGAAATGAAGCTTTCTGGGATGACATCTTAGACGCCACCAAAAAGCGTGAGGGAAGACATTGGGAGGGAAGACGCCGGGAAAAACACATAAGCATCTTTGGCCTGCGCATAAGCTGGGATGAGGAGAGCACAGAGATTGAAGCCAGCACCGGGATTCAGTTCGGTTATATAAAGACTCTGGAAAGGCGATCCGGAAACAAAGCCATACTGGAACTTAAAAATGGGGAGAGAATAACATTCTATGGCTATAGTACGGATGTCGGATCCGGAGTAAGAGAGATTTTAATCGACGATCCCCAGGAGGGAGAGGTGGAACTGAGCTGGGATGATCTGGATTTAATTGAGTTTGCCGAATGTGATCCAGAACAAATATCCAAGCCCCAAAAGCGACTTTACGGAGAGGTGGAGACCCGACGGGGGGACAAGTTCAAAGGTTTCATCACCTGGGATATGGATGAACTTTTTTATTCAGACATACTGGATGGAGAGCAGAGGCATCGAACCCGAAAGACCCCCTTCAACAAGATAAAAACCATTGAGAGGCGATCCTCCAGCTCAGCCTGGGTAACCTTGAGAAATGGTGACAGGATAAGGCTGTCCGGAACCAATGACGTGGATAGCGGAAATCGAGGAATCGTGGTCAAAGATACTGACTTCGGACGGGTGATTGTAGAATGGGACGACTTTGACCAGCTAAAGCTTCTGGATGGGGGAGAGAAATATCTGGTGGAATATGATGAACTCGATGAAATTAGACCACTTTATGGCATGGTCTATGATGAGGATGGTGACAGCTACCAAGGGTTCATCCGCTGGGATGACGATGAAACCTATACCTGGGAAAGGCTGGACGGTGAATACAGAGGTCTGGAGGTGGATGTAGAATTCTCCCAGATCGCTCAAATAGAAAAAATATCCTCCCGTTCCTGTCGGGTAACCACAAGAAACGGTAACAGCTTCAAGCTCTCTGGCTCCAACGATGTGAACGATGAGAACAAGGGAATCTATGTGATCACCGAGGAGGGTGACGAGATTGAATTGGACTGGTATGACTTCGATAAGGTGATCTTCAAACATAAATAGGAAAATCCATTTGATTCATTTAGGTGTTGCGTCAGGATATTGTCCCATAGATCCTGAGATTATCCTGACGACAAAGCATCGGGACCATCTCAAGATCCGTTAGGACAAAGTCCCAATGCAACGAGAAAATCATTCAAAAAAAACTTGACAAAAAAGAATCGAGTAATAAATTAAGATAAAACAAAGACCTTTTAAACTAGTTCAGCGAAACTAGAAAAGGTGAGATGAGAATAATACGGTTGGAAATATCTGCCTTCCCTCTAAAGAACTGAGGGAGGGTATTTTTTTGCCCGCCGCTGTAGCGTAAGGAGGAGCCAGTTGCCCAGAAAACAAAAAAGCATGGTGGTGATGGATACCAAGACAATCCAGAGGGCGTTGGTCCGCATCGCCCATGAGATTGTGGAAAAAAACAAGGGCGCGGAGAACATGGCAGTCATCGGAATTCAAAACAGGGGAGCATATCTGGCGGAGAGAGTAGCCAAGTTGATTGAAGAGATCGAAGGAGTCGAGATTCCGCTGGGGCTGATGGACATAACCTTGTATCGGGACGACGTGCAGACCAAGTTAGAGCAGCCTGTGGTCCAGAAGACTGAGATTCTCTTCGATGTCGTGGATAAAGTAATCATCCTGGTGGATGACGTACTGTTCACCGGAAGAACCGTTCGAGCGGCTTTGGACCAGATCATAGATTTCGGCAGACCCAGAAGCATTCAGTTTGCGGTCTTAATAGACAGAGGGCACCGCGAGCTTCCCATCCGAGCCGATTACGTGGGCAAGAACATCCCCACAGCCAAAGAGGATCGGGTAAAGGTGAAGATAAAAGAGGTGGATGGAGAAGATAGCGTATCTATCATCAAGCAGTAAAGAGACAAAAGGAAAAATGAATTGTGAACCATAAACTATGAACTGATAGTGGAGGATGGATGAAATTGAAAAGTAAGCATCTCCTCGGTTTAGAGGGGATGAGCAGAAAAGAGATAAATCTGATCTTAGACACCGCGGAGACATTCAAAGAGATCCTATCCCGTCCCATAAGAGTGGTTCCCACTTTAAGAGGCGTTACTGTGGTAAATTTATTTTATGAACCCTCCACCCGCACCCGCATCTCTTTTGAATTGGCAGAAAAACGCCTTTCTGCCGAGGTGGTTAATTTTTCTGCGGCTATCTCCAGCTCTCGAAAGGGCGAGACGTTGAAAGATACGGTGCGAAATATCGAAGCCATGAAGACCGACATGGTGGTGGTGCGGCATCAAGCCTCCGGGGTTCCCTATTTTCTGACCCAATGCCTGGATTCCTCCATAATCAATGCTGGAGACGGCGCGCATGAGCATCCTACCCAGGGACTTTTGGATCTTTTCACCATTCGGGAGAAATACAAAAATGTCAAAGGTTTGAAGGTGGTCATAGTGGGAGACATAAAATACAGTCGGGTGGCAAGGTCGGACATGTGGGGACTTTCCATCATGGGAGCAGACGTCTCTTTGTGCGGTCCCTCCACCCTGCTACCAGTGGAGATCGATAAGATGGGGGTGAAAGTATACTCTGATCTAAACAAAGCTTTAGTGGGTGCGGATGTGGTCATTGTTTTGAGGATTCAACTGGAAAGACAAAAAGGTGGGCTTTTGCCTTCACTACGGGAGTATACCAACAAATTCGGAATCACCAAAGACAGATTGAAAAGGTTGAATGAAAATTTCACCATCATGCATCCGGGACCCATAAACCGAGGAGTGGAGATCACCCCGGAGGTGGCGGATGGACCCCATTCAGTGATCTTGGATCAGGTGACCAATGGAGTGGCGATAAGAATGGCGGTGCTTTACCTCTTAAGCGGAGGGGAGGGAAAAGTTGAATAACTCTGAAAAATTAAAAATCCCATCGCCGGCGGGAGAAGAAAAAAAGAAATCTGGTTCGTATTTCGATCTTGCCATCATCGGCGGCAGGGTGATTGATCCGGAAACCAAAATGGATCGAATGGCTGATATTTTCATCCGGGATGGAGTGATCATAAAAGTAGAGAAGACTAAAGACAAAATCAAAGCAAGAAAGACAATCGACGCTAAAGGCAAGATAGTTGTGCCCGGCTTGATAGATATGCATACTCACCTACGGGAGCCAGGAAGAGAGGATGAGGAGACCATATATACAGGCTCATGTGCGGCAGTGGCTGGAGGTTTTACCTCTATCTGCTGTATGCCCAACACTCAACCCCCCATCGATAATCAGGAGACGGTAAAATTCGTTTACCAAAAGGCAAAAGATGCCAAATGCAAGATATATTGCGTGGGGTGCATAACCAAAGGACAAAAGGGGGAGGAACTCACCGAGATATATGATCTGGTTCGCGCTGGCGTGGTGGCCATCTCTGATGACGGATTGTCGATTGCCAATTCTCAAGTATTGAGAAATGCCTTAGAATACAGTCGGATGTTTGACCTGCCGGTGATATCTCACTGTGAGGATTTGAATTTGTCCGCCTGTGGGGTTATGCATGAAGGGTTTGTTTCCACCACCTTGGGAATGTGTGGCATTCCCTCCATAGCAGAGGAAACCATAGTCGCCCGTGACATAAAATTGGCGGAGTTTACCAAAGCAAGAATACATATTGCACATGTTTCCACCGAAGGATCGGTGGATCTAATCAGGCAAGCCAAAAAGAGGGGAATAAAGGTTACTTGCGAAGCCACCCCTCACCATTTTACCCTGACTGACCAGATAATAAGAACATTCGATACCAATGCCAAAGTAAATCCACCCTTGAGAACAAAAAGGGATGTAGAGGCTATAAAAAGGGAGCTTTCCGATGGTACCATAGATTGTATCGCCACCGATCACGCTCCTCATTCTATCGAGGAGAAGGAAGTGGAATTCGATGCCGCCCCGTTTGGCATGGTGGGACTGGAGACAGCTTTAGGATTGGTAGTCACCGAATTGATCAACAAAAAGGTCTTATCCTGGGCTCAAGCCATAGCCAAAATGACTGTCAATCCCGCAAGAATTTTGAATCTTAAAGCTGGGAGAATAAAGAAAAACTTTCCCGCAGATATCACCATCATAGATCCTAAAGCCTCGTGGATTGCTGACCCAACCAAATTTCAATCCAAATCAAAGAATTCTCCATTTGGCGGAAGAAAACTTCGGGGCAAGGTTTGTTGCACCATAGTGGACGGGAAAGTGGTGTATGAGGGGTAGTTTCTGTCCGAAAGTCCCCAAATGGGGACATTTCTGACCTACGAATGGCAAAGAGAATAAGGTCTTTTTCATTTGCCACACAAAAGAGGGTTAAGTATGGGAAGGATTTTTGGCTAATCAGGAGAGTTTAATTGATCTTCAGCCTGCCCACCAAGTCGGTGATTCTTTTTATCCTCTTTTCTTTTAAGTATCCGTTTAATCCGTTGACAATTTTAACGGATGTCTGCGGATCCACGAAATTTGCGGTTCCTATCTGAATCATACAGGCACCGGCTAAGAGAAACTCCAAAGCGTCCTGCGTGTTCAAAATCCCTCCTATCCCGATTACAGGCAGATTTACCGCTTTTGCCACCTTCCACACCATTGCCAGTGCTACAGGTTTTATGGCAGGACCGGAAAGTCCACCGGTTATGTTTCCCAGAATCGGCTTTCTTTTCTCTGTATCAATCGCCATCCCGATCAGAGTGTTGATCAGAGAGACCGCGTCTGCACCAGCCTCCTTTACCGCACAAGCGACCTCCACTATGTCTGTCACATTGGGGGAAAGCTTGGCAATTATGGGATATGAAGTATGATCTTTGATTTGTTTTATGCACGCAAATGCTGATTCGGGGTTTGAGCCAAAAGCTAATCCCCCTTGCTCCACATTGGGGCAGGAGATGTTTATCTCCAGCATGTCAATTCCTCTGCAGCGGGAAAGTCTCTTGACCACCTCCACGTACTCTCCAATGGTGCTTCCTGCTACATTGACGATTATTCGGGTCTCAAGCTTCCTCAAGAAAGGAATCTTCTCCTTGATAAAGTTCTCCACTCCCAGGTTAGCCAGACCAATGGCATTAAGCATTCCACTTGGGGTCTCCACTGTTCGGGGAGCTGGATTCCCCTCTCGTGGGTTTAAGGTTATGGATTTGGTGATGACGCCGCCCAGTTTGGAAAGATCGATTAAAGCATCGTATTCCTCACCATAACCGAAAGTGCCGGATGCCACCAGAACCGGATTGGAAAATCTCACCCCCGCTACATTCACCGAAAGATCATATTTCTGTCTCAAATTGATTCCCCGAAAGAAATTATCAAAAAATCTCCACTAAAAGACTTGCCTATATATGAAATTTAATTTTTCACAAAGAGCTAAGTTCAAATTTTTTCTGAAATTTAGCAAAACTCACTCCAAATTTACCTCTCTGGCATCAAACACCGGTCCATCCACACATACCCTTTTGTAAATTCCATCCTTTTTTTGGACCACGCATCCCCAACAAGCCCCCACCCCGCATGCCATGTGTATCTCCAGGGAGATCTGGCAGAAAAGGTCTAATCTTTTCGCAATATCTGTCATCCTCTTCAGCATCATCTGAGGTCCACAGGAATAAACAGCCAGCTTTCTGGGGTCATACTTTTTCTTCTTTATCTCTTTTTTAAAAATTTCGGTGATCAAACCCTTTCTTCCCACACTGCCATCATCTGTGGCTACGATCAAATTGGATCCCATGCTGTTTAATTTTTTAGCATACAGAAGCTCTTCTTTGCTCTTAGCCCCCAAGAAAAATGTCACTTTGTCTTTGTCAAATCTTTTGATCAGTTGGTTAAGAAGAAACCACAAAGGAGCAATCCCCATCCCTCCTGCCACCAGCATAACCTCTTTTTCCTTTTGGGGCAGGGAAAAGCTATTGCCTATTGGTCCCAGAACATCGACTATATCGCCCGGAGCTTTCCTTGACAGAATCTCAGTCCCCTTTCCCACAACTTTGAACAGAATTTCAAACTCAGTTTTGTTTTTTCCCACGCGGTGAATGCTAAATGCTCTCCGGAGCAAGGGATAATTATTTGAACTGACTTTTATATGGACGAAATTCCCTGGCTTTGCTGTTTTAGAAATATGAGGGGAGAAAAGGGTGAGTTTGAAGACTTTTTTCTGGAGCTTTTCATTAGATAACACGGGGGCTACGAGCTGGTGAACCATTTTAATCCTACCAAGTATGTGGTTCCTCGGTTGGGTCGGTATGTATATCTTCACCCTCATCTGGTGGCTTCACCTCCACGGTGTATATGAACCATCCGCCCAACTGCATCATATCGATCTCTTCTACATCGAAGGTGGTGTTCAAAGCCGCCTCCTTAGCCGCTTCATCTATCCACACGTTTTCAAGTGAGTTCACTACCACTGCATCGCTTACCGTCCCATCAAAGTCAATTCTGATCTTTAGCACCACCGCCCCTCTGATGCCGGATAGAATCTCTGTCTCCGGATACACAAACTCTCCCTTTTTGATAGTTTTCGGAGCCTTTGGTATCTGTGGTCCAGAGGTGTCGGGCAACTCTACCGTGGTAGTGTCGCTCTCCTCTTCTTCAGTCGGAGAGGTCTCCCTTGGTGCAGGCAGAGTCGGCTGAGACCTTTTGGAAAGTCCCAATTTTATTCGGGCTTCCTCTGCATATTCTGACTCTGGATACTCATCTATTACCTCCTGATAAGCTAAGGCCACCGTGCTGTCGCCCGGATTAGCAAAATACTCCATGGTCCAGGCTTTGGCATAAGCGGATTTTCCGACATACTGGTTCTGAGGAAATTCCTCTATTATCAGATCATACAAAGCCAAGGCGGAATCAACTTCATTCTCCTCAAAAAGAAGCCTTTCCGCCTCCTGATAAATCTTCTCTGCATTGTCCATGTCAAGAGCAAAAGATTCCAGCGATGCGTTCAAAAACTTCAAAGCCGGCTCCAGATAGTCCGATTCAGGATACTCAGCCAGAATTCTTCGGTAGATCTCCTCAGCTTCAACAGTGTCCTGCATTACATTTTCCAAAATCCAGGCGGCGGCGTAAAGCGATTTGGCAGCGTATTCGGATTGGGGAAACTGATCCACCAAAGTCAGATACTCAGCCAAGGCTGAATCAGGCTGATGCATCTGAGTAAGGTAAAGTTCTCCCAGCAAAAACAGAGCTTTGCCCGACTTTTCCGCCTCCTCATCCGAGAGCTGATTTTGATATTCCTCTATTTTAGAGATATTTGCACTCAGCGCCAGCGCCTCCTTGGCTATCTCTGATTGGGGGTTTTCAAGCTTACAGCTTTCATACATTTCTTTGGCTTTCTGAAGATCACCAAACCTATCCTGATATATCTGCCCCAGTTTAAAATAGGCTTTTGCCGACTCCCCCGTCTTGGGATAGCTTTCTGTTGTCTGACAATATTCCTCCATGGACAGAGAGAGTTCATCCAGAAAATAATATCCTTCAGCAATCTTCAGCTTGACCGAAGGGAGCTTATCAGAGAACTTCTCATCTTCTGAAAGCTCGGCATAAATTTCCATCCCCTTCTGATAATCTTCTAACACATAACAGCATTCCCCCTCTCTGAATTTAGACTCGAATAAAAGGTCTAAGGAGGGTTTGTGTTTTTCCACCCCAGCAAATGCCTCTTTAGCTTTAGCATAATCTTTTTTCAGCCAGAAACAATCTCCTATATGGAACTGGGTTATGGCGACGAGAGTATCCGGATCAAACTCATTTAAAGTCTTCTCATAATAGGTTATGGCGTCAGTATACTCCTTCCTTTGAAAATAAATCTCTCCTATCATGAAGCAAGCCCTTCCCTTTCTTCTCCTGTCGATCCTTTTCGACTCAAGTAAGCTGTTAAGTGAACTTATGGCTTCTATTTCATCCCCGGAAAAGTAATGGCACATGCTTATATAGTAATGTGAATTAGCCCCTAACTTGCTTTTGGGAAAGCTGTTTTGAAGCTCTTCAAATTTTCTTTTCGCCTTTACATATTCTCCCATGTTGAAATAGGCTCTTCCGATCAAGAACAAAGCATCATCTGCCCACTTGCTTTTGGGATGGAAGGTCAATACCTTGGAGGCTTTCTTTATGGCGTTTTCATAGTGGGTCCTGCCAGCCGAGTTTCGTGTCTTGGCAGGAGCCCTTTTCTGCACATTCTCTCCTTCTTTGAAGCTCTTCTTGGCATTGTAAAAGGTGTTGTAGTAGGTGCAGCCACACAGAAGAGAAAACAAAATAAAGAAAACAAAAATTTTACTCTTCCACATTCCGTGCCTCATGCTTTGGTTCCTCTTGTACCCATCCCTGTCTCAAACCCGAGTTAAAAAAACTTACCACAGCATATCCATATTCTTCTGGCAGAATTTTCCTGTTTATTGATACGTGCCTGCTTGCCTTAAAGCTGGGGAAATATTGACCCATCAGGCTTACATAGACATCCTCGGAGATTTCCTCTTTTATAAATCGGAAGGTTTCTTCGCTTCCGGTTAAGTTATCGGGCAAAATCAGATGACGTATAATCAATCCTCTTTGAGCAACACCCCACTTATCGGTAACTAAATTCTCCACCTGCGAATACATCAGCTTTATCGCGTCTCGATTCACCTCCACGTAATTTCCCACCGCCGAGAGTTTTTTGGCTTTTTGGTTGTCTGAATAGCGCATGTCCGGAAGATATACATCGATTACTCCCTCCAGGAGTTTCAGGGATTCGGTGTCATCATATCCAGAGGTGTTGTAAACCAAAGGAAGATCAAAACCTTTCTCCCAGGCAAAAGAGAGAGCCTCAAGTATCTGGGGAACAAAATGCGTGGGCGTTACCAGATTTATGTTGTGGCACCTCTTGGATTGGAGAAAAAGCATCATATCTGCCAGTTCTGGGGTGGTTATCTCTTTTCCATGTCTCATCTGGCTGATGGGGAAGTTCTGGCAGTAGATACATCTCAGACTGCAACCGGAAAAGAATATGGTTCCCGATCCTTTAGTTCCGGAGATAGGCGGCTCTTCACCATAATGGACATTGTAGCTTGCCACCTTAGGATTCTTTCCCACTCCACAAAATCCCTTCTCTCCTTTCAGCCGATTCACCCCACACTTTCTGGGGCACACCACACAATTCTCCAAAAGCGCATATGCTTTTTCTATTCGCTCTTTGATATCTTTCACTTTCATGAGAATTTAAAAAACCCGAACTGATGTTTTTGTAGTTGCGCAATTCCTGGTTCGACAAGCTCACCATCCTGAGCCTGTCGAAGGATTGAGCACAAAAGCCCGATCACCCCGCCGTTGGCGGGGGATTTTCAATAAATCAGACAACTACAAGAGCTGTTTTTATTCCGAATAGATACAGTTACATTCATTTAAAGTATTTCACCAGCGACGGCAAAATCTCGCCAGACTTCCCTAACAGGCTTTCATCTACTATATGGCTAATCTCTGTAGGGGATATGTTAACTTCCATCACGTAAGCTCCACCTCTTTTGGCGATTAAGGGTAATGAGGCGGCTGGATGCACCACCGCGGAGGTGCCGACAGAGAAGAAAAGGTCACACTCAGATGACACGGCAAAGGCATAGTTTATAGCATCCTGAGGCAACATCTCTCCAAACCAGACCACGTCCGGACGGATATTCCCGCCGCAGGGACATTTGGGAGGAATGCCATCGATGGTTCCCTCTAAGCTTTCATATTTTTTCCCGCACTGGATGCACTTGTTCCTTCTTATGTTCCCGTGAAGCTCGATTACGTTCTTTGACCCTGTCTTCCGGTGAAGTCCGTCCACATTCTGGGTGATTAAATCGAATTTATCAAAATATCTCTGGAAATCGACTAAAGCTAAATGTCCGGGATTGGGCTTGATCTCCTCGATTATTTTTCTCCGATATTCATACCATTCCCAGACCAACTCTGGATTAGCCATGAAGGCATCGAAGGTCGCCAGCTCCTCCGGACGGAACTTCTTCCACAAACCCTCCTCACCCCGAAAAGTGGGAACACCGCTTTCTGCCGAGATACCTGCCCCGGTCAGGACCACCACCTTGGTTTTCTTTACCAGAAGCGATTTTAATGCATCCGAAATCGAAATTCTTTTGCTCATTTTATTCCTCCTCCCCCCCTTATATACCTCATATCTACAGTTAGTCAAGAAATTTTGCCAAGGGCCGTGAGAAGGTCAAACGAAAAAGAGTCGTGTTGGAGTGTCAAGCTTTAGCTTGACCCAAAAAAGCCAGGGGGGTTTATATCACGTTTGGTCTGCCTAAAGGCAGACACTCCAAAACCATCCGTTGCTCTGGAGTGTCAAGCCGTCAGTGCCTTTTACTTTAGCTTGACCTGAAAGCTTTTTAAAGACACCCAGCTTTATTATTTGGAAAAATCTTTTGCCCATGAAAAGAAAAGAGCGGAAATGAGAGAACCAGCAGCTAACTTAAGTTAGGTACTGGTTCTCATTACACAAACTTATAGCTTTATCCAAAAAAAGCTTGTTTGTACTGAATGCTATTCTTATCTTTGCTGTGTTTTATTTATGGTTTTTTAAACATGTAACAAAGATGAAAAAGATTTTCCTTCTGTTATTGATTATATGCTCATGTTGGTTTGGATTGGTGGACAAAGCATGTGGACAAACCGGGGAGGAGGTGGTCTCAACCAGCGTGACCAAAATCGACACCACCCTCGAGAGAAAATCTCCCATGGGTGCGCTTTTAAGATCGGTGGCCTTTCCGGGGTGGGGACAGTTTTACAATCGAAGATATTTCAAAGGGGTGGTGGTGTTCGGGGCAGAGACAACCTTCATCACCTTAGCCGCCATCGAATGGAACCGAATGATTAAACACAAGAGAAATTTCCAGAATCCCGATTATCCGGACAGATACTGGGAATTTGAACAATTCGAGTTCTACGAGGACAGACGAAATCTATTCTTATGGATCACCGCCGGCATCGTCTTCTTGAGCATGTTTGATGCCTATGTGGATGCTCATTTATACAACTTCGATAGGGAAGAAGTAAGAGATTTCTCAATCAGTCTCATCCCTGAAACCAATGGCGGGAACGACATGAGGATCGTGTTTTCTATACCATTTTAGAAAAAACTCAATCTCTCAATTCTCAAATCTCTACTCTCAAATCTCAATAAATGTATCTGGCAATGTCCAGCTTATACTGATAAGGATCGATGGTCTTCAAGATGGTTCTTTTGTGCTTGCCGGTCTTATCATCGATTTTGGTTAAGTCTACAGTTTCCATTTTATCCTTTTTACCAAATTTGTCGGCGATGATCGCCATCTCCGGACGGGAAAGCTCAGCCGGATTGGCTTTCATCACCACTCCCACCTCTCCGCTATCCAAGATCACCACCGAGCCCACTGGATAGATGCCCAGCATATTTATGAAAACCTTCAAAAGCACCGGATCAAAAGCCTTCCCTTCCTTCCCCAACATTCTCCTTAAAGCCTCATCCGGAGTCAATGGCGTCTTGGCATATACTCTACCTGAGGTCATAGAGTCATATACATCCGCGATGGTGACTATACGGCTGAACAGATTCAAATCTTTCTTGAAACTCAGCTGGGGATAGCCGGAAAGATCCAGTTTCAAATGATGTTCAAAAGACACCACCATGGCTCGGGTGGAAAATCTGTCCAGGCTGCGTTTGGACAGAAGAGTTTTTACCCCAAACACCGGGTGTTTTCTGACCTCCTCCCATTCCTGCTCATTCAACTCGCCCGCCTTGTTAAGAATGTTAAGAGGCAACCTCACCTTGCCCACATCATGAAACAAGGCGGCAAAACCCAGCTCGCTTAATTCTCTTTTGGAAAGACCTAACCTGACACCCAATGAAACTGAGAGGACACAGACATTAACCGAGTGGGCAAAGGTATATTCATCGAAGTTTTTGATGGAGGTCAAACTCATCAAATTGGTCTCGTTCTTGATGAGTTGATCTATTAAAAACTGGATGGCCCTCTTGCTTTTGACTGTATTTATACTTCGTCCGGTTCTTCCCGACTCCATCATTTCCTGAGCCACGGAAATGGTTTTAAAGAACCTTTTCTTTGCCAGTTTTTTTTGATTTTCCGGCAAGGATTCATCACCCACGTCCCATTCCGAGGCAAATTTCTCTATCCTGATATGCTGGATGTTCGAGGAGAGGATCCTTTTCTGCAAGCTCTCAAAAGGATTCTCACATTCCATATCCGCATGCGCCAGAGCAAACACAAATTCATCCAGCTCTTCCGCAGTTAAGGGCGAGCTAATAACCAGACTCTCAAATTGCAGCTTCCTGAAGGTCTCCATAAGGAATTTGCTGGAGACGTAACCGTCGAAGGAGAATTTCAGTCTGGTCTCATTTAAAAACAGATAACCCTCTTTTGATTTGACAAATATCTCCTGTTCTTTTTCCAGCAGGGCTTTAATCAGCCCAAATAGGTTTTCTCCCTGTCTTTCATACACCAGATTTGATCTGTCGTATATCTGGGCGGTTCGTATAGAGACATAAAGTTGACAAACCAGACTCTTTCCCTGCTTCAGAAGATAGAGCTTTTGCACCTTAGTCACTTCTTCCTTTTTTGTCTTAGTTGGGCTTTCTGTGGTCAAAGTATCTCCTTGGTTAAGAGGATTCTAAGATTGAGTGACTTTGGTGGGCTCGTCTCTTCTTGTTAGCCGATATTCTATCCGCTGTAAGGCATACTGACAGGCTTGCCGAATGGCTTTGTTTCTCTTTTTGCTGAGTTGAACTAAGGCTGCCTTTGCTTCAGGAGCATCGATTAAGCTTAACGCCCCGATGGCAAAGATACGGGTCTCATTATGTTTATCTCTTTTCAGCCAGCTTCGTTTGTTCACCATCTTCACCAGAAAGGAAATGGCCTCTCCTTTGGCGATGGTGGCAAATGACTCCAACATATTCTTTTTTTCTTCCGGGGCTTTATCTTTAAACTGATCATCCCCCAAGATATTCATCAGCACCGGCATTGCTTCTTTTTCCTTTCTCTGTGCCAGCCCCCGTAACGCTAAGATGCGAATCCTTTTGTCCTTATCTTTTAAAGACGAGATCAGAAGGGTTCCTGCTTCAGATCCAGGGATTTTGAAAAGCGCAGTAACAACCTCTCTTCTCACCCTCAGATCCGGGTGATGGATAACCTGCTTCAAGAATTTGCTTCCTCTCTCAGAACCGATTGTCCCCAAGACAAAGACCACATTTCGCACCACATACCAACGCTTATCAGATGTACCCTCTCCCAGAAGCTCCGGATGATCTTTCCCTTTCTCCATCAACACTTCACACACCATCCTGCGAGCCAAAAAGCCTTTCAGGTCTCCAAGCATATGAATGATGGGAGAGATGGAGTTCCAGTTCAGGGAGAAGAGATATTCTTTAACAGTTGAAAATTCGGTGATCTCCCTCTCATTCAGAATCTGAGAGATCCTCTTGATGTTCTCCTCCTCCCCAGCCCCATCCACCACTTTTCTTGTTCTTTCAGCTTTATTCTTTTTAAGAGGGTCTGTATGTTCGGGAGATTTTTGCATCATCTTCTCAAATCTCTTCAGCCCCCGAACCATCTTCGCCGCAGAGTGGAAATCAGTCATGTTGATAAGTGTGCCTAAAATCCTTTCCACTGTCTCCATCATCTGGCTGAACTCAGAAAAATCTTTTTCCTCGATAAAGATCTCAGTTAATATATTTAGGAACCCATCCAAGGATCTGCGCCGATTATCCATTTCCAGAAGCTGTTGGATGCTTTTAACCTCCTCCGGTGAGAACTCCTTGAGTCTCTTCAAAAGCTTTCTGGTCTGTTCTTCTCTGGATTTGTAAGTCAAATCCTGTCGATCTTCCACGCCCAGCTCCGCGCCCTGTTCAGCCGGGACTATCTCTGAGTAGAGAAGTCGACTAAAATCCCAATCATCAGGAATATCTTCCGCAGAAGGTACATCCACATCCAAAAGATCATCCACCACCAGACATTTAATATGATTGAGATCCTTCTCCCACAGCATGGTCACCATATCTTCTTCCAAGTCTGTGGATTTCAAAGTTGCCTCCATCACCTCAACCAAATCCTCAATCTCTCCCTGCTCCAATCCTTTTAAAAAGGCAAGCTCCCTGATTCCATCCTTATGAAGAACATAAGCCAACCCTCCTTCCTTCTCTCCGTCTTCATACACTACTTTTTCGTCAAAGAGAAGTCGGGAGTGTTCGACATCCAGCTTCAGTTCATCCTGGGAGTCCAAAAACTCACTTAAGCTCAGGAAAAGTTTCCTTTTGAATTCTTTGGGGATGGGATTGTTGTCGGGGTAGATTAACAGGCTTTTTAAGGTATTGTTCAAAAGTTGAACAAGCCTCTTGACTGATTCGAGTTCAACTAAATTAAGCTCTTCAAATTCAGTTTCAAAATCAAATTCGGGCATACTACCCCCCGGGACGGATTCTTTCAATTTATCGACATCTTTAGAGCCAAAGATTACTATTTTCTTATGGTTAAGAGGGAAAAGAAAAGATTTTAGCGGAGGGTGTGCTTTAACGTTTTAATTCGTTTGCTATGAAATCCAACTCTAGCCGTTTGACTCGCAGTTATCAGACTAAGAATATTACTCGGGATTAGATATGATCCAGCATCTGGTCTGCTATCTCCGCAGACCTTTCCGCCTTATCCTTCGGGACCCAGATGGAGACCGGCACGGCAGAGGTGGTGCCGTGGCTTGGAAAGGTAATGGCAATGTCATCGCTCTTTATTATGGAAGGAATTCCTTCTTTCTTCAGCGAATCCTGAAGCATCTCCGCATACAGGCGGGAGGGAAGAGTTCTCAAGGGGACATAATTTATGCCTTGAGGAGATTCTTTCTCCAATTTATCCACCAAAGGAGCACCACAATCCGGGCATTTCTTCATACCCTTTTTATATTCAAACCGACATTGGGGACAGTAGGGCATATTCTTTTCTCCTTATCTTCTGCCTCTCAACTCAGTTCGATATACGTTTCTTCTCTGGACAAAGATGCACAGAAAATTTGTATTTTCAGTGTTTGACTCAAATAAAGCTCGCTTACTGAAGCAGTTTGTGATTCATTACTCAGCTTCTATTGAGACTGAAGGTGCAACCACACCTGCGCCGATGGTTCCGTTGGCGCCTGAAACGTTATCGGCAGGAAGTCCACCAGGAAGGTAAAACTCAATGCCCGGATAGTATAGGAAACTGGAACGGTAGGAAACCAGGAAAACCTGGTAAGTGCCAGTTATAAAGGTCAGTCCTTCGTAAAAGGCATCAGCCGCAATCCCAGTTTGTCCGATCTCAGTTGCGGGTATCAATGCCGTATATCCATTGCTTCCACTCGGTCTCACTATGCTTTTGAAATAGCCCGACGCACCGGATGACGGACTGAAGTAAACTACAACTTGATCTGCCTGTGCACTGGTGATAGTGGGATGATTTATATTAGTTATCTGGAACGAGCCAGGCATTAATACGGAAGTGCTCAGATTGAAATCGTCGTCAGCAGACGAGACGTTGATGGAAACGTTTTGTCCGAAACTAAAGAGCGGGAATCCCTCCAAGTAGTAATTGCCATTCCCCTGATTATCCAGGGTATCGGCGCCCACCTTCACCACTGCTCCGTCGAACGGATTGCCGTCACGCAAAATAGCAAAGTATGCAATATCTTTCCCTGAATTCACATCTTTTACCACTACCCCGTTGACGGTAAATTTATATTCTTCTGGAGTAGTGCGGGTAGTATCCTTTCCTCCGCAGGAAGGAAACAACATCAAACACAAAAAGAGAACTAATCCAATTTTCATAACTGTGAAATGTCTCATATTAAGCCCTCCATGATTATTCAAAACGGTAGCCATCCATTTGGACGCATTTTTTCGCACCCTGAATGGTCCAGCTACCAATTAAAACCTAATTCATAAATCCAGCGATTTCATCCTCTGGACAGCTTCCTTTAACCTCTCTTTATCCTCAATCAATGAAAATCGCATGTAACCTTCGCCGGAGGGACCTAAACCCGCACCCGGCGTGGTCACTATGCCAGTCTTTTCAATCAGCAAATTTGCCATTTTTTCTGAATCCAACCCAAAGGGGATTTTCGCCCAGACAAATATGCTCCCTTTAGGATTTTTCACCTCCCATTCTAAATCTCTCAAGCCTTTGACTAAAATGTCTCTCCTTTGTTGATACGTTCGGCGAGTCTCATCTATATCTTTATCTTCAAGAGAAAGCGCCACCACAGCAGCTTTTTGCAAAACATGAAAAGCTCCTGAATGTACGCTGACTTCTATTTGTTTAAGCGCATCTATCAACTTATTGTTCCCTACCACAAAGCCCAATCTCCATCCGGTCATACCGTAGGTCTTGGAGAACGAGAAAAACTCCAGGCAGTTCTCTTTCACTCCTTCAATCGTCAGTATGCTTTCCGATCTTTCTCCATCAAACGTTATCTCCGAATAAGCCATGTCCTGGCAAATGATGATCTCGTTCTCTTTCGCAAAATCGACTGCTCTTTGTAAGAACTCTCTATCTGCCAGAGCTCCTGTAGGATTGTTGGGATAATTTAGGAACAGAAGCTTGGCTTTGGATAAATCCTCCTTCTTTATTTTTTCAAAATTTGGCAGCCACCGGTTCTCT
>Ga0111202_125_pt1 | contig 23480 bp, 19 predicted proteins | sample DeeMarSWOR324_28_FD_80372 | JGI IMG/M metagenome (GOLD analysis project Ga0111202, IMG submission 80372) | candidate division Zixibacteria bacterium SM23_73_3 | reverse complement strand
GGTCGAGTGATCACGTGCTGGAACCCACAGATGTCATCCTGGGCGCCATAGTCACCATAGGGGTTCTCATCTATGTGACCACAATCCGCATCGATGTAAAGTCCCATATACATCTCCCTAATCTTCTTCACCCCGATGTTTTTTAAGATAAGATCTATCAGCACGAAATCCTCGGCATATTCGTAGCTCCAGGAATAGCTCCTCTGGGTGACCTGCAGATCCAGGGGAAAATGCTTCCGGCCATCCCAATCCACCTCCTCAGGCTTCCACGGAGAGAGCGGGATATCGGCTGAGGTATCGGTATAAACAGCAATTATGTCCTGTTCCGAGATGGCATCAGGTGAGTAGCAGGGTGCACTTGGTCGAATGCTTCTTTCCCGTATAGCACCATTCTCCCCGGCATCCGACCACATCTCGTAAATCCATTGCCATCCGTCACAAGCTACGGTAACATAGGGATGATCATCCACCAAAGCCCCGATCCACAACCCGCCTTGAAAAAGGTATTCCAGATCCGAACCCGGAGGATATTCACAGGAGGGGGCGGGCAAATCCTCATCCGGATTCGGATTGAAGCATCCCCCCTGGGACTCGTTAAGATCTCTGCCTTGACTTCCAAAAAATCCCCAGTTGGTAACGCAAAAATGCATTAGACCAACCCGATGCACCCTCTGCTGGGCATTGGGCAATTCCGCGGTCAGCTTGGCTGATCGGAGGAATTCTTTTTTTCCTCTCTCGTCCTCTCGCATCATGGTGGCACCGGATGGAGAGACAGAAAAACCACAAAGGATTATCCCTGACAACAATAAGAGTTTGGTCAAAAGCTTAACTGTCTTCATACATATCTCTCCTTGGTAAGTTTTCATTTCATTCACAGATTAGTTTATGGTCTTTTAAAACATGGTTCGTTATCAACTATGTCCTACCTTAGAAGTTTACCGACAGGCCCAGTTGGATATTCCTGCCCGGTCCATAATAAAGCGGATTCTGGTCGATCTCTTGACCCCTGTAAACAATATTGGCGTTAAAAGCAGCGTCGCGTTCATTCTGGCTCGTATCCGGCCGACCAGTGCTCCCGTAGACCGTGGCAACGTTCCTCGTGTCAAAGAGATTGTTGATCCATATCAAGAAGGAGTAATTAAACTTCCAGATCCTGAAATCCTTATTAAATCTCATGTCAACATTGCTCATGGCAGGCATGCGTTCGGAGTTGGGCAGAGGCTCTTCGCCCCGGCGCAACTCCAATCCGGGAAACGTGGCGCCGGGAGTGAAGGCAAATCCACTGTTATACTGCCAGACCACACTTATACCCCAGTTATCCGGCAACTTGTAGCCAAATAGCTTAGGATGTTCAGCTTCTGGAACCCGCAGGTCGAAATTTAAGGTTATTTGATGTCTCACGTCCCAGTCCAAGGGGAATTCCTGAATGGGTATATCTCCCTGCTGGAATCTGGCATAGTAATTGGATGCTTCAGATGAGCTTTTTCCGTAGGCGAAGGCATACTGATAGTTTATATAACCCGAAATGTAGCCTCCATATCTTTTGTTCAACTCCGTCTCCAAACCGCGCGCTCGTCCATAATCACTGTTGGCCCAATAGTCAAACTCCTTCGGCCCTATCTTAAGCACATCCGTGTTCAACTGTCCGAAGATGTCCTTGTAGAAGCCGGACAGGGTCAACTTATAGCTGGAGGAGATGGCATAGTCCACTCCCACCTCATATTGAATCTGCTTCATATAATCCAGATTGTAATTTCCAAACTGGGCCACTCCGATCTGAGTCCTCTGCATGTACATCCAGTGAAGCTCCGGCAGTTGATAGAAGTGTCCGTAGTTGAAATAAACTTTGGCTTTGTCGGTGATAGGATATGACACGCCGATGCGAGGAGAGAGCTTCGCCCGGGTATCTATGGGCACCTCCTCAGTCGGGGTTTCCTCTGCTTTCATCTCTCTTATGTCGCCGGACTGAATGAAGAAATCATAGCGGAAGCCCAAATTGGCGATCATGGCTCCGTATTCTATCTTGTCCCGAGCATAGAAGGCTCCTCGAATGGGTCGGCGGGTGTAAAAGTCACGAAATGCACCCCGGTCGGGCCAGGGACCATCGTCCGGTTGACCATCGTAGTGCGTATGGGGATAGCGCAGGTCGGCGAAGGTCATCCTCATCCTCTCCACCATGATCCCGGTCCTGAGCTGATGCTCCTTGCTTATCTGGCTGGTGAAATCGAATTTCAAGGTTAACATGGTGGATTGTCTTTTGTGATAGTAGGATCGGCGCTCATGTCCCCGATCATAGAAACCATCCACTCCATCCCACTTGCCGTTCTGATTGGAATCGTAATAGAATTCTCCCGGATCCCATGTGCCATTGGGATAGTCGAAGGTTCCATTTTCGTTTCTGTCTATGAAGGGGATTCCGGGTGACCAATCGTCGGTGGGGCTATCAAATCTCCCATTGAAGTTTAAGTCCTGATAATCTTCTCCAAAATCGTACTCTCCGTTTTTATTAATGTCAACGTAGGGCTCACCCAGGTTTATGTCCCCATCCACATAGGGCTCAGCGAAATCTATTCCATAGGTAGCTCCCCCTCCATAGGACTGGTGCTGTTTCCATGGGTTAAACTTGCCATCCGGTCCGTCCACCCCATCGTTAGGGTCGTTGGGGTCGTCGCTGTCAAAAAGAAAAGCTTCCGCGTTGTTCCATCGTCCCTCCCCCGGAAGATCGTGAACGTCAGCATCAAAACCATCCCAGGGATCGTAAACTCCGTTATTATCCCGATCCACATATTGTTCTCCCGGATCCCACACTCCGTTTTTGCCCTTGTTTATATCCTGAAAAGGCTCCCCCAAATCGTACTGTCCGTTTTCGTTTACATCCAGATAAGGCTCCGCATCATCCCATACTCCATTAAAATTAGCATCCTGACTGCCGGTAAAGCGCTCTGTATACTCCCATAAGGTGAAATCGCCCGGGGTGAGCGCACCACCCGGTTTGTCTGGATCACCAGGTCTCTGGAAATACATGGTGTAATACCGACTGATCTGAAGCTCATAAAATGAGCTTTTGCTCACGTTATGGGTGAAAAGCAAACTTAAAGAGTTGTTGTGAGCTTCAACCTGAGGGATGGTGAAAGGGGTGTAGCGATATTGCCATATATTTACCGCTCCCCTCGTCTCTTTCAAAGGATCCCCGCCGGATGGGTCAAAGTAGAGAGAATAGCGTTCCCAGTTCTGCTTATTGGAAAAAACCAGTTTTTTGTCGGCTGAAGCCCTATAGGTTAGCTTGAAGGTGGTAGAATACTCATTGCTCATTCTTTCCGGAATGTCAAACCCCAAAATCCGGTCCACTCTGTATTTCTTTTGGGTGGTCGGGGTGGCATGCTCGTTCACGTCATAATAGGTATCAGTCTTATAGGTAACTCCACTGAAATAATAGGCTAACTTCTCTCCTAAGAACTCGATTCCAATGGAGGGGAGTAAACGAGTAGTGAAGAAAGGGTCAGGTCCATTTAAGCTGAACTCCGCCCGATCACTGTTGCGGGAGTATTTGTTCAGCTTGGAGGCGCCAAAATCGTCGGTCATGAATTCGAAGCGGCCGGAGGTGGTCCTGCTCGAGCCCTCCTTGGTAATTAAATGTATGACTGCCGACTGAACGTTACCATACTCGGCATCAAATCCTCCCTTCATCACCGAGATCTCCTCGATGTCGGAGGAGGCAACGTCCATCCCCCCGGTAACCTTTCCCAGACCGCCCAAAAGATCTCGAGTCTCCACTCCATCCACGATGTATAGAGCCTCACCAGCTCTTCCACCCCGGATATGGAGCTCATTTGCTTTGGTCACAAAGCCCACCTGGGTGGCAAGTATCTGGGAGATCGCCTTCACTGGCATGTTCTCGATGTCCTCCCGGCCGATGGTTCTTACGCTGGCGGTGATATCCTTTTCGATCACCTTTCTCTCGCCCACCACGGTGACGCCCTTCACCTCAATGGCAGAGGCTTTCAGTTTGTAATTGACTTCGGAGGTGCGGTCGGATATCACCTGCACTTCCTTAACCGTCACCGAAATATAACCGATGAGGGAAGCGGTGATCGAATAGCTACCAGGGGGTATGTTGATGATGAAATAGGAACCATCCGGACCAGCCATATTACCCATGGTGGTCCCCTCAATTCGAATAGAGGCACCAGGCAGCTCAACGCCGGTTTCGGAGTCAATTACCCTTCCCGATATTTTGCCGGTCACGCCAGCAAAAGTGGGGACGCTTGATAGCAGCAAAAAAACCAGCCCAAAAATGAAGACGGTCACCTTCTTATTAGAAAGATACATAATCTAACTCACTCCTTTCTCCATTCACTTTGGTTCTCTAGGTTTAATTTTATCACCAGAAAAGTCAACTTCTGCCGTCTCTCATACAGATAAATAATAATGCAACTTTAATCCCTATTGTCAAGAGTTTTTTTGAATGCTTAACAAAAAATTTAGCTTCAAATCACCTCCCGAAAGTTATCCTTTACTTTGTTCTAAACAAAAATCATTCCTCCGTTTTGTTGTCGCATCATTTGAAGTTCCTCCTTTTAGACTTTGATACAAAATAAACCGTCATTTTTCCTTCAAACAAACAAAATAGATAACTGCCATCATCTGTACTAACAAAATACATACCAAAAGAGTGAGGGCAAAGAATTTTTTTTGTTCTGCTACCACTAATATTTTCAACGACTTAGCAGCACAGGAAAACAGAAGAAGAAGCAAGGTTCACATGATTTTTAATGTTTTCGCAGAAACCTGCGACAAAAATCCATGTCAGTGTGTTATTCTTTTATGAAGTAAAGAATTAGGAAATTCGCAAGAATAGACGATTTTTACAACTTAAAAGCAAAAATCTTCGAAAAATAAGCGCATCGGATCTATTCAAAGATGTAAGCTTCATCTTCGCAAATTCCACTTATCTGATAGATATTTTTTCTTTTTTAAACCCTGCGCCATCTTTAACTCTTCTTCTGAAACTTTAGAATTTTCCATCCGGGAAGCAAAGAATTTTTCGAAACCTCTCTTTAAAGCGGAAATGATCTCCTCCGGTTTAATTCTCCTCTTCAATATTTTCTCCATATTAGTCGACCTCTCATCCAGATTTTGCTTTACCATCTCCATTGAAATTTCATCAGGTAAAAGTTCAGCTAAACTATACTTTCCCTTTCCCATAAGTATGGAACCGTGTTGTATGAAGCTATCCTTTCTCCCCTGATGGTCTTGAAAGGAGAATCTTCTCTGCGCACTGCCGATCAGCTTTTTGCCTTCCACGGTTATCTCATATCTGGAACTGCTCACAAAGCAGGGCACAGAAAAGATGTGAGGTAAAGAGAATAACTTTTTGCCTCTGGAAAGCTTGACCCATTCACCTTCAATACCTAAAATACACATTGATTCTAACAAAGCCAAACTTAATTTCTGATAAGTCTGGATGGTGTTCTCACCCAGTTGAGCCAAATCATCACCGGATGCACACACGCTGTAGGTGATCTCGTTTTGATGCAGAACTGCCCTGCCACCAGTGATTCTTCTCACCACATGGATACCCCTATCTTTGCATTTTTTCAAATCAACTGTTTTTTCTGCCGATTGAAAGTAGCCCATGGAGACAGCTGGCGGTTCCCACAGATAAAGCCGAAGAACTGAAGGAGAAGTTCCTCTCTGGCAGGAAAGCAAAAGTGCTTCATCTAAAGCCATGTTGAAGAAGGCATCATCTGTCCCGGTGAAAATTATTCGCCAACTTTTCATCTCACAGGTTAATCCGGGGAAAGAGGTTGGTTGTCTTTGTTGAAGTCTTTGAATAGCTGGTCCAAATTTCCCAGAGCCATCCTGGCTGCCTTTTGTTCTGCCTCTTTTTTATTTCTCCCCACCCCTTGTCCTATTTTTTTCCCTTTAACTGACACCGCGATGGTAAATCTCTTCTGGTGATCCGGCCCCTCCTCTTCCAACACATCATATCTGGGCAATCCCAAGCCCAGAGCCTGCATATATTCTAAGAGCTCCCCTTTGTAATTGTGAAGGGCTTGATCAGTGGTGATCTCAATGTATTTTCTCAATATCTGCTCTCGGATTATCTTCTCTGCCGGGGCTACGCCACCATCCAGAAAAACGGCGCCGATGACCGCTTCATAAGCGTCGGAGACGATGGAATTTCTCTCCCTGCCCCCAGCTTTTTCCTCCTCCTCACTTAAATTAAGGTATTTACCTAAAGAGATGGATTTGGCGATTCGGCTCAAATTGGCTTCACTGACCAAAGTGGATTTTAGCTTGGTCAGATCCCCCTCGCTTTTGTCCGGAAAGTTCTCAAATAAGAACCGGCTGGTTATCATTCCCAGAACAGAATCACCCAAAAACTCCAGCCTCTCATTTGCTCGCAGATTTTCATTCTCCGGGGTATGGATGTATGATCTATGGGTCAGGGCTCGTTCCAAAAGCCCCACCTTTCTGAAACGATAGCCCAACCCTTCTTCCAGTTCCCGGCATTTTTTAAACCTGTCCCTTTTGGCGAATAATCTTCTAAGGAATGTAAGCAATTGAAGCGGCATGGGCTACTGTCGGGAAAGGGGGAATCAAAACCTGATCTGAGAACAGCCAGATCAGATTTGAATCCTCTGTCCAATCAGACAAAAAACAAGTTCTCTGTTTTTTGCCACCAAAAGTTTGGGTGATCTGTTAAAACAAGAAACGAAAACCTATAAAACCACTCCCCAAAACATAATCTGATTCACGTTTATTCAGTTTCTTGCCAACCACTAAGGAGTAGTGGAAAGCTTCAACTCTCCATATAAAATGTAGAGCTGAAACCTTCCGCTACGCCAAGGTCACATTAGTTTAGAGCACCAAAATACGGTAATATCAAATAACGATTAAACTTTTACTCTGCTTCAAAAAACTAATTTTATTCTCACCGGGCAAATTTCCGTAGTACGATGGAGATGTTATGTCCGCCAAATCCAAAGGAGTTGCTTAGAGCTACATTGATATCAGCCTTTCGCATCTGGTTGGGCACATAGTCTAAATCGCATTCCGGGTCGGGAAATTCATAGTTTATGGTGGGATGGAGGACTCCTTCTTCGATTGACTTGATGGCGGCGATCAGTTCCACAGCTCCACCTGCTCCTAAAAGGTGCCCAATCATAGATTTGGTGGAATTCACCGGAATCTTTTTCGCCTTTTCTCCAAACACCTCCTTGATAGCCTGGGTTTCAGTCGCATCATTTAGATCAGTAGAGGTTCCATGAGAGTTAATATAATCTACTGAATCAGGAACCAGATCAGCATCCTTTAAAGCTAATCTCATCGCTTTGATAGCTCCCTCACCACCGGGAGCCGGGGCGGTAATATGGTATGCATCGGCGGTCATTCCAATCCCCAGAATCTCAGCCAAGATTTTGGCTCCTCGGCATTGAGCATGCTCCAAGCTTTCCAAAATGATTATTCCGGCTCCCTCCGACATCACGAATCCGTCCCTCTCTTTGTCAAAAGGACGGGAAGCTTTCTGTGGCTCATCGTTACGCGTGGAGATGGCTCGGGCAGAACAGAATCCGGCCAAAGACGTCGGGGTGATGGAGGCTTCGCTACCTCCGGTGATCATCACATCCGCCTCCCCCCGCTGGATTATTTTAAAAGCATCCGCGATAGCATGAGCGCCGGAGGCACAGGCTGAGACGGTAGCATAGTTGGGTCCCTTGAAATTAAAACGCATGGAGATCAACCCGACACACATATCGATAATCATCATGGGGATGAAAAAGGGGCTGACCCGATTGGGACCCTGGTTTAAGAGAATAGCGTGCTGTTTCTCAAAGGTCTCTATGCCTCCGATTCCACTCCCCACCACCACACCTGCCCGATCCAGATCCAGAGAATCCGACTTAAGACCGGACCGGTCAAAAGCTTGCTGAGCAGATGCCAGCGCATACTGCTGGACCAAATCCATCCGCCTTGCCTCTTTTCTCTCCATATATTTGGAAACATCGAAACCCTTGATTTCTCCGACAATCTGGGTGGAAAACTGGGAGGGATCGAATCGGCTCACCCGATCTATTCCAGAGACGCCATTTTTGAGATTACTCCAGAACTCCTCCACTGAATTGCCAACGGGAGTTATCGCCCCCATCCCGGTAACCACCACCCGGTTTAAATGGATAACAGAATTGTTCATAACAACCTCTTAGGCTTCTTTAGCTCTCCTCCTTGGGTTGATGATTTTCTATATAATCAATGGCTTGCCCCACCGTGGTGATCTTTTCCGCCTCCTCATCTGGAATCTCCAGTTTGAATTCCTCCTCTAAAGCCATGACCAGTTCCACCGTGTCCAGAGAGTCTGCACCCAGATCATCCACGAATTTTGCCTCGCTGGTCACCTGGTCCTCCTCCACCCCCAGTTGGTCGATCACGATTCTTTTCACCCTTTCTTCCACTGACATACTTAGTTCCTCCTTATGTTTTGTTTGAACCTGGTTCTGATTTTTTTCACACAACTCTATCCCCTGTTATCAGGGAGTATTTCATTCATTTGTATAATACTCAAAATCTGCTAAAATCGTTCGATTTCACATCAACAGCCCTCCATCCACCTGAATTACCTGCCCGGTGATGTAGCTGGCTTGATCGGAGACTAAAAATGCCACTAAATTTGCCACATCTTCCGGTGTTCCCACCCTTTTTAATGGAATCTGGCTAAGGAAAGCATCCTTTGCCGCTTGAGAAAGTTTCTCCGTCATGGCTGTTTGAATGTAGCCGGGAGCAACCGCGTTTACGGTTATTCCCCGGGAGGCAAGCTCTTTGGCGGCTGACTTGGTCAGCCCGACTAAACCTGCCTTGGAGGCGGCATAGCTTGCCTGGCCAGCATTTCCCATTAATCCAATAACTGAGGATACATTAACCATCCTTCCGGATTTTTGCTTAATCATCACCTTGGCGGCGCTTTTGGTCAGATTGAAGGCTCCTTTCAAGTTGACCCTTATCACCTGATCCCAATCTTCATCGGTGGTTCGGATCAAAAGAGCATCCCGGGTGATTCCAGCATTGTTGATCAGGATATCTAATGTGGAAAATCTCTCCATAACCTTTTTAATCAGTTCCTCCACCTGGAAGGAATCGGATACATCCGCCTTGAAAGCAACCGCCGCCGTTCCCCGGCTTTTCATCTCCGCAAGAACGGTCTGAGCTAAATCAATATCGACATCCGCTACAGCTATATCTGCTCCTTCCTGGGCTAATCTTATCGCAATAGCTCTCCCTATCCCCTGTGCGCCTCCAGTTACCAACGCTACTTTACCTTTTAAGTTCATTTGAACTATTGAACTTTTCTTGCCCTTACCTGTTCTCTAAAGTTGGGAACAGGAGCTTAGATAGCACCCACCTCCACCATCTGGGTAAACTTTTCTAAGTCTGCAAGTTTATCTATCCCTAACCCTTTTGTATCCTTAAACGATCTTTTCAAAAGTCCTTGCAAAACTTTTCCCGGACCTATCTCCACGTAATTCCTAACCCCCTCTTTATACATCCGCTCCATGGATTGATACCATAAAACCGGCATGGTTATCTGATCAACCAAAAGCTCTTTTATCTGGGAAGGTTCTTCAGTTGGTTCAGCATTAACGTTACCCACCACCGGAACAACAGGCTTTTTTACCTCCAGCTTGTCTATCACGTGTTTGAATTTGATCTGAGCCGGACGCATAAGCTCGGAGTGAAAGGCCCCCGCCACCTCCAGAAGGATTGCTCTTTTAGCACCCCTTTCCTTTGCCAGCTTGACCCCACTCTCCACTGCTCTTCTTTCGCCGGAGATGGCTATTTGATCTTTGGAGTTGAAGTTGGCTGGTTGAATAATGCCGTAACTTTCAGCTTCCCGGCAGATGGACAGAACATCCTTCTCCGAAAGCCCGATGATGGCCGCCATGGTGCCCTCGCTGTTCTCACAAGCTTTCTGCATCGAAAGGCTTCGATTCTTTACCGCTTCCAGACCATCTTCAAACGATAAAGCTCCCGCCGCCACCAGAGCGGAATACTCTCCCAGACTGTGACCGGCGGTGAATGCAGGCTTAAGTTTCTGCTCTGGTAAAAGCGTCCATAATGCCACGCTGTGGGTGAAGATGGCCGGCTGAGTGTACTGGGTTTGAACTAAAAGCTCAGAAGGTCCTTCAAAACAGATCTTAGATAAGTCGAAGCCCAGGATTTTTTCTGCAATCGTGTAGAGTTCTTTAACCTGGGGATAAGAATCATAAAGATCCTTCGCCATCCCCACATATTGGGAACCTTGTCCGGGAAACAAAAATGCTATTTTATCCATACAGTCATGTCCTTAAGAGTTCAGCTGTTTTCTGCGAAAACGAATGTATGTCACGCTTTGGGGGACTTACCGCAAAGTTCTTGCTTTCTATCTTAAATACCAATCGTTGACGCCATCTTCACCATTTTATCACCGCTGATCCCCAGGTGAATCCAGCACCAAAAGCAACTAAAACAGTGTTCGATCCCTCCTTTATCACACCCTTCTTTCTGGCTTCATCTAAAGCAATGGGAACTGAGGCGGCAGAGGTGTTTCCGTATCGATCTATGTTGACGTATACTCTGTCCATGGGGACCTTCAACCTCTTTGCCAAAGCCTCTATGATTCTGATATTGGCTTGATGAGGGATCAGAAGATCTATCTCTTCAGGGGAGAGCCCCACCTTCTGAATTATATGTTTTGCCGCACCCTCCATGGCCCTGACTGCGGATTTGAATACTTCATTCCCCTGCATGGAGATGTAATGTTGCTTTAGACCTATGTTTTCCTTGGTAAGAGGTACCTTGGCTCCACCCAATTGAATATGGAGCAGATTAGCCAAAGATCCATCTCCAGACAGGAAGGTGCCTAAAATTCCTTTCTCCTCTGTGGTGGCTGAAACTACAGCCGCTCCTGCTCCATCACCAAAAAGCACACAGGTGTTTCTGTCTTCCCAGTTTACTATCTTGGAGAGCGTCTCCACCCCGATCACCAACACATTTTTATATTGTCCTATAGCAATGAATGCCGATGCAATGGAAAGACCATAGATAAACCCAGAACATGCCGCCACGATATCTAAAACTGCGGCATTTTTTGCCTTCAGCTTATCCTGCAAAATGCAGGCGGTGGAGGGGAGAAGATAATCCGGTGTTACCGTGCCTATAAGGATCAGATCGATTTGATCGGGCTCCAAGTTTGCCTCCCTCAGGGCAATTTTCGATGCCTCCAGAGATAAATCAGAGGGACCGGTCCCATCCTCCACTATTCTTCTTTCCTTTATTCCGGAGCGGGTGATGATCCATTCGTTAGAGGTCTCCACCATCTTCTCTAAATCGTAGTTGGTCAGAATCCTGGGTGGCGCAAAGGAGCCAGTGCCGGTGATCTTCGAATTTATCTTATCACTCATTTATTTGACTGCCCTCTCTCCCTGAATGCGCTGACAATACGTTGATTTACCTTCTCTTGAACCATATCAGCTGCCAGCTTCAAAGCGTTCTTGATGGCTTTAGGCGGTGAATCTCCGTGGCAGATGATACATATACCATTTACACCCAGAAGGGGAGCACCGCCATATTCAGTGTAGTCTAAGACTTTTCTTAAATCTCGTATGGAGACCTTCACCAGAAAAGCCCCCAACCTGAAAAGAAAACTCTCCTTAACCCTCTTCTTAACCAGCCAGGTTAAGAATCCGCCCATGCTTTCGGTAAGTTTTAAAACGATATTTCCCACAAAGCCATCGCACACCACCACGTCGCAGGTCCCTTTTAAAACATCCCGCCCCTCCACATTGCCAATGAAATTCAGTGAATCATCTTCACTTAAAAGCTTATTAGCCAGAAGAGTAACTTCATTTCCCTTGGTGCTCTCCTCTCCTATGGAGAGAAGCCCTACGCGAGGGGTTGGCTTTTTGAGAACTTGGCTGGTGTAAACCGACCCCATCACCGCGAACTGATAAAGATTTATGGCTTTGCATTCAGCATTGGCTCCCACGTCCAGAACCACCACTATCCCCTTCTCGGTGGGCAAAAAGGAAGCAATAGCTGGACGGTGGATTCCCTCCAATCTTCCTAAGGTCATGAGAGCATGAGTCATCACCGCTCCGGTGTTCCCTCCTGAGATGAAGGCATCCACCTTCCCCTCCTTCTGCAATCTCATTCCTACGGCAATGGATGAATCCTTCTTTTTCAGGCTCTCCACCGCCTCGTCCTCCATGTTGATTCGCTCGGAGGCGTGTTGGATTACAAAAGGTGCATTAGTGGCTTTCAAGCGGGAGAGCTCTGAGTGGATTCTCTCCCTCTCTCCCACCAGAATCATCCCAAAGTTCCCGTGATTCTCCTGGGATGCCCAGATCGAACCTTCCACCACCGAAGCGGGCGCAAGATCTCCCCCCATGGCGTCCACGGCAATTACTGCTTTTCCGTTCTCATTCACCTTTTGTCACCTCAGCAATACGTCCAGTTTCGCTCTTCCAATTCACAGGATGTTATTTAAGTCTCCTCAGGAGTGATCACCTGTCTGCCCTTGTAATATCCACAATTGGGACAGATGCGATGGGGCAATTTGGGCTGATGACAATGCGGGCATTCCACAATGTTGGGAATGGTAAGCTTCCAGTGGGTGCGTCTTTTGGCACCACGTGATTTGGAATGTCTTCTTTTCGGTAAAGGCATCTTTTTCCTCTCTAATTTAACCGAAGGTGCACATAATTTGGATTAACTTCTTGTGCGCCCAAATGGGCGGCTACCTTTTTCTATACTTATTCAGAAACTCCATCCTTGGTAGCTTGCGCTTAAGCTTTTGTCACATAATTATTATATATGAATCCAATTCCTAACGAGAAATCAAGATTTTTTCTTCAACAACCCTTTTAATTGGTCCCATCGGGGATCGGTTCTCTCTTTCACACAACTGCACCGCGATTTATTTAGATCAGTCCCGCAAATGGGGCATAATCCTTTGCAATCCTCCGAGCACAGTGGTTTGAGTGGCAAAGATAGAATGATCCCTTCCCGCACTAAAGCATTGATTTCGAAAAAAGTCGAAGTTGGATCGGCGAAAAAATAACCATCCTCCTCTGATCTCATTTCATCTACGTTTCCAGTTAAATCTACCACAAAATCGAGATGTGCGGATAGACCCTGATCGTATTCAGCCAGACAGCGAGAACATTCCATCTTCACTGAAGTTTTAACCCTACCCCGGCAGATCAATTGATCCTGGCTTTTGGTAACTGAGAGCTCAACTTCAATCGGCTCCTCGAAAATAATCCCTTCTGCCTCAAGCCCCAAAGTTTCAGGATTTTCTTTAAGATTAAGCTTTTGGCTGAAATCCTCCGACGTTCTTTTCAATTCTATCTTCATTGCGCTCAAACTTAACCCAAACAGTCAAAATTGTCAAGACAAAAAATCTTTACCCCAGAATCGCATTAATTCAAATGAAACAATTATACGAAAGAAACGGACAAAAGTTGGGTTTACGCTGAAAGGGAAACACGTTGCCTCAAATCCCGGTCCCTTTATCTTACTCAGAAAGACACTGGGGCGAGTGAATCCGACCCCACACTGCAAGGGTACTTCCTTCGTTGGTAACGGATGTCTCTGTCCGTTTCCAACCACGTTTCCGTCATGGGGGAGGTGTGTGCGGCGAACAAGTAGAACATGTAGGGGTGGAACTTCAGCTCCACCCACATTTGGGAATCCCTATTCCCGAAGCATATAGAAGAATTTGGAGTATCAACAGGTCATTTGGCTCAACTGAGATCTTGAGATTCACCTTAGGTGAACTTCGTAGAAGTCTTTTGTTTTTTTCGGTAAAAAGGTGTCGTCGGTGAGACTTCAGAGAATCTCTTTTATTTATCTTTCCAGGCGGGCAGGTTCTTCATATGTTCATCTACGGACTTTTCGGCCTCCTCCCGGGATTTTGCCATCTGGGACATATAAAATCTTATCATCCCCTCTCTAACCTGCTGGCGGCTTTTCAGCTTTCCGGCCTCATCCGTGCAATAAACGCAATAAGGATTGTTTGTGTCCTTTCCTCCATGATCCTTTGCCACCTTCATGGGCATGCCACAGCTCTGGCAAACCTTCACTTCATCAGCCATTACTTTCCTCCTTTGACCATCCGGGTTTGTTCTTTTGAAGTTTAAAAGTGATATGAGACAAACCCCATCAATGGTGAATGAACTGTCCTATAACTCAGGGAATGATAGAGAAGTTATTACCGTGAGCCATCGATGCATTCAACTTTCACAGAACCCAAACCGACTTCTATATCAAAGATCAATTCCTTTTTTGATTGGCCGAAGTTGTCACTTTCATAGAGGTCATCTTCGATCTCATCAAAGTCACGCTTATCTACAGAGAAGGAGGACAGAAATGAGGATTCGCTTTTGATCTGCACTCCTGCATCTTTTGGCACCAGAATGGTAAGGCTTCCCAGCCCTACCTCTATGTCGACGTAAGCTCTATGTTCAAACTCACCCGTGAAGTCCAAGGTGAAGTCTCCTACACCTCCATCGAAGGAGAACTCGTCAAAGTTGGCGTTCCCCAGTCCGGTGATGGTGAGCTGACTTGCCCCCACATCTATGTTGATCTTCGAGATTTTATCCGAATTGGGCTTTCGGAAGTCAATCTCCACCGAGGAGGCTCCCAGATCCATGTCCAGGTTGTCAATCTTCAAACCGGTAAAATCAAGATTGGCTTCACATGCTCCCACATCAATCTCAAAGCTGATGGGTATTTTATCGCTGAATTCCAAATACCAGTAATTTTCCCCTTCATCTAAATCTATGCCCTTATCTTTTGATTTGCTCTCAAGATAAAGTTCGCCCTCTTCCTTAAACCGGTTGTAGTCTATGTCAACTCGAACCTCATCCGGATCGTATTCCACTTCCGCATTCAAAATATCACCGGTGCGGCTCCTCCCCAGATCGATTATTCCTGCTCCTATATCCATCTTCACGCTGAGATGTTTCTCCCCTTTAAGCTCGATTTTTTTGGTTATGCTCTCGGTATCGTGCTTTCTGGCGGAGATGTTCCCCGCATACCAGGGATTGATAAAAACGATGCCAAACAGAAGCGTTCCGGCAAGGACTTTTGTGCTAGTCTTTCCCATGATCATGCCCTCCTTTTAAGTTGAGGTTTTTTCGTCAGAGTCGCTTTTGGCTACGTTGGCGGCGGCCGGTGCCGGGCTTACATCTTTGGGCCGGGTCCCCAAACGGGACAAAATGGCGGCGCCAAAGCCGATCGTAATCACCACGTATCCGATAATCCATCCGATGATGGAAATTATCAGCGCAAAAGGAGAGAAAATGCCTCCGAAGACTCCAATGGTGCGGGCTACAAGCGGTACCAGCTCCACCGCAAGTATTCCCATCACCAGGATCATAATCTTAGTGTCCGGCTTCAAGCTGGTGTGTTCCTGAAGCTTCTCTCCCACGAAAAGGCAGGTGCCAGTATAGCCCAATATCACTGCGGCTAAGATCAGAAGGGGTTGAACCAGCAGGGCTACCGGAATGCCAATTATGGTGATGATCAAAAGTATGAAGATGGGAATGACCAGAATCTCAGCCAAAAGCCCCACCAGCCCGGATTTCAAAAGGTCATGTTTTACCTTCTCTTTTACCTTATCGACATTTTTGGGGAGAATGGCTAACACAACAACCCCCAGGAATATGAAGAACAGTATCTTAAAGATGCGGAGGATGAAAGCCGGGAATCCGATGTGGGTGAACATGGGGAAAGGGGGGTGGGTAAACGGTAGTTTAAACGAGGGTGCTCCGAAGCGTCCCACGCTCACCTTTTCGCCCCGAACAACTGCTCCCCCTCGTTTTATCACTTGCCCGCCAATACTCACAGCATCTCCTTCGACGTCACCGGTAGAAAAGATGTCCACGTCACCCCCTATGGCCACTACATTTCCGGTCACGGTCCCTCTGACCTCAATAGTTCCACCCAGGGCGACAACATCCCCGTCTATCTCCTCATCCTCCTCCACCACAACATCGCTCCCAAATTTGACTATCCCCTCGCTGGTAGTATACACTCTTGGCGAGACCTGCACCCTTGGAGTTCTGATGCCGAGCAATACTTCCTGCAGAGCTTCTGAGCTCTTCAGAGCTTTCAAGCCCTCCAAACCTCTCAAACCTACCAGAGCTTTCAGGCCTTCCAGACCCTCCAGAGCTTCTAAGTCTTCCAAATCTTCTATATCTTCTATATCTTCCAAATCCTCCAAGTCTATCTCGATATCGCCTATCCTGATCTTGTCGTCATCAATGATTATCGCCTCCACCAGGTCATCATCGCGCAGGATGTGCCTTTTCGCTTCTCCGGTGGGAATATGAATCTTGCCCTCAGGACTCACCAGGTATTCCTTCCCCTCCCTGGTGCGAATATAGATTCTATCCTCACTGATACTGATCTCTTCAGCTTCAAAAGGAAATTCCTCCTTCTCATGTTTGGTGGTGTCTGAATCATTCACCTTCTTGGGTAATTTGTTCGTCTGAGCCTGAGCAAAAAACATAAATCCAATGGACAAACATAGGAGGAGCAGAAAAAGCCACGTTATTTTCGCAAATGAGGTTCTCATATCATATCTCCATTCTTTGGCGCCGGAGACAAACACACACAATTAAGGGCACCAACAACCATAAGTAAAAATGTGAAAAAAGCCGCTTGGGGCTTATAAACTTTCCTTATCTTAGTGATTTTAATTTTTTCTTCAAAAGCTCTCTGGCTCTGAATATCCGTGCTTTCACAGTTCCTACGGGGATACCTAAAATTTGTGCGATCTCCTCATAAGATTTATCCTGCTTGTGCCGGAACACTATCACCTCCCGATATTTTTGGGGAAGCGAATCGATTGCCACATTTATGGAGAGGGATTTCTGCCGGGTGGCTAAATCCATTTCTGGATTATAACTCCAATCCGGAAGCTCAATTCTCACCTCTCCATCTTTTGTCTTCAAAGGCTGATCCAACGACACAGAAAGCAGCCTTCTTTTTCTCAAAAAATCAATACAATTGTTTGCCGCTATCTTATACAACCAGGTGGTGAACCGGTACTGGCATTTATAGCTGGCAAGAGATCCAAAAGCCTTCATGAAGGTCTCCTGCACCAAATCCTGAGCTTCTTCCTGGTTGTGGACGATCTTTAAGATCATCCGATAAATGGCATCTCTGTACCTGTTAAGCAGTAGTCTATAAGCGTCTTCATTGCCAGCCAGCGCTTTTTTTATCAGGAGCTGGTCGTCCTCTTTCGCCAAAAGGATCCCTTTCAGTTTTTCATACGTTGGGTGCACGGATAAGTTTCATCAACTCACGCAAAATAGTAAATTGAAAAAGAAAATACAACTGAAAAGTTATTTATGTGCACAAACAGGTAAAAGCAATCTTCTCAAAAGAACAATTCATACGATTTCTTTACACCTCACCTTTCTCTCCCTCTCCATTAACTGAAAAGGGGCTTTAAGCACCTCCATCTAAAAAAATCCTTCTTGTTCAATTCTTAACCAACCAAGAAACCTTCATGTCTTCCAGACACGATCTCAAATTCCATCACCCTCAAAAAAACATGCCCCATCACTCTACAATATCTCTTTTAAGATTCTGCGGACGATTTTTACACTTGTCAACGAAAAAAATGATTTTCCGGAAGAGAAATTCAACTAAGGTGTTTCTGATAAGAAAATACGAAGAAATACGTATCCCTATATAACCTGTTGATTTCATTGTAGATTTGAGCACTAAATCGGCGAGTTTTATCTTTTTTCCTTCAGAAGGGAGGCTTATGTTGGAATATCGTAATAAAATGCTTGACAACTCTTTCGGCGCTCAGTAATTTTGAGTCGAAGGTGGAGGGAAGGAAAGAAATGCAAAAAACAAAGTTAGATAAGTTGGGTTCTACGACCTGACACGTTTTTGAATCCGCGAGGGGGCGGTTTCCTCTCTAAGTTTTCGTCGTAGCTTCCGCTTTCAAAAATTCCTCTTCCACCTACACAAAAAGATAGCGGATATAAGATTAAAGTAGATTCGTCTGTCATCTCAGACTGTATCACAATGTTTTAATTCGGGCGGAGAAGTTTCGCTTTGAAAAACAAAACCAGAAGAATGGTCGTGAAATTGATTGGGAGAAAGTATTGGCGTAATGCTATACTTTCTCGTTTGTCTCCTATAAGTTTTTTGAGTTTGTATTTTATAAAGGGCCCAAAGGATTCTTTCCTTTGCGGTTAAGTTCATGTGGAATCTGAGGTTGTCTTTTTGTATGAATAGTTTTTTCCCGGTTTTCATTTCAGGCATAACAATTGCATAATGATATGTTGAAAAAGTTGACTGTAGAGATCAAGCCAATTACCGATAAGGTTAGTGTAGGCACTTTTGATCTGCCCTCACTGACCTTGGAGGAAAGGTGGGGGAGATTAGAAAAGATGCCGAAAAGAAAGAAGTCAAATTATAAGAAGCCGGAGAAGACCTATTGGCACATATACAGTCTGCAAACTCTCAACTCAGAGAAATTCATCAAAGTGGTGAACAAAATCCTCAAGAGCGAATATATCCTTATCAAATAACAATAAACATCCCCAGGTTCATCCTCCAGGTTCATAAAAGTTCTTCCCACAGATAAAAAATACTTGACAAATTAAAGCGAGGGTTGTAATATTAATAAATTTATTTTGGTCGAATTCGAGCGTGCATTTGACCAGTTCATTCTAATAGGAATAGGGTATGATTTTTAAAAAGAAATTTTCCATTTTGTTTATTCCTCATCAAAAAGGCAAGATATTTGAGACTAAGGTCTCTTCTAATGTTTTGATTTTTCTTCTCATTGGCTTTTTTCTTCTCATCTCCTCCAGTTTATTTTTCTCACTGGACGCCTCCAGCATAGCTTCAGATAAGTTAAAACTGAGACGTCTGGAAAGGGAAAATGCCTACCTGTTGGCAAAGCAGGATAAGTTAAATTATGCCATATCCGATTTGAAAGGTCAAATGGCAGAGCTGATTGAGAAGGAAAAGAAGGTGAGGATGGTCTTTGATCTACCAGAGGTGGATGAGCAGATAAGGGAACTGGGAGTGGGGGGACCGATGCCCAGCAAGTTTGGCAATATAAGTCCGGAACTAGAGCAAGTGTATATGGCTGAATCTGAATTGGAAGGGCTCTTAAGGCAGGCGAGATTTGAAAAAGAGAATTTCGAAGATATATATTCCAGTCTATCCAAGAAGAAAAAAATTCTCGATCACACCCCATCCATCAAACCCAGCTCCGGCTATCTAAGCTGTGGTTTTGGAAGGAGAATAGATCCGTTCACCGGAAGAAAACAGCCTCATCTGGGTGTAGATCTGGCGGCTGACATTGGCACACCGGTTTATGTCACAGCTGATGGGGTGGTGAGCCATGTGGGAAGAGATGTCGGATTGGGCAAATTGGTCCGGATCGATCACCTGTACGGCTACACCACCGTTTATGCTCACCTGTCCCGCATCGCAGTCAAGCGTGGTCAGCATGTGAAAAGAGGGGATCTGGTTGGGTCGGTGGGGAACACCGGTTACTCCACCGGGCCTCATCTGCATTATGAGGTTCATTTTCAAGGTCGGGCGCAAAACCCCCTCAGATATTTCCTGGGCAGTGAATACGTGGCAGACTGAGCCTTCTAACCAAGATGTTTATGTGAAGAGACCTCGATGGAAAATCGGGGTTTTTGTTTTTTTGAGGAAAAGGATATCCGATGAGCCATAAAATCCAGTATTTAGTCTCTGCCTGTCTGTGTGGCATCCCCTGCCGATTCGATGGAAAAAGTGCCAAAGATAGACGAATGGAAAAAATGGTGCGGCTGCAAAAAGCTGTGCCCACCTGCCCGGAGATTTTAGGCGGGCTTTCGGTTCCACGGGAAAGAATTGAAATACTCCAAGGAGACGGAAAAGATGTTCTTTCCGGATCCGCTTCGGTCTTCTCTAACAGAGGTCATAATATGACCCCTTTCCTTGTGCAAGGTGCATTAGCCTCATTGAGAATCGCAAAAAAGTTCAAGATAAAAAAAGCCTGGATGAAAAAGAGAAGTCCTTCGTGTGGATGCGGACAGATTAAGAGAAGAGGAAAATTAGTGAAAGGCGATGGTATAACCGTGGCTTTATTCAAAAGAGAGGGAATAAAGGTTGAGCCTCGATAATGTAATTAATTAAACTCATTTTTTATCAAGAGCAAGTGCGGGTGAAGCTGCGGGAATTGTTGTCAAAATCCCCCGCAGGATGCCGGGGAGATTTTTCTTTGTCCGGAGAATTCTGGTGACTCGCAGGAGAGTGATTCAGGAATTCCCCCACGAAGTGTCCGGACGGTCGCCCGTCTGGGCGGGATCTGGCGACTATTCCCGAAGCATCAAAATATATTTCAACTAAGCGGGTAGACTATGAATAAAGAAATTAAATTACTGGGTGAGGTTTTTGAAAAATCAGCCAAAAATCTCCCCAACAAATTAGCATTAAAGAAAGGGGATACCGAATATACTTATGCCCAGGTAGAAGATGCGGTAATAAAGTTGAAAAATTATTTATTGGGGCTCGGATTAAAAAAGGGTGACAGATTTTCAGTGATAGGTGAAAATCGTCCCGAATGGGCGGTTGCTTATCTGGCAATTGTAAGGGCCGGCCTTGTTTGTGTGCCTCTTGATCCCATGTTAAAAGAAAGTGAAATCATTCATGTTCTTCGAGAAAGTGAGGCCAGGGGCGTCCTCAGCTCGGAGAGCCACATTTACAAAATTGAAGACGTCAAAGCTGAACTAAAAAGTCTAAAATGGATCATCCCTTTAAATAGCATCAAAGAATTGGACGTAGGAGAAGATATTCCTGCAGACCAGATCGATCCGGATTCTTTAGCAGTTCTAATCTTTACCTCAGGCACAACCGGAACATCTAAGGCGGTTATGTTAACTCATAACAATATCATCAGCAACATAAGGTCGTTTGAACCTGTGATAAAACTAGGCGAAAACGACGCCATGGTTTCAATCATACCGATGCATCATACATTTGAAGCGACGTGTGGCTTCCTTTACCCATTATACTGCGGCGCAGCAGTTCACTACCCGCCAAGCCTAAAGCCGAACGACCTGCGGGCGACACTAAAATCCGCAAGGGTAACATGTTTGATTGCGGTTCCGCTTCTATTTGAAAAACTCCTACGCGCTGTTCATAGAAAAGTAGCCAGGTCACCATTGCCCACGAAAATTCTCTTCAACACCATAAGCGGAACAGCTTCACTCCTTAAATTCTTGCGCAAACCGCTCTTCGCCAAGGTCAGAGGAGAAATGGGCCTGGAGACTCTTAAGTATGCAGTAGCCGGCGGGGCAGCCCTTCCGGCTAAAGTTGCGAAAGGGTTAGAACTTTTGGGCATACCTATTTTGCAGGGTTATGGCTTGACCGAGTCCTCACCTGTAATTTCGGTTAATCCATTAGGAAATTCGAAAAATGACTCTGTAGGACCACCCATCCCTGGTGTCGAAGTCAAGATTACCGAGCCAGATACAAGCGGCATAGGTGAAATTGTTGTGCGGGGTCCCAACGTGATGCTCGGTTATTATAAGAATAAAGTGGCAACCGATGAAGTCCTGAAACATGGCTGGCTCTACACCGGAGATTTAGGGCACATGGACAAAGATGGTTATCTGTACATCACAGGAAGGATGAAGAGCATAATCGTGACCCAAACAGGAAAGAATATTTATCCTGAAGAGATTGAAGAAAAACTCATAAAAAGCGAATGGATAAAAGAGGTTCTGATCGTACCAAGAATCGATCCTGAAACCAAGAAAGAAGAGATTTGCGCCATTATCCATCCGAATTATGAACTACTTGAACAGCATAGTATCTCAAAAGGTATCACATTGGCCGAACAGGATATCCAATCAATCTACAAGGATGAAGTCAGGAAATGTAACGAAAATCTTTCTGCTTATAAGAAGATTACGCGATTTGAAATCCGGGAAGAAGAATTTCCAAAGACCACGACCAACAAGATCAAACGTCATTTGTTTGTCGAAAGGGGAATAAGGGTTTGAAACCAGTTCCCGACGCAACCTGACTATTCGCTCTCGCTGGATGTTATCCCGGACGCCCAGACGGGCCCGACTTGGGGTCTCAGTCATTCAGCGGAAAAAACAGGCGGATACCTGTTTGGCCAGGGATAATATCCGCTTTATAGCATGAACCTGTAGTTGCTCGATTTATCGAGCATGAATTTCACTTCGAAGTTGCAAATAACTGCAGGAAATCAAGGAGATAGTAAAATGAAACGTAAAAGAAACTCCGGAACAAACAATGCCCTACTATCAGATAAGCTCTCCCGGTTCTATTCCATGTTTCCCTGGCCTGAGAATCCGGAGAGCGAGCAGGGCAAAATATATTTCAATGCAACTTTGCAGAACATGTCCAGGTTGCTTGACCATCCCTGGATGACGCAGGTAATCTCGATAAAGAGAAAGGTTAGAATACTCGAAATCTGCGGCGGCACTGGCTTTGGAGGAGTGACTTTGGCAAAGGTACTGTCGGAGAAAGGAGTGAATGTCAGCCTTCTGGTCACGGATTTGCGCGAGGATGCCTTAGATTTGGGCAAGAACTGGAGCAGCAAGATTCTGGGCAGCGAAGTCCAGACCCAGATTGTTGATGTTAGAGAAGTACATAAACTAAGCAAGAAGTTTGACATAGTGCTGATGTACGGGCTTTCAACTCCACATTTCAATCCCTGGGACATGGTGCAGATCTTTACATCGGTCAGCCAGTCTCTAAACGACGATGGACTCTTTATCCTTGACGAATCTGACAGAAGATACGAGATCTTTATGGTTCAGGGCTATAAGTGGGCTTACGCCGAAGGTCAGGGGGGACAACTCGGGTTGAGTTTTCATACCGGTTATGACCCGGTCACGGGCTCGAGCAAAAGGACGTTCTTGAACGTTAAAGACATCGCAAACCCGGTGACAATGGATATCTTCTGGTGGGGCTTGGCGGAGATTGGAGCTTTTCTGTGGACGTTCTTTGCCGATGTCGATTTCATGAGCGCCACACCAAGACGACACTTCATCCTGGCTACCAGGCCAAGGAGAATGTTGAAGCCCAGAGACCTAAGGACGCCGACTGTGTACGAGAGCCGGTGAAGTCTAAGGTTAAGGTGTTGCGAAACCTGTAGGGGCTCGATTAATGGGAACATCCTGAGCCTGTCGAAGGATCGAGCCCGCGGGTCGCATGAATGCGACCCCTACAAGTCAAGCATCATAAAAGGATTGAAATGTAAATATGGAGAATGTCTTAATAACCAATTCAACCGGTATCCTTTTTGTCCTGGCCGGTAATGCAGCCTTATGGTTTTTTCTGCAGAAGAAAACCGGTTGGAAGCTGTTCAATTATGTCCCACCATTGATTTTCATCTATGTGTTGCCGGCTTGTTTCTCCAACTTGCGATTGAT
>Ga0111202_124_pt1 | contig 24632 bp, 16 predicted proteins | sample DeeMarSWOR324_28_FD_80372 | JGI IMG/M metagenome (GOLD analysis project Ga0111202, IMG submission 80372) | candidate division Zixibacteria bacterium SM23_73_3 | reverse complement strand
AGGTATGCAAAAAGACAGAGAACAAATTCGGGTAATCGCTACTAACCGAAAAGCTCACCATCTTTACCATATCGTTGATACCTACGAGGCAGGAGTTGCGCTGGTTGGAACAGAAGTCAAATCCCTGCGGCAGGGTAAGGCGAACTTTAAAGACAGCTATGCCACAGTGGAAAAGGGAGAAATCTTCCTTCGTAATATGCACATCAGTCCTTATGATCAGGCAAGTCGATTCAACCACGATCCCACACGCCCAAGAAAACTCCTCCTGCACAAAGTGGAAATAAAAAGACTTCTGGGTAAAACCACAGAAAGGGGATTCACCTTAGTTCCTTTAAAGATTTACTTTAAAGGCAAAGTGGCTAAGGTGGAACTTGCACTGGCAATTGGAAAGAAACTTTTTGATAGAAGAAAAACCATAAAAGACAGAGAGATTCAAAGGGAACTGCGCCGGGCATTGAAAGAACGCCAGCATTGAATCCGCATCTTTGTCAAGCCTATCCAGGGTTGTATCTTATAAGCAAAACTATAATCTTGAAGATATGAAAAGCCGATATACTCTCCCCAAAATTGTCTTTTCTCTCTTAGCTTTGCTTGTTGCTTTCCCCACCTTTGTTTCTTCTTCCGTTTTTGTGACCGAGGATGGCAAGGCACATTACGTTGAGACCACACAGATAAACGAGCTTGAGTATATCTCAGTAGATGAGCTGTCTTCCATTCTGAAAGCCGAGGTTTACTGGCACCGGTTGCTCAGGAAGGTGATTCTGGAGTTCGGTGACCATCAACTTGTTTTCACCTGGTTCGCTCCTTATATGCTCTATGATTCAGAGGTTTACAATCTGAGCTACGATGTAAAACTCAAAGAAGGCACATTATGGGTCCCACTAAAAAGTTTCCAAAGGATATGGGATCATATACATTCTCCTCAAACTTATCAGCCACCAAAAATCTTTTATAATAATAAATTCAACATATTAGATTTAATGGTAGCAGAAAAGATAAATGGAATCCTTATAGAGATATTTCTCAGCCAGCCGCTGGAATACGAGATATTCGCCGATCAAAACCGGGGCTTGAATATCAATTTTTATCAGGGAAGATTGAACGCCGAATCTTTCAACAAGAAGAAGGTGCCCAAGTTCTTGAGGTGGATAAAGGCTTATCAGTTTGAAAATTCTGCCCAGCTCTCACTGAGGCTAAAGAAACCTTTTGTCAATTTCGCCCATAATTTGAAAATTGATCCCCATCGAATTCAGATTTCCCTTGTCTATGCATCTTCATCTGGCGACACGACCAAGCTTTCTTTAAACCATATCTCTAGTGAAAACGAAAAGCTACTGGATGAACTGATCGATGTGATCGTAATAGATCCCGGTCACGGTGGACAGGACTCCGGGGCGATGGGAAAGAGTGGGCTGGTTGAAAAAGAGGTAACTTTGGACATTGCCAAAAGACTGAAGGATCTTCTGAAAAAGGAAAAAGGGTTAAAGGTTATTCTAACCAGAGAAACCGACGAGCTGATCCCCTTGGAAGAAAGAACTCAAATTGCCAATCGAAACGGCGCGGACCTCTTTATAAGCATCCACACCAATGCTTCCAGAAAAAGAACCGCTCGAGGATGTGAGACTTTCTTTTTAGCTTCTGCCAAAAACGATGAAGCCCGGGCCGTAGCCGCTTTGGAAAATTCCTCCATAAGATTTGAACATAAAGAACAAACAGGTCAGAATCTGGATGACTTGGACTTCATCTTGATGGACCTGGTACAAAGCGAGTATCTTAAGGAGTCTTCAGATTTTGCCACCATTATTCAGGAACAACTGAAAAAGAAACTATCCACCCCTAACCGGGGAGTAAATCAGGCGGGATTTGTTGTGCTAAACAAAGCATATATGCCGGCGGTTTTAGTTGAGACCGCATTCATCTCCAATGAAAAAGAAGCGGCTTTGTTAAAGAAAGGCTCATTTCGGCAAAAGATCGCTCAGGCTTTATACCTGAGCATAAAAGAGTTCAAAAAGAAATATGAGTCAGCAGAATAAAGATGCCCACTGACATTGATTCTTACTCAACACAATCATCTTCTTTTCTTTAACTAAAGAAATGAGGAAGACGATCTTGTGTTTTTAATGATAATCCAAATTCAATCATGCCCTATTCACCTAAAAGTTCAGCAAAGCCAAAAGAAAATGCAAATCCCTTAGGTATCTTTGATTCAGGCGTGGGTGGATTAACTGTCGCCAAGAAGATATTTGAACTTCTGCCCAATGAAAACGTGATCTATTTTGGTGATACTGGTAGATATCCTTATGGACCCAGATCAAAGGGAATCGTCAAAAAATTCTCATCTCAGAATGTGAACTTCCTTCTCAGTTATAAGGTCAAGTTCATTGTGGTGGCGTGTAATACTGCCTCCTCTTTTGCTTTGGCAGGGTTGCGAAAAAACTATGATATTCCTCTGGTGGGCGTGATTGAGCCGGGCGCTGCCGCAGCCATCAAAGCAACCAGAAATGGAAAGATCGGAGTGATCGGAACTGTGGGAACAATTTACTCCAAAGCATACCAGAAAGCCATCCACAGACGCAATCGCCAAATGAAAGTCTACTCCATCCCCTGCCCTCTGTTTGTCTCATTAGCGGAAGAAGGTTATATAAACAAAGATGCCACTCAACTGATAGCCAACGAATATCTTAATCCTCTGGTCAAGAAACAAGTGGATACCCTGGTTTTAGGTTGCACCCACTACCCTCTGTTGAAAAAGGTCATATCCCGGACCATGGGAGAAAAGGTGAAATTGATCGATTCGGCAGAAGAAACGGCTAAGGAGGTCAAAAGACTTCTGAAAATCTATGGGCTATTAAGAAACGCTAAAGGACAGGCTTTTCGGAGATTTTATGTCTCTGATGTTCCAAACAAGTTTATAGAGGTGGGAGAAAAATTTTTAAAAGGAAAGATAAGGGACGTAAAAAGAATTGACATAGATAAACATTGACTATTAGTGGTCAACGGATTGAACGGATGATCACAAGAATTGTTCTAGCGACTAATAACAAATATAAAATAAGAGAGATAAAAAATATCTGGGTCGACCTTCCGGTGGAGATTTTGACTCTTAAGGATTTTCCCGGTTTTCCCAAAGTGGAAGAGACTGGAAGGAACTTTGAAGAAAACGCAATCATAAAAGCTACAGCCATCTGTGGATTCACCAATTTACCCTCGGTGGCGGACGATTCCGGATTGGAGGTGGATGCTTTAGACCAAGCTCCGGGAGTATTATCTTCCAGATTTGCCGGCGAGCATTGCAGTTTTCAGGACAACAACAGAAAATTACTCCAACTTATGCAAGAGATCCCGTTGGAAAAAAGAAGGGCGAAATTTGTCTGCGTGGTGGCTCTGGCAAAGAATCTGGATCGTATCGTAACTGTTAGGGGTGAAGTAAAAGGAATTATCACTTCGGAGGAAAAAGGGGTAAATGGATTTGGTTATGATCCGGTCTTCTATTTACCACACCTAAACAGAACCTTTGCTCAACTGACTTTGGAGGAGAAAAATAAAATCAGCCATCGGGCACAGGCATTTGGCAAAGCCAAAGAACTCATTCAGAAAGGTTTTTTATATGCTTGATACCGTGACCTTTGATCTGTGGAATACCTTACTTTCCAATACACCACCGGATAATCAAAAATACCGGCTCAAAAGAGTGGAGAAGATAGGCAAGATACTGAAGCGAAATGGACGAGAGATCAAATTCGATCATTTGCTTGGTGCTTACCTCAAAGGATTCGAAAAATGTAAAGAAACCTGGAGAAGTAACTTAGATCTCTCCACTGAGGAACAGCTGAAGGTTATGTTTGATTTTCTGGAAGATGAGAAGATTGTAAACCTTCCTCAGAATTTGATGTCCCATTTGGTGGAAGCTTACGTCTCCCCCATTTTGGAAGATCCGCCGGATTTAATCCATGGTGCGGAGGAGATCTTAACCCTGGTGAAGAGAAACGGATATAAAGTTGGTCTGATATGTAATACCGGCACAACGCCTGGAGAAACGATAAGGAAACTTCTGAAACGACTTGGAATGATTGAGTATTTTGACGTTACAACCTTCTCCAACGAACTCAAGATCCGAAAACCCGATCCCCGAATTTTCCTTTACACTCTGACCCAGCTTAAAAGCCAACCGCAAAGTTCAGTACATGTGGGAGATCTGGTGGACGTGGATGTCTGGGGAGCAAAAAATGTGGGCATGGTTTCAGTGCATTTTTATCCAGACCAGACCCTTTGTGAAGAAATTCTCCCGGATTTCAGCATAAAAGAGCTCAAAGAACTGAGGTGGATTTTGGGTGACTCAAAATAGGTTCAAAAGAAGTGAAATTTCGCCTCTTTGCTTCCGTATCAATTTGGGTCTCAAACAGATCGCACGAAAAAAGTGAAAGGGCATAAAACGATGACGATAATAATAATGCAATAAAGGGAAAACAAAACTTCGATAACTAAAAAGAACGTTGTTGGCTAACCAAAAAGACAGGTGAGGAAATGGGCAAAAAAATAGGAATTTTAACCGGCGGGGGTGATTGCCCCGGCTTAAATGCGGTGATCCGGGCGGTGGTGAGAAAATCAATAATCATATATGACTATCAGGTCGTTGGTATACTCAAGGGATGGCGGGGACTGATGGAATACGGGCTTACCGAGGAACTGAACTTAGACAAGATCTCCGGGATAATCCATAGAGGCGGAACCATAATCAAAACCTCCCGCACCAACCCGTTCAAAGAGAAGGATGGGGTGAAAAGAATCATCGAGAAGAAAAAGGCTTTAGGTCTTTCCGCCATCATCGCCGTGGGCGGTGAAGACACCTTAGGTGTTGCCGCCAAGCTTTTCGAAGAAGGAGTGGAAATAGTGGGCGTGCCCAAGACCATCGATAACGATATATGGGGCACCGACTATACCTTTGGCTTTGATACCGCAGTGAACATCGCCATGGATGCTATCGATCGGGTCCATACCACCGCCGAATCTCATAATAGGGTTATGGTGGTGGAAGTGATGGGCAGACACACCGGCTGGATCGCCATAGAGGCAGGAGTAGCTGGGGGAGCAGACTTTATTCTGATTCCAGAAAAGTCTATGGATTTGGATAAGATATGCGATGCCATCTGCAAACGACATCAGAGGGGGCGGGACTTCAGCGTAGTGGTGGTGGCTGAGGGAGCAAAGGTTGCCATCCAGGAAAAGAAAGAAGAGGAAGTTTTTGTGGTGCAGGATGACAAAGAGGACGCCTTCGGTCATGTGAGATTGGGAGGGATCGGAAAACTTCTGGCTTCGGAGATCGAGAAAAGAACCGGGTTTGAGACTCGCTTTGTGATCTTAGGCCACATTCAAAGAGGCGGCTCACCTACTGCCTTCGACCGCATGTTAGGCACAAGGTTCGGCGTCGCCGCAGTTGACCTGGTTCACAAAGGAGAGTTCGGGAAAATGGTGAGCTTGAGAGGCAATAAAATCGTCGCCATCGATTTAAAAGAGGCTACCTCCAAAACAAAACGCATCGATGATCAACTCTATGAAATCGCCGAAGTATTCTTTGGATAAAGATATCAAGCTATTCTCCGCAGGATCCATAGGTAACGAATTAAGCATTTGCACTTTTAATACCATCTTATCCGTTTAATCCGTTCACGGTGAATCTGTTCAGGATGAATCCGTTGACCAATCCGTTGACCAACATGAAAAGATTTCTACTTTTTAACTGCTTTTTGGTGATCATTTTCTTTCCCGATTTTTGTCTTGGCAGAGATTTAAGCACTGTCCATATGATCGGTGTCCGAATGGGCTTCTGGAGTGCGGTGGAGGCAAAAAATATTCAAGCCTCCCCTGGAGAAGAGATCCTCAGCAAGGTTACCGCCCCTTATGGAGAGTTTCATGTCTCCACGGGTTTGAAAAAAGGATTTGCGTTAGGATTCTCTTTGGGAAGCTACTACCGCGGAGAAACCAGATATCATGATCCCCGTGGATACTACTGGAAAAGAGTGACCATCTATCCTATTTCGGCAGAGTTGAAATTCTATCCCCTCTCCCCTATCAAGAAATCCAAATGGCAACCATACATGGATGCAGGTTTAGGATTCGTTTCAGGCATTGAAAATCTGCGCTTTGGTGAATACCATGGACCATTGCTTTATTCAGGGAGTGACACTGAAACCTACTTGACTTTTGGATGGCATGTGGGCGGGGGAATAGAATTCAACATAAGCCGGCTTTTCGTAATAGGTGCAGATTTTAAATATCGGGGGGTGAAATTTGGCGATGAGGTGGGTGGACTGAAAAACTACAGTGGACCGGAAGCCACGCTGGGACTTTCTTACATCTTAAAATGAATTTGATTTGCTTCTTCCCCGGGAAATTCAGGAACCTCAGATTTCTTTAAACAAATTCCATTAAAAAATTGCTTGAAAATGCGAATAGTTTATTTTATATTCGTCAGTCATTCATTCGATCTTGCGTCAGTTAGTAAATTATGAAAACAACTTTCTAACAATTTTATAAAGGAGGATCAGATGACAGTAAAGGTCGGGATAAATGGCTTCGGACGAATCGGAAGACTGGTCTATCGAGCCGCCATGGGCAACTCTAACTTGGATATAGTTGCGGTGAACGACATCACCGATGCCAAAACACTGGCTCATCTTCTAAAGTATGATTCGGTACATGGAGTACTGGAATCCGAAGTGAAGGCTGAGGGAAACTCCATAGTAGCGAACGGAAAGAAGATCGACGTTTTCGCAGAAAAAGACCCCTCTTCCCTTCCCTGGAAGAAGCTGGGGGTGGAGCTGGTGGTGGAGTCCACCGGTAAATTCCGCACCGCAGATGACGCCAAAAAACATATTGATGCCGGAGCCAAAAAGGTATTGATCTCCGCACCAGCGAAAGGAAAAGGTGGTCCCGTTCTAAATATAGTCCTGGGTGTAAACCAGGACAAATACGATCCGAGTGCCCAAATCTTCACCATCGGTTCCTGCACCACCAATTGTTTGGCACCGGTTGCCAAGGTCTTAAACGACAACTTCGGCATCGTTCGAGGATTCATGACCACGGTGCACGCTTACACTGCCGACCAAAGACTTTTGGATGCGCCTCACAAGGATTTAAGAAGAGCAAGAGCTGCTGCTGCTGCCATCATCCCCACCACTACCGGAGCGGCAAAAGCCCTCTCCTTGATTCTTCCGGAGTTGGCAGGAAAGCTGGACGGAGTTGCCTTAAGAGTCCCGGTTACTACTGGCTCCATCATTGACTTGACTTGTGAGCTTTCCAAGGATGCGACCGTGGATGATATAAATAATGCCATAAAGAAAGCAGCATCTGGCCCGATGAAAGGAATACTGCAATATACAGAAGACCCGATAGTCTCCACGGATGTGATTCACAATCCCTATTCGTCCATCTTCGATGCCCTCTCCACCATGGTTATGGGCAAAAACTTAGCCAAGGTGTTCTCCTGGTATGACAACGAATGGGGCTTCTCCGTAAGAATGGTGGAGATGCTGGAGTTGATGGCGAAAAAAGGAGGTGTCTAATATGGATTACCTCATCGTTGCTTGGGTCACAATAGGTTTGATTGCCTTTCTGCTCTGGGCAAACAATTCTGGCCCCAGGAAAGGGCGGAAAAGGAAACCGCGAAAGAACGACATCATTGACGAAATTCGGAAGATCGTAAGAAAACTGAAGATTAATGTGAGATTGTGACACCGGCCAAGCATGGGAAGGGTCTACACCCTTCCTATATCCACTATGGCGGATTGGGGTGGAGTCCTTATCCTAACATGGAAGGTAACATTTGAAAACACAGTTTCTTAATTGCCCTATCTCAAGGTGGAAAGAGCCGGAAATCTGAGCTTCCCATTAGATCAATGGAGATCTCATGGAGGAAATATGGAAAAGTTGACTATTGACGATATAGAACTGAAAGACAAAAAGGTTTTGGTTCGAGTCGATTTCAACGTGCCTTTGGATGAAAAAGGAGAGGTGGCTAACGAAAAGCGCATTGTTGCCTCCCTCCCCACTATCAAAAAGATACTGCAGGATGGCGGAAAAGCAATTCTGATGTCACATCTGGGCAGACCCAAAGGAAAGAAAGTTCCGGAAATGAGTTTGGCGTCGGTAGCAAAAAGACTGGAGGAGCTTCTGGGGAAACCGGTTAAGTTTGTAGATGACTGCATCGGTCCTGAGGTGGAAAAAGCAGTCTCTGAACTCAAATCCGGCGAGTGCTTGCTGTTAGAGAACTTAAGATATTATACCGAAGAGACTGATAACGATCCGGAGTTTGCCAAAAAGCTTGCCAGCTTGGGAGATGTTTACATCAATGACGCTTTTGGAACGGCTCATAGGGCTCATGCTTCTACGGAAGGTGTTACCAAATACCTCAAACAATGTGCGGCTGGCTATCTGATGCAAAAGGAGCTGAAATATCTGGGCATGGCTTTAGCCGATCCTAAGAGGCCTTTTGTAGCCATCCTCGGTGGAGCAAAGATTTCCGGCAAGATAGACGTGATCTCCAATTTGATGGACAAAGTTGATGTCCTTCTAATCGGCGGCGGGATGGCTTTCACCTTTTACAAGGCTATGGGCAGGGAAATTGGAAAATCCCTTTTAGAGTTGGACAAAATCGATTTAGCTAAGGAGATATTGACAAAGGCTGAAGGCAAAAAAGTCAAATTTATGTTGCCCGAAGATGTGGTAGTAGCACCTGAAGCCAAAGAGGATGCACCTACTCAGGTGGTGGGAAAAGACGCTATTCCATCTAACTTTCAGGGCTTAGACATAGGGCCCAAGACTCTGGAGACATTCTCCGCAGAACTAAAAAAAGCAAAAACCGTGGTATGGAATGGACCAATGGGAGTTTTTGAGGTGAATAAATTCGCTGTTGGTACCATAAAGATTGCAGAGGAACTTGCCAATATAACCCAGAAAGGGGCAACTACGATCGTGGGAGGCGGAGACTCAGCCGCGGCAGTAGCCAAAGCAAACTTGAAAGATAAACTCTCTCATATCTCCACCGGTGGTGGAGCTTCGCTGGAATTTCTGGAAGGAAAAACTCTACCCGGAGTGGCCGCATTGACCGATAAATAAAAAGAAGTGGTAAGAGACTTGGAAGTCCTCGCAGTATAACGATAAAAAAGGGGAATACCTATGAGAATTTCGATTATTGCCGGCAACTGGAAGATGTACAAAACCGAGGAGGAAGCTTTTCTGCTGGCATCCGATTTGAAAAGGAGGCTGAATGACGTAGCCGGAGTGAAGGTGATAATCTGTCCTCCATTCACCGGCTTGTCTTCTGTTAAGAAAGCCATCGAAAATTCCCCAATTTTGCTGGGTGCTCAGAATATGCACTGGGAGGAAAAAGGAGCTTATACCGGAGAGATATCCTCTCCTATGTTATTGACAGCAGGCTGTAAATATGTTATTATAGGACATTCGGAGAGAAGAAACCTTTTTTTTGAAACTGATGATGCTGTAAATTTAAAAATAAAATCTGCTTTGAAATTCAACCTCTCCCCTATCATCTGCCTGGGAGAGAAGTTGGACCAAAGAGAGGCAAACAAAACCGAAGAAGTTGTCGAAAATCAACTGAGAAGAGCTTTCAAGGATCTGAGCGTCCAGGAGGCGGAGAAGACGGTGATTGCTTACGAGCCGGTTTGGGCCATCGGAACTGGAAAAACAGCCACTCCCCAACAGGCAAACGAGGCTCATCTTTTTATAAGAGAGCTTCTCTCGTCTGAGTTTAGCAGAGAATGTGCTGAGAAGATTAATATCTTATATGGAGGATCAGTCAAACCAGAGAACTCCAGGGAATTGTTAAAGATGTCTGAAATCGATGGAGCGCTGGTGGGAGGCGCCAGCTTAGATGCTGAGTCCTTTGAAAAAATCGTAAGAAGTGCAACTTAAATTTTAAAAACTAATAGATAAGTTTTCGGGGCAACTTCAGCCAATGGTTCTAAATTTGAAATTTTTACCTTTTTTCAGGAGGTATCTTTGATAGTATTTTTGACCTTGTTGCATGTGTTAATCTGCATTGGTTTGATCATGACGGTTCTGATGCAGTCTGCCAAAGGTGAGGGTCTGGCAGGAGCATTTGGGGGTTCAGGAATTACGGGCGCTGTTTTCGGAGGAAGAGGAGCAGCCACCTTCCTGTCCAAGGCAACCACAGTGCTAGCTATCGCTTTCTTTTTGAGCTGTATAATGCTTAGTTTCCTTTCTCCTGGTACTGGAGGGGGAGGAAGAGAATCCAGTGCAATTCAAAGAGAAGCGCAAAGGCGAACCACGGAGGGAACAGCTCCGGCGACCAGCGTCCCCGGAACTGCACCGCAGGAGCAGCCTCAAACCCCTGAAGAACAGCCTCAGGTGCCGCCATCGAATGAAGGCGAATAGATTGATTCATAAAATCGTGCAGTTCAGCTCAGAAGTGCTCCACATTTTCCAGCAGGGAATGAATTTATCTTGAAGGATTTGCGCAAAGAAATTTTTATGATTTAAAGAAAAGAGTATTCCATGCGGAAGTGGTGGAACTGGTAGACACACCATCTTGAGGGGGTGGCGGCGAAAGCCGTGCGGGTTCAAATCCCGCCTTCCGCATTTTTAAGTCTACCTACACCTGTCTGATTTGAATTTCTTGAAACTTAAGAGCCGATTTTCTCTCAAAAGATCCCATTCCATGGCTTTGTTGAGCCCAGCCTTCAAAAAGTTATATATACATGCTTAAAGTAACCGGGCTGTTTCTCTTTCCTAAAATCTGCGACTTGAAACCTTCCATCACAACAGATGTGAAGTCTTTTTAACCCTGCCAAATATATTTTCTCCTTGCTTATACAAAAAAGTGTTTTATATTAAAATTAGAAACAATCTCTCGCAAAAGCCATCTGAATGGATACAAAAGTAAGAAAGAAACGGTTGTTTCTCGATTCGATTTCGATGAAACATAATAGTCATGCTTTAAGCACAAGTTCACTATTCTAACCTTCCCGGAATATTTGTTTAAAAAGGTTCGTTGGAAACCGATCATTAATTTGAAAGCTTAACCTAAAAACGATAAGGAGATGTTATGAGACATCATGGCTTCAAATTTATGCTGGCTGGTTTTATTATGACCTGTATGCTTACTTTCGCAAGTAGTCATGTATTTGCTCGTCGCCACACATATACCATATCATCCTCAAAAACGGAACTTTCCTTTGAGAAGGTATCTGGCTACGATGTGATCAAGCTTTCTGGTAGACACTTTATGAACAAAATTGGCGAGCCAGCTCTTCCGGTACGGAATATCTATGTGGCTCTACCCGGCGATGTCCATATCACGGATCTTGAGTTGGTATCTTTTAATGTAGAAGAGATTTCTGGGAAATATCACATCTATCCAGCTCAGCCTCCTGTTCCCACCAAAAAGGGCGCAACGCCGGGCCCTTTTGTTCAACCAAAAGCCTCAATTTATAACAACTCGGAGTCATATCCAAAAGACATAATACGCTATGTGGGGACAGGATCCCTCGGAGGTCAGAAAATCGCCATGTTACAGGTCTATCCCATTCAATACATACCATCTGAAGGCATACTGAAATTCTATGATCAAATTAAATTCAATCTTATCACAAAACCTAATGACCAGTCTCCATCGATAATTCTTAAGAGTTACACCGCTCAATCGGTCTATAATCAGATCTCCAAAGACCTGGTAATTAATCCCGAGGATATTGCCAAAAATCCTAATTATGCGCTTCCTTCAGTAGACTTCTTCGAGTATTTGATCATTACAAGTGATGCCTTAGTCTCGTCATTCCAGCCTTTAGCCGAGTGGAAAACAAAAAAAGGGATTCCTGCTGTAATAAGGACCACGTCCTGGATTAACTCAAACTATTCTGGCAGTGATTTACCAGAGAGAATCAGGAATTATCTGAAGATAGCATATCAGGATTCCGGAACGGTGTGGGTACTTTTGGGTGGCGATACGGAGATAGTCCCCTGTCGGTACGTCAGGATCGTATTCGAAACCTATACCGAGGACATCCCCTGCGATTTATATTATTCGGACTTAGATGGCAATTGGAACTACGACAGCGATAGCTGGTACGGTGAACCCGAGGATAGCCTGGATATGTTTCCAGACGTTTTCGTGGGAAGGGCTCCGATAAGCACTATCCAGCAAGCTGAGGGATTTGTTAATAAGGTGTTTACCTATAGTAGAACTCCAACTACTGACTATCAACTTAAAGGTTTGTTCTTCGCTGAATACATGGATGCCCAAACCGATCAGGGAATTGCAAAGGACATAATCATCGACAGGTACATTCCTCAGAGTTTCGGTCCGGTAGATAGACTCTATGAAAGATTCGGGAACCTAAACGCTGAGACAGTTGTCGATTCCCTTAATGCTGGATTCAACATTGCCAATCACTGTGGACATGCTTGGTATGACCTTCTATGTACCGGGCCAAACTATGTGTGGAGCTGGGACTTCGATAACTTAAACAACGCACCTAAATACACTGGCATACTTGTTTCTGGCGGATGTTGGCCCGCGGCGATAGATTATGATTGTATCGGGGAGCACTTTGTAAACGCGCCCAATGGAGGCGGATTTTTCATCGGCAATTCCAGATATGGCTGGTTCTCACCCTCTTTTCCCGGATACGGAAGCTCCGATCTGTTCGACCAAGCCTTCTTTTCAGAGGTGTTTCTTAAATCCAAACCCCAGCTGGGTGTTGCCCTGGCTGGATCTAAATTACTGTATGCTGCTGATGCGCAGTCGGTCAACGACTATCGCTGGATTTGCTTCGCTCTGATTCTTCTGGGTGACCCCGAGATGGCGCTCTGGACTGATGAGCCTCACACCCTCACCCTGCATTATGCCGATACCATCGTGGTTGGAGAGAGCGAATTCTTAGTTTCTGTAACCCGAAGCGATCAACCAGTAGAGGATGCACTGATCTGTGTCACCAAAGGAGATGAAGTGTATGAAAGTGGCTTAAGCGGTGCTGATGGCCAAGTGCGACTGGGAATATTCCCCACCTCAGCCGGAACCCTCTCTATTACAGTAACTGCCCCTAACTTTTTACCCCACCAGTGTTATAGCGTGGTTGTAGCAGATAAACCCCATATCACCTACTGCAATTATGTGATCGATGACTCCTTTGGCAACAACGATGGGATAGTAAATTCTGGAGAGAGAATAGGTCTGTTTTTGAATCTGACCAACTCCGGTAATCAAACCGCTTATGCAGTAGTCGGTTCCCTGTCCACCTCAAGTGCTCTGGTGGAGGTGATTCAAGATGATCTGGCTGATTACGGCGATATGACTGGTGGCGATATGGCAACCGGAGAATTCAGTTTTGACGTCTCCTCAACCGCCTCTGACAGGGATGTGATCTATTTCAATCTTAATGTCACAGCCGATGGCGGACTTAGCTGGAATCCGCAAATAGCGGTTACTGTTGGTGCTCCAGTGTTAGTTTATTGGAGAGGCATAATAAACGATGGACCGGATGGAGATGGGTTTGCTGATCCTAGCGATACCGTTAGCTTACAGGTAACTGTCAAAAATGAGGGTTTGGGAAATGGCGAGGGAACGTATGGAGTTCTGAATACGGACGACTCCTATATTGACATTTTATCCGACAGCGCCTGGTTTGGTAACCTTGGACCCGGAGAGGGTGCCATCTCAGACATCCCGTATGAATTGGCAATTAGCGGGACTTGCCCGGATGAACATATAGCATGGTTATCCATCTCACTGGTCGGAGAAAATTATTCAACAATCGACTCCTTTCGTCTCTTTGTGGGGGATTTAAGATTTTTTGATGACGTGGAGAGTGGCCCAGGAGGATGGATTCACTCGGGAACCATAGATGAATGGCACATAACTACCCACCGAAGCTACTCTGAGCAACACAGCTGGTATTGTGGCAATGAAGGGACCTGGCAATATAGCAATGGTTTTACCGCCTATCTGGTCAGTGCCCCGGTTGTGCTCGCCGAGGATTTTATGCTCAGCTTTTGGACCTGGCATTACATTGAGTCGGGTTGGGACTATGCCTTCTGCGAGATAGACCCAGGCGAAGGCTGGAGGGAGTTGGGTTTGATCACCGGCCAGAGTGGCGGCTGGGTGCAGAAAACCTACGATCTATCTGAGTATGCCGGTGATACAGTGCAAATCAGCTTTACATTTTTCAGCGATGATGACGGTGCTCAATTCGAAGGCTGGTATATAGACGATATAAAGATCATCCCACAAACGCCGGATTTTATGTGTGGAGATTGTAATGGTGATGGAACGATAGATTTGGGCGATGTGCTGCATATAGTGAGCTATTTGTATAAAGGAGGTCCCGCCCCTGATCCCTTAGAAGCCGGAGACTGTAACTGTGACGACACCATTGACCTCGGCGATCTGCTCTATCTCGTCGCCTATCTCTACAAAGGAGGACCAGCACCGGTTTGCTGATGCGGACAACCGGTCGACAGAATATGATCGCTGGAGAAAACTGCTCATCTGCCATGAATACTCAGTTATCATATGATATCAAAAAGAAGGAGAGAAACAAGTGCGCAAAATCAGCCTGTTGAAAAATCGTTCAACGATTGGGGGCTTAGTAATGTTGCTTTTTTCATCATTGACTCCGTTGGCAAATGGATATGATGTTGTGAGCATTGAGGTGAATGGAGGTAAATATCAGATCGTTGACAGAAATGACGGTGAGGTAATCGAAATGGAGGGATTTAGTTACTTGATGGTTCCAGGCAAAGCTCTGCTTCCTGCCAAGAATTTCTTGATTGCCCTACCACCTGGCGCAAGAGTTCAATCCGTCAAGGTTGAAGGTATTGATTCTGTCCAATTGCCGGGAACGTATCAAATCTCACCTACTCCACCCATCATGCCCTTGGCCGACCCATTCCAGTACCAGCAACTCTTGAAAGAACTGAAGCGGGAGTGGCAAACAAATAACCAAGCCACCTACTCGACAGATCAGGCTTACCCGAAAGAAAGGGGGAAACTTGTCAGCTCAGGTACTCTGCGAAAATACTCTTATGCTTCAGTCTCCTTCTACCCTTTCAGCTATCATTCGCAGTCCGGCAGATTGATCCATTATGATGCTGCCCAACTCATCATTAACTACAGCTTGCCATCTGCTGGCAGATCTGAAGTTCAAGCAGTCGAAGAACTAAATTGGGACACTTTGGCTGATCAAAAAGCATCAAGGCTGTTTTTCAATTACCAAGAGGTGGAGGAGCTGTATCAACCAACAGGACCGCGGCCCAGGGGTTGGCAGGAAGTACACGACTACGTGATCATTACCACCAGTGATCTTTTGGGTGCCATAACCTCTTCGGACTTTCCATACTGGAAGAGCTCCCTGGGTTATAACCTCAGGACGGTTCTAATTACTGACACCGAGATTACCAGCCAACCTGGCGCTGACCTTGCCGAACAGGTCCGCAACTTCCTCAGAAGCTACTATGTACCCTGGGGTATCAAGTACGTGCTTTTGATTGGCGACTGCGAGACCATTCCCATGCGCTATTGTTATCCTAACCCGACCAACCACACCAATCAGGCAGGCACGCCCAACGCGACCAGCGGAGAGAACCCGACTGATTATTACTATGCAGACCTGTCCGATCCGGACGATGTCTCCTGGGACTTGGACGGCGACGGATACTATGGTGAATATGGTCAGGACAGCCCCGACTTTTTGGCTGAGGTATATGTCGGGCGCATTCCAATCAACAACACGGCTCGGATCACTTATGCATTAAATAAATCGGTCAGCTTTGAACAGGACACCGGATCCTGGAAGAACAGTGCGTTGCATGGTGGGGCATTCTGGTATCTTACTAACGAGGACAACAATGGCAAGCCTGCCTACGATGGGGCCACCTGCATGAACGAAATCGAGACCAATCTGATGAGCGGCTGGACGATCAGTCACTACAGTGAGCAGGGAGGTTTAGAGCTTTCTACATTTCCTTGGCCGGCCTTAAGTGAAGCGGCTTTCGCAGACGACTGGAGAAACGGCCAATACAGCATAGTCAACTGGGGTGCGCACGGCTGGACAGACGGTGCAGCCCGAAAGGTGTGGGCATGGGACGACGGAGATGGAGTTCCGGAAAACTACAATCCTAACGAGATGTCGTGGCCATATTTCATTGGCACCCTCTCCAACCTGGACGATGATCACCCATCCATCTTGTTCCCCATCTCATGTGTGATCAACTATCCGGAACCTAACGCATGGGGTAACATTGGAATTGACCTTTTGACAAAACCCTTGTATGGTGCGTGTGCCGGAGTTGTCGCTGCAACGCGGATCGTCTGGGGTGCATCTGGCTGGCCCACAAACCCCGGCGGCGGCGAATCCATGTGCTACGAATTCAACCGTCACATGATCAATGGCCCCAGCGGGCCGGAGAAGGTTGGGGATGCCCTTTACAATTCAAAATTCTTTTGTAATGAGAATTATGGTTTTGACCATTATGCTGAATACTGGAACATGTTTACCTACAACCTTTATGGTGATCCCTCACTGGTAAGAGAAGGCGTCTCCGAACTTACCCGCGGTGACGTTAACGGCGATGGGACCATAGACCTTGGCGATGTGCTGCATATAGTGAGCTATCTATATAAAGGAGGTCCCGCACCTGATCCGTTCGAAGCCGGAGATGCTGACTGTAATGAAGTAATCGATCTTGGAGATGTGCTCTATCTGGTTAGCTATCTCTACAAAGGAGGACCAGCGCCTTCCTGTTAATGACAAAAAACTCAATCAGACAGGAGGTATCTATGCTAAAACGTAAAATGCTTATTCCACTAATCTGGTTGGCAGTCCTCTTCCTCTCAGCCATGCCCGCCTGGGCAGAGTTGATTGTGGATACCGCTTGGGCAAGAAGATATGATGCGTCTGGAGATTCCAAGGGTTATGCCAGAGACCAAGCCATAGATAATTCTCGCAATGTTTATGTGAGAGGTTCAAGTATACGCTCTGAGGAGGGAAGGGATTATGATACCATGACGTATTCTCTTCAAGACAAAACCCAAGACTGGAAGCTCTACCGGGATGATGAATATGGTTTTGAGATAAAATATCCTCAAAAGCTTATCTCGATTTCCAAAAAGGATGACAAGATAATCATGATTCACTCGATTGAGTGTGAACATCAAGACCCTTGCGATTTTAAGGGGGATGCCCCTCCGTTAAAAAAATTAACTGATTTCAGGGTAAGTTTGAAGCTTTTTAGCAAAAATGTGAAAGAAACAATTATTGCAACTACAAGTGATTATTTTGTTTCTCATATGCTCCTAGACGATACCCTTAAGCTTGTACCGGGGTACGTAGACACAGTCAGCATCGGCACACTAAAAGGGTATCGCGTTGCAAACGGTGTCGAAGGTTGCGGATATTATACCTATTACTTTCCTCTGAATCACGATCACACTTTACTGGTTGAACGTTCTTTTATCACCGAGCTTTTGCCTATAATCAAAGATAGCGAAAAATACTTAGAACTCCCTGGAGTAATTCCACCTGAAAAGGAAGAGAGATTATTTGATCAAATACTCGGCACTCTCAGGTTAAAGGAGAAATAGCGTAGACAAGGTGGCAGCCTACTATATTGGCGTGAGGGAAGAATATTACGATTCAGGTTACTGTCAACTCATTTTACTTGCCCTGGGATGACGTTAATCCAAGAAAAGAATATTTACTTGTCAGAGACCCGGCGGTTCGACTACGTTTATCCTGAACGAAGTTGAAGGGCTCACCACAAGCCGAATCTCTAAGTTACAGGTTCGGTTTATGGTGAGAGACATCGAACCGCTGTTTTATTTCTCACGCTCTATCAAGCAAAATCTTCTTGCTCTCGCAGAAAAAATCCATATATTGATTATGGAGATCAAATTTCCCAGGAAGACTATTCAACGGCAATGATGCTCGGTGCCCATAGAGGCCGTAGAATGTAACTGTGAGGCCATGGTTGACCTTGACGATGTCGTTTACCTGATCAACTACCTGTTCAGGCAGGGCTTGCCTCCGGGCGGCTGTTGAGACCAGAGTTTTCAGAAGACCTGCGTATTCTTAATAGAAGGAGGTCAATAGATGCATGAGAGTAAACATTTAAGACACAGTCTGGCGATTGGAATAATTTCAGCGCTTTCACTCTCTGCTCTGGTACCGACGTCGGCCGCATCCGACATTCTGACGATAGGAGTGAGCGCCGGCCCGTACCAGATTGTCAACAAGGGTGCCGGGCAGACGATTGAGATGGAGGGATTCGGCTATCTGATGGATCCGGGAAAGCCGATGCTTCCTTCCAGGAGCTTCCTGATCGCTCTGCCGCCTGGTGCCAGAGTCCAATCTGTGGAGGTCAAGGGCACCGGCTCGGAGCGGTTGCCAGGCACATACCGAATTATGGCGACGCCACTGACCCGGCCCATGACCGATCTTGGGCAAGGTGAGGAATTCATCGACCGATTACAGCGCCAGTGGGAAGAGAACAACCAAGCCACTTACTCATCCGATCAGGCCTATCCCAGGGAACGGGGAGAACTCAGAGGTTCGGGAACGCTGCGAAAGTACTCATACGCATCAGTCTCCTTCTACCCTTTCAGCTACCATCCCCGATCGGGCCGACTGATATACTACCCAGCGGCGCAGATTAGCGTCGGGTATGAACTGCCCACTCCGGGCACAGAAGAAGCTAGGAAGGTCGAGGAAGTGAATTGGGACAGCCTGGCAGATGAGAGGGCGTCAAGGCTGTTCGTCAATTACGAAAAGATGAACCAGTTGTATCAGCCAACAGGGCCTCGATCCGGCGCCCCATCGCAGACCCACGACTATGTGATCATCACCACCAGCGCCCTTCAGAGCTCTATTATTGCCTCCAATTTCCTGAGTTGGAAGAGCTCATTAGGATACAACGTCAGGATTGTTTTAACCACCGATACGCAGATAGCCGGTCAGGCTGGTGCCGACCTGGCGGAGAAGATCCGCAACTTCCTCAGATATAACTACATTCCCTGGGGCATGGAATATGTCCTTTTAGTAGGCGATCATGCAACCATCCCCATGCGTTACTGTTACCCGGATTCCACCAACCACGTAAATGGTGCTGGCGACCCGTCGTCTTGGCCCTGGAGCGGTGACGTACCCACTGATTATTATTATGCAGATCTGTCCGGTCCCGATGTGACCACCTGGGATTCGGACGGCGATGGTTTCTGCGGCGAATACCGACAGGACAGCCCCGATTTCTTGGCCGACGTCTATGTCGGCCGCATTCCCACCAGCATCGGTGCTCGCGTAACTTACACCCTCAACAAACTGGTTACTTTTGAGCAGGATACCTCAGAGTGGAAACAGCAGGTCTTGCATGCCGGTGCCATAGCCTATTTTGAGAACGAAGACTACAGCGGCCGGGACTTGATCGACGGCGCAACGATCTTGGATTCAATCGAGACTGACATTATGGGCGGTTGGGTCATAAGCCACTACAGCGAGCAAGGAGGCCTGGGAACATCCAACTACGACTGGTCTCCGCTGACCGAAGCCTCCTTTATCGGTGATTGGCGGGACGGCCAGTACGGGATAGTAAACTGGTCCGCTCACGGTTGGTCCAACCGGGTAGCTCGAAAGGTCTGGGCATGGGATGACGGGGACGGCGTTCCGGAATCCAACGAGATGTCGTGGCCCGATATGATCAGCATCTATTCCGACCTCGACGACGATCACCCATCCATCGTCTACGCTATCTCCTGTATGGTGGGCTATCCAGAGCCCAATGCTTGGGGCAACATGGGAATCGACCTTTTGACCAAGCCCTCCTACGGCGCCTCGGTCGGAGTCTTGAGCGGTACTCGGGTGGTCTGGGTATCTAAAGGTGGCGGAGAATTGATGGGTTATGAATTCAATCGCTTCATGATAGATGGTCCTACCGGACCCGAAAGAGTCGGCAACGCCCTTTACGACTCGGAATTCTTCTGTAACCAGAACTACACTTGGAACCACTATTCCGAATACTGGAACATATTTGGCTACAACCTTTATGGCGATCCGTCACTGGTCCGAGAGGGAGTCTCGGGATTCACCTGCGGCGACTGTAACAACGACGGAACAATAGACCTCGGCGATGTGCTCCATCTGACAGCCTATCTCTACAAAAACGGTCCAGCCCCCGATCCCTATAAAGCCGGAGACTGTAACTGTGACGACACCATTGACCTCGGCGATCTGCTCTACCTCGTCGCCTATCTCTACAAAGGAGGACCAGCTCCAGGCTGTTCATGACAATTCATATTCACTTGTCAGAGACCCGGCCGAACCTAGTAAGCTGAGACTCGGCTTCTTTCTTATAGCCGACCTTAGCCAGCTGCATTGTTTTCGCCAGGGGAAGCCCGACCTTGATGAACAGCTCCTTTACCCTCTCCCTGTGCTTTTCAGATAGAGGAGAGCACCTGTGCCTACGCTTGACCTTTTGCCGAACTTAACAGTCTGTAGGATCGACAGCAACCAGCCAGAGAAAGATTTTCCTTGATTTTTTAAATTTTTTAACTATTATAGAGTAGTGTATAACCCATAAAGAACACACGAAATCTGTTCTTACTCTAACCTAAAAGGAGTAAAAAATGAAGAAGTCTGGAAGCGTAGTGGTTTTCTTCATAACGATGATTCTGATAGGCAACGCTATGGTAAGTGCTGACAGTGGAAAAATCAGTGTGCCCATACCTATTGGAACATATGATATTAAACCCACCCAACAAGGACAGGAGGTTGAAGTTGAAAACTTCGGTCGTCTGTTAGTTCCAGGAAAACCAAACTTACCTTCAAAGATCTTCGCCGTAGCAATTCCTCCTGGCGCCCAGGTGGTTGAAATTACCTTTGATATTGGTGAAGGCATAGCACTTCCCGGAACCTATGCAATATCTCCTGCGCCTTTGCCCAGAGTGATCGGCCAGGAGGATCCGCTGTTGTATGAAAGAGATAGACGGATGTATGAGGAAAATTTCAACTCCGCGTATGGAAGTGACGAGCCATACCCGGCTTCGGTGGGAGAGGTTGTTCGAACCTCTGGTTTCAGAAAATATAACCTGGTGGACGTTAGAGTCACGCCGTTCACCTATCGTCCTCTATCCGGCCAATTAACCTATTATCCAGACGTCACCGTCCATATAAATTATACCTATCCTAAAGATTTCTCCTCAGAAGATATTATGATTGATGCCCTTCTGCGGAAAGAAAAAGTCGCAGAAGAGATTATCCTTAATTACCATGAAGCTCAAAATTGGTATCCCAGCCCTAAGGGAGGCAAAAGCACCTATGACTTTGTTATCATCACCCTTGACGCCTTGATTTCATCTGTCACTCCGCTGGTGAACTGGGAGATAAGCAAAGGGAGAAGCGTGAGGGTAGTAACCACCTCCTGGATTAACTCCAACTATACTGGTTACGATCTGGCTGAGAAGATGCGAAACTTTTTAAGAGACATGTACCCCTCAGGTGAATGGGGTATTGAAGATGTACTTTTAGTCGGTCATTACGATGACGTGCCCATGCGCCGCACAGCCCAAAACTTGGGGTATGGAGAACCAGAGACCGACTTCTACTATGCGGAGCTTTCTCTACCTGACAATCAATCTTGGGATGCTGATGAGGATCGCCAGTGGGGTGAGGATTCTGACCCCATTGATTTTTATAATGAGGTAAACGTGGGAAGAATCCCCTGGAGTGATGCTTCAACTGTTTTACACATTTGCGAAAAGTCCGTTGCATATGAACAGAACGATGATCCAACATTCAAAAAGAACATACTTCTTCTGGGAGCTTTCTTCTGGGATAATGACCCTAATCCACGTACCGATAACGCCGTGCTCATGGAAGCCAAGGTTGATCAGACGTGGATGTCTGACTGGACCATGACCCGCATGTATGAGCAGGGCTACTCCACTTACCCCATGGACTACAATCTAACATACAACAATGTTGTTTCGGTCTGGTCATCCGACAAATTTGCCTTTGTGAACTGGGCCGGCCATGGATCACCCACCTCCAGTCATATCTACCATGGTACTGGCGAGGCTTTCGTTTCAACATCCACCTGCCCCAATCTCAACGACGACTATCCCGCAATCTGCTTTGCTGATGCTTGTAGCAATTCGGATACCGACTACCTTAACTTAGGTCAAGCTATGTTACAGCAAGGTGGGGTGGGCTTCGTAGGCGCTACTAAAGTTGCCCTTGGATGTCCAGGCTGGAACGATCCGTATGATGGTTCCAGTCAGTCGTTAGATTATTTCTTCACCACCGGTGTCACTTCAGGAGATTACACTCAGGGAGAGGCACTTCAATGGGCGCTTAGGCAAATGTACATTAACGGGCTATGGTCTTATTTGAAGTACGAAACGTTTGAGTGGGGTGCTTTGTGGGGCAATCCTGATCTGGGGATGACCGCTTCTGCGTCTTTGAGCATCCTTTTACCTGATGGTGTGCCCGAGTACATCGACCCGGGTGTCCCTACCACCATCACGGTTCAGATCAATGAAATCGACGATACTTACATTCCGGGTACGGGTATGTTTCATTATCGTTATGACGGGGGTGGCTATCTTTCCTCGTCTCTTTCGCCTTTAGGAGGAGACCTGTACGAAGCTACATTGCCACCTGCGGAATGCGACGATGAACCAGAATACTATTTTAGTGCCGAGGGAGTCACCTCCGGGGTTATATATAACCCGTATGACGCGCCTGCCACTGTATACTCCTCACTTGTGGGAGAGGTTATCATTTTGTTCGCCGATAACTTCGAAACTGATCTGGGCTGGTCAGTAGAAAACGATCCCTATCTTACTGATGGTGCCTGGGAACGGGGAGTTCCTATTGGCGGTGGCGATCGTGGTGATCCACCGACTGATTTCGATGGTTCGGGTAATTGCTATCTTACCGATAACGTAGATGATAATTCTGATGTCGACGGCGGGATCACCTGGTTAATCTCACCAACTTTGGACCTTAGCATGGCCCCTGATGCCGAAATCCATTATGCCCTGTGGTATACCAACAACTATGGAGCTGATCCCAATAACGACCTGTTTAAAGTCTACGTCTCAAACAACGATGGTGGAAGCTGGACTTTGGTTGAGACAATTGGACCTCAAACCTCTGGCGGCTGGAAAGAAAAAAGCTTTATGGTAAGCGATTTTGTCGCGCCCAACAGCCAGATCAAAGTGCGTTTCGAAGCTTCGGATCTGAATGATGGTTCTGTTGTGGAAGCGGGAATTGATGATTTCCATATTTCTGTCTTTGAGTGTGGTGTTTGTGTTGATTCTGATGGTGACGGTTTTGGAGACCCGGGTCACCCGGAAAATACCTGTCCAGACGATAACTGCCCGACTGTTTACAACCCAAATCAGGCAGATGCTGACAGTGATGGAACAGGTGACGTTTGCGACGTTTGCACCGATACCGACGCCGACAGTTACGGTGATCCCGGCTTCCCTGCCAACACCTGTGATCTTGACAACTGCCCGGATGTTTTCAATCCAGACCAGGAAGACTCGGATGGGGATGCTGCAGGAGATTCTTGCGATAACTGTCTTACCTATTTCAACCCTGACCAGGAGGATACAGACGAGGATGGTGTGGGTGATAGTTGTGATGTCTGCCCCTACCACTCTGAAGATGATTGCTGTAATCCCGTTGGTTCAAATCTCGCACCGGAAATAACTTCCATGGCAGTTGATACAACAACTCCATCCCAAGGTCCCTTTGTCTATATCGCTACTGCCTCTGATCCAAACTGTGACGGAACCGAGCTCACAATAAGTTTCTTTGATATCCCCTTCTGGTGCGCCGTTTCAGGCGATACTTTGTCCGGATTGGTGGGCTGTGATGATGTCGATACTTCCTTCAAAGTAACGGTCTCAGATGGCGATCTGGCTGATACCCTGGAGGTAACTGTAGTGATTGACCATTCAAATGTCGCTCCGTCAATAACACCCATAGGAGATACCGTTCTGGTCGCTTTCCCTGACACCTTTATCTATTATCCCACCATAGTTGACCCGGATGATGAGGTTCACTCGGTTGCGTATTTGGCATATCCGTACTGGTGTTGGGTTCAGAATGATTCAGTCTTCGGCACTGCCCCCGACACTTTGTCCCTGGAAACATTGACCGTGTCAGTGCAGGACTATTGCAATGCTGACACTTTGTCATTTATGGTTCAGACGTATGTTTGCGGAGACGTCAACAGCGATGGGTCAATAGATCTTGGGGATGTACTCTATCTTGTAAACTATCTATATAAAAGCGGCTCTGCCCCTAATCTCTTCCAAGCTGGAGATGTTGACTGTAATGAAGTAATCGACTTAGGAGACGTGCTCCATCTGGTCAATTACCTATATAAGGGAGGATCCCCTCCGGGCCGTTAGTTTTTGTTGCCAAACCTTTTCTCCGAATATACAAAAGCCCCAATCCCGCTAAAAGCGAGGCTGGGGCTTTTCTTTTGTCCAAGGGTATCAAACATGATTATGTCAAGCTAATTGTGTAAATTCGTGTTTAGGCACATCCTGGGATTGATTTAAGACATAAGCTATTAAACCATAAATGATT
>Ga0111202_122_pt1 | contig 24960 bp, 23 predicted proteins | sample DeeMarSWOR324_28_FD_80372 | JGI IMG/M metagenome (GOLD analysis project Ga0111202, IMG submission 80372) | candidate division Zixibacteria bacterium SM23_73_3 | reverse complement strand
CATGAAGATAGAGTCACTGGAATAAGAAGAGGAAAAAGAGACTACGGTTTGCAGATAGAAGTAAGATGTTGGGAAAGCAAAGACGCAAAAACAGGTTCACCCACAAGACTCCCCTATGATGTTTTGGAGAAATTGGCAGAAAGAGTTACCGGGGAAATCGAGGGTGTTGTAAGTGTCACCTACAACATAACCAGGAAACCACCTTCGACTATCGAGGCAATATAATACGTCCAAAGTCAATTAAAGTTGCATCAGGAGCCCCACTCTCCCGCCCTTGGTATGAACCATACGGTTCATACCTTTGGCGAAATCCTGTTGACTGATGCTTAAAAAGCGTGTTAGAACTGAGGTTCTGACACAACATAGACTGACCAAGAGATCTCATGCAGGACAAATCCTGCCCTTTCAAGAAACAGACCCTAATCTTTAACGCGAAAGACAATTTTCTTGACACCAAACCCAAATAATTTATATTCTTTGCGTAATTATTGCGGCTAACCTGTCGAAGAGGAATATGTTTTTGTATCTTTGGTGATCGGTTAGCCCTTCGAATGCGGAAAAAGAGATCGGGGTGTGGCGCAGTCCGGTAGCGCACATGGTTTGGGACCATGGTGTCGGAGGTTCAAATCCTCTCACCCCGACTTAAGTCAGTTCATGGTTCGTGGTAGATAGTTCATGGTAAAACCTTCGAAGCCTTTGCTATGAACTATGAACTGTGAACTATGAACTGCCTTAACATGCCCCCGTAGCTCAGTCAGGATAGAGCATCTGCCTTCTAAGCAGAGGGTCGGGCGTTCGAGTCGCCCCGGGGGTATTTGATTTTTGCTTTTCTTCAGCTTGGTGCTTCAAAATTTGGCTCTTTGGGGCTGAAATCTTTGATGAGGATAAAGTAATTAAGAACCTCACCCTTGATCCCTCTCCTTAGAAAGGAGAGGGGGGACACAAAGTTCCCGTTACAATCTCTTCTGTGGGTAGCTGGGATCTATCTTGAAAGGAATAAAAGAGTCGAGATGAAAAAAACATGGTGTTGCCTCTGGGTGCGGGCATATTTTTTTTGGGGGGTGGGATATTTATTAGAAGTTGATACCGCTTAAAACCTTTTCTTCACCAATTCAACAGAATTTTGAAGCACCTGTTTTAATTCTTCTTCAGTCAACCCAGCGCCCAAGCCCACTTTTTTTATCAGATCTTCGGAGAAAAGTTCTCTCGGCCTGTGTGCGTCTGTGTTGATCACCAGCCCAACCTGATATTTTCTTGCCAGCACAACCAGATGACCATTGGTCAAACAGTGTCCTCTGCGGGCTGTCAACTCCAGATAAATTCCCCTCTCTTTAGCCCGCCTCATCTCCTTTTCTTTTATCATTCCCGGATGCGCCAATATATCTATATCGCTTTGAAGAGCGGCAAGATTTGTTCCTGGGGCAACCGGTTCAACTGGCGATTCACCATGCACCACCACCATCTTTGCTCCCAGCTTCCTTGCTTCCTTTGCCATGTCTGGAATCAGAGAAGGTGGCATGTGAGTTATTTCCACCCCGGGCAATACCTTAATCTTCTCCTGTCGGTTCAAATCCTGCGCCACCTTGATCACCTGTTTTAAGACCGGCTCCATATTTCCGGAGTCAACGTGATCGGTAAGAGCTATGGCTTCATATCCGGAAATCTCCGCCCTCCTTACCAACTCCGAAGGAAGCACAGTTCCATCACTTAAGATGGTATGGGTGTGTAAATCGATCATAAAACTCACCTTTCATAAGAATTCGACTTTCGAAAAGCTAATTTAACTTTATTTTTTCCATATGCAAACACTTTTTATTTGGATCATTATATCTCCTCACGCCGCGTGGGCAAGCCTTCATCGCTTGTCCGCAGGATCTTGAGACAAGCCAAGCCATAAAGGCGGGGCTACGCTATCGTTCATCACGGTACAGGGCGTCCGTTAAGGATGACTCTCCCACAAACAAGGGTGAAAGATCAGATACATTCTTCAAAAAATGAAAAATTATGCAAATTTTCCTTGACAAGGAAACTTTTTTTGTTTAATTGCGTATCACCATGCTAATTGGAGAGTAGATCAAAATCAACGGAGGTAGACTTAAATGGCGTTTAAACTGCTTACACTTAATTGTCCGATACAGGGGAATACTATACCCATTTTTGTCTCCACCTCCAGGCGATGGAGGCTACTCTGAATAGGATATTTAGCAAAGAATTTGAAAAAACCGTGACCTATGCAGAGTAGGTCACGGTTTTTTATTATGATGAAAGGAAAAGAGATGAACTTAGCGGTAGAAACTTTCGATCTGAACAGAACCTTTAAGTTGAAAAAAGCGAAGAACAAAGGCGAGAACGGCAATAACAACGGCAAACTGATCGCGCTGGAGAACGCCAATATAAAAATCCATCAGGGTGAGCTGTTTGGTCTTCTGGGACCCAATGGTGCGGGCAAGACCACCCTGATAAAGATCCTGGCCACACTGCTTCTGCCCACTTCCGGAACGGGTCTGGTGGATGGAATAGACGTGGTCAAATATCCGGAAAAGGTCAGAAAGAAGATCAACATGGTTTCCGGAGGGGAACACTGCGGTTATGGAATCCTGACGGTCAGGGAAACCCTGTGGATGTTCTCTCAATTTTACGGCATCGCCACCAAAGTTGCCCATCGGAGGATTGATGAGCTTTTGAAGATTCTGAAGATGGAGGAGTTTGCCAAAACCAAGATCGGAAAACTCTCCACCGGACTGAGGCAGAAGTTGAATTTCATGCGAGGTTTTGTCTGCGATCCCAAGATCATGTTCTTGGATGAGCCCACCCTGGGTCTGGATGTGCAGATCGCCCGGGACGTGAGAATCTACATAAGAACCTGGATGAAAGAAAATCCGGAAAGAACCGTTCTTCTGACCACCCACTATATGGCGGAGGCAGACGAGCTCTGCGACCGGGTGGCAATAATTGACAAGGGCCGGGTTCTGGTGTGCGACTCGCCCCAAAACCTTAAGAAATCCTTAGCCGGAGAAGCGGTGTTTTACATCGAGATTCCCTTGTCCGTGAACGGAATGGAGAAGTTTGGTCAGATACCAGGGGTTAAGCAGTTCGCATATGAACACAAGAGTCATCTGGGGAGGACCGAGCTGAAGTTCATCTTAGAAGAGGAATCCGCCATCTCGAATGTAACTGAATCCTTAAGCGGTAATGGTTCCAAGATAATCTCTCTCTCCAAGATGGAACCGAGCTTGGAAGACGTTTTCGTGGCGCTGGTAGGAAGAGGATTGAAAAATGAAAATTGATCTCAAGACCAACATAAAGGCGATAATCGCCCGCTCTTATGTGCGGATAGTGGCTGCCAATCGAGAGCCCAGCTGGTGGTTCACCGAGACGTTGCTTCCTATCCTAAGCACCGCCGCCTATGTCTATGTCTACAAAGCTTTGAATGCTCCTGAGGAATACACCGGATTTGTCATTCTGGGCGGAACCATGAGTGCTTACTGGATACACGTCCTGTGGAGCATGGCGGCTCAGTTCTACTGGGAAAAGGAGATAGGGAATCTGGAGTTATATATGATCGCTCCCATCTCCAGAATGTCCATACTTTTAGGCATGGCATCAGGCGGGATGTTTTTAGCCACCACCAGAGCGGTCTTCATCTTCCTGGTGGGTAGCTTGATCTTTAAGGTGGATTTTGCCATAATAAGCCTGCCCAAGCTATTTGCGGTCTTCGTCTTGACTTTGGTGGGTCTGTATGGGCTGGGCATGCTCTTTTCATCTCTGTTCATGCTTTATGGAAGGGAAGCCTGGCATGGAGTCACGCTGCTTCAGGAACCGGTTCACTTGATGTCGGGATTCTTCTTCCCGGTGAGAAACTTGGGTTTCGCCGTTGCCCTGGGAGCCTCTTTGATTCCCATGACTTTGGGTCTGGACGCCATGAGACAGCTTGCCTTCAAGACTGGAGCAAAATCCGGATTCATCTCCGCAGATGTGGAGATAGCCGCCCTGGTGGGTTTATGTGTTCTCTTCCTGGTGGTGTCCAAATACGCTCTGGAGTACATGGAGAAATTGGGTAAGAAAGAGGGAAGATTGACTCTAAGATGGCAGTAAGAATAGTTTCACCCTCGCTTTTGTTCCCTCCCCTCGAGGGAGGGAAAAATCAATTCCCTCTCCCTTGACGGGAGAAGGCTAGGGTGAGGGTGACGCAGGCCAAAGAGTCGTGGGCAGTGGACATCGAAAGCAATGTTTGAGGGAATCATGACAAACATTCTTAAGAGAGCCAAAGAAAACTTAAGAACCATAAGGACCGCAGGGAAATTGGGATGGGCCATGGAGTCTAACTGGACCGATCCGTTTCTTTTCGCCATTTACTCCATCGTCCGACCCCTGGCTTCATCCCTCATTCTGGTGGTGATGTATTACGTCGTAACCAGAGGGAAGACCGGTATGGATCTGTTCGCATACATCTATGTAGGAAATGCTTTCTTCATGTACGTGATCAACGTGCTGTTCGGGGTCAGTTGGGTCATCCATGAGGATCGGGATCATTATCAGATGATCAGGTATATCTACATATCTCCGATCAGGATGTATTATTACCTATTTGGTCGGGGCATTGCCAAGATGGTCCTAACTACCGTGGCGGTAATCATCACCATGGCTTTTGGCATGCTGGTGTTAAAGATACCGGTTAACCTGCTTGCCATTAACTATCCTTTGCTTCTCTTCTCCGTGGCAGCAGGCATCTTCATCATCACCTGTTTGGGCATACTTCTGGCTGGAGTAAGCATGGTAACGGCACATCACAGTTATGCTTTGACCGAAGGAATGGCTGGGCTTTTCTATCTTGCCTGTGGTGCCATCTATCCCATAGACATCCTGCCCGTTTGGTTGCAGTATCTGTCTAAGGCGCTGCCTTTAACTTACTGGCTGGAGCTGGTGAGAAGATCGATTCTGGGGAAAAGCCTCAGTCCCACTTTGAGCGGATACTCCGACTTTCAACTGATCTTGATCATGGCAGCAACCACACTTATCCTGGCTTTGTTCTCTCATTGGGTCTACCGATCCATCGAGTACATAGCCCGGAAGTATGGAAAGATAGATCAGTTGACCAGTTATTGATAAAAAGGGACGACAAGATCGACTTACAAGAAGGCTCAATGGAAGAGAGCCAATTATTTTGTACAATTGGGGTGTAGCAGAGAGGCAATGCATCCGGTCGTTAACCGGGAGATCGGAGGTTCGAATCCTCCCGCCCCAGAGATAACAGGATGTCAGAGAGGTAACTCAGATGGGAAAACCACCAACCAACACATTGTAGCTGCCCAATTTATTGGGCTGGATGACATGTGAGCACTCATCTGGGACATAATGATTTTCAAAAGAAACCAACGAGGTAAAACATGTTTGAAGGGAAAAAAGTCAGGATCAGAGCACTGGAGAAAACGGATATAGACGAAATCATGAGATGGGTAAACGATCCAGAGGTAATAGACAACTTGCTTATGAGGTATCCGGTTTCCAGATACCAGGAGGAAAAGTGGATTGAAAGGACGCTGGATGAGAGCAATATAAGACATAAAGCTTTCGCCCTGGAGACAAAAGAGGGGGTCTATTTAGGTGGTATAGGCCTGCATGCCATCAACTGGGAGAATCGCAACGCCGAGGTGGGCATAGTCATAGGAAAAAAGGAACACTGGAATAAAGGATATGGAACCGATGCCATGATGACCATGCTGAACTTTGCTTTTAACCGGATTAATCTCCACAGAGTTTATCTGCGAGTTTATGATTTCAACCTCAGAGGCATAAAGTCATATGAGAGGTGTGGCTTTAAAAAAGAAGGGGTCTTAAGAGAGGACCTTTATGCTCATGGCAAATACCATGACACTATAATCATGGGAATCCTGAAGAACGAATTCAAGAAGAGCCCAAATGACCAATAAGCAAGGAAACGCTTTAAACAAGAGAGGGAATTAGTACATCGTTTCCTAAATAATATTACAATAATTTGTCATTGCGAGCCCCGATGAGATCGGGGCGAAGCAATCTCTAAGTGGTTGGAATTCAATGAGATTGCTTCGTCATCCCGCCAAAGGCGGGACTCCTCGCAATGACAGGCTGAGTATAAATGATATTTTAGAGACATTTCACTATCGATGGAAAAAAATGTTGCTTTAGCCCTCATTTTAACCACGCTGGCAGGGCTCTCCACCACCCTGGGTAGCCTTTTGGGACTTGTTGTGCGAAAACCCGGACCGCGTTTTATGAGTGTCACATTAGGGTTTTCGGCTGGCGTGATGGTGATGGTCTCCTTTGTAGAACTTTTGCAGGGAAGCATCAAGTCAATTGGATTTGCCTATGCCAATTTTGGATTTTTTGCAGGGATCATTGTCATATTCCTACTCGATTTCTTTACGCCTCACGAATGGGCGGGTCATCACGATCGATCAAAGGGCGAAAAAGATGACAGGCTTCTTCGGATGGGTTTATTGGTGGCTTTAGGAATAGGAATTCACAACTTCCCGGAAGGGATGGCCACTTTTGCTGGAACTCTGAAAGATACAAAATTGGGAGTAGCCATAGCTGTTGCCATTGCCATTCATAACATTCCGGAAGGTTTGGCTGTATCGGCACCAGTTTATGCTGCCACCCATAGCCGGGGTAAGGCATTCCTTTGGTCTTTTTTATCGGGTGTGGCTGAACCTGTGGGAGCCGGCGTTGCCGCTCTCTTTCTCCTGCCTTTCCTGACACCGACCCTTTTAGGCTTGCTTCTGGCTTTCGTTGCTGGAATCATGGTCTTCATCGCCTTCGACGAGCTTGTTCCCACCTCCAGATCATATGGTCAAGAGCACCCCGCTATATTGGGGGTGATTCTCGGGATGGCGATCATGTCGCTAAGCTTGTGGTTGCTAAAATGAGAAGTTCCCTTCCCTGCTTGTAGAATTTCAAACTCTTTTCAGATGACCTTCCTTAATAGAGCTCGATGCTGGTAACGAAGCTCGACATTTTGAAACTCGATACTCGAAAATTCGTTTATCCAATTAGGTGTTATGGCTTCCAACTTCGAGCATTCATATCAATTCTATGGATCCAAATTCAGGCTTCGTCAACGCAACCCGAGCTTCTAAACTCATTCTTGTGAAATTTTCCTCTCCAATTAGATAAACTTCTGGACAAAAACGGACAACCAGTGTAAATTGGAAGTCATAAGAATTGAACCCATTGCATTAAATCTTCTTGGAGTGAATCAGGAGGACAAAGCATGAACCAAGGCGGCAAAAATTTAGTCATTATCGGCGGGGGACCGGCAGGATATGTGGGCGCCATCCGGGCGGCTCAACTGGATGCCAAAGTTACCCTGATAGAAAAAGAAGAGGTGGGCGGAACATGCTTAAACGTGGGATGCATCCCCACCAAGGTATTGACCTCCGCGGCTCACACCCTGTCTACATTGAAGCAAGCCGATCGTTGGGGACTTAAAGTTCACGGAACTGATCTGAACTGGTCCCAGTTGATGAAAAGGAAACAGATGACGGTAACCCGATTGGTTACCGGGGTGAAAAGCCTGCTCAAAGCCCGAGGGGTGAATGTGGTCAAAGGATCGGCTGCCTTTGTGGATGAAAAAACAATTGAAGTGAAAATGAAAGATGGTTCAATTGAAAAAATTGGGGGAGATAAGCTCCTCGTCGCCACCGGCTCGATTCCTATTCAGCTTCCCATTCCGGGAATCGAATCAGACGGGGTAATAGACAGCACCGGTGCTCTATCTTTAAATTCAATCCCCAAAAGCATGTTAATCATCGGAGGCGGAGCTATAGGGTGTGAGTTTGCCTATATCTATCACTCTTTCGGAACGCAGGTCATCATTGTGGAGATGCTCTCCCAGATTCTGCCCGGAGAAGACGAGGAGGTTGCCGCCGGTTTAAGGAACTCCCTGGAAAAATCAGGAATCAAGATATTCACCAACTCCAAGGTCTCAAAAATCGAACCGACCAAAGAAGGTAAACTGACTGTGACCATCTCCGCAACAGCGGAAGAGACAAAGGTGGAAGTGGAAAAGGTTTTAATGTCAGTGGGGCGAAAAGCTAATACCAAGGATTTGGGCTTGGAGAAGTTAGGAATCAAGATGGACCGGGGAACCATCGTTGTTGACGATCATCTCAGAACCAGCCAGCCCCATATCTTTGCCGCCGGAGACTGCATCGGCAACTGGCTTTTAGCACATGTAGCTTCCATGGAGGCAGAGATAGCAGTGGAAAATGCACTGGGCGAGGATAAAAAGATGGACTATACCGCCGTCCCCTGCTGTATCTTCACCCATCCGGAGATAGGAAGCGCAGGACTTAATGAGAAACAAGCTAAAGAAAAAGGGCTGGATGTGAAAACGGGAAAATTCCCCATGCTGGCTTGCGGAAGAGCCCAGGCAGAAAACGAAACAGAGGGGTTTGTCAAAATCGTCGCAGAAAAAAATTCCGGAAAGATATTGGGAGCCCAGATTCTGGGACACCGAGCCACGGACCTGATCGCAGAGCTGACCTTAGCCATCCAGATGGGAGCAAAAACTCAGGATATAATAGACACCATCCACGCCCATCCCACCCTGAGCGAGCCAACAAGAGAAGCTGTTTTGAAGTTAGAGGGCAGATCTCTTCACATATTGTAAACGGTTTTTCTAAATTATTATCTGAGCTTTCCCGGGCAAATTTGAAGGTTAACCTCTACATTTAATGATTATTTGCAGGGACGGGGGATTCTATCTCGCCCTAAGGTTCACTCAAAGATACAGCAATCATTTTTATCTTGCCAATTTTACTAAAGGTCATCTCCTTCCCTTTCGGTGTATCTTATGGTCCAGGGACAGACTGAGATACAAATCCCACAAATAGTCCCGTCAATCCCAGCCTTCTTTGCATGTTCTCTTGCGGTCTTGCGGCAGGCAGAGGCACTGAAGAAGGAATCTCGACAAGCATTCACATTCCAGTCTCTTCCTGAAGGGGCTTTCCCGGGACATGATTCCACGCAAAGTGTGCAATCGCCGCAAAGAGAATGGTTTGTTGGAATCGCCGTTTCCAACTCAGCATCAGTTAAAACCGTAGTAAGCCGAACAGCAGAACCAAATTTTTCAGTAACCAGAAGGGCACACTTTCCTATCCATCCCAGCCCGGCCCGTGTGGCAACTGTTTTGTGCGGCAGAGCCGTGCTATCCGTTTTGGGGTCAATTCCTACATTTGTGGGAGCTTTCGAAATTGCCTGATACCCATAATCTCTTATCATGCTCGCGGTAAATTCTCCTAAATTTGACAGGAGGGTATTAGCTCTTGAATATTCAGAATAATACTCCTGGGTGGGACCGGTGCGGATATTCGCAATTATGGATGCATCCAATGCCGCGGCAATTGAAACGGCAAATCTCACGGAATTGCGAAAATCCCCTGGAATTCGGATCAGATCGGCAAAACCGATCAGTGACGCCCCCTTAACCAGTAAAGCCTCTTTGATGTCCAAACACAGATCACTTGTGTCCATGTCCCTTATTAACCTATTTGAAGCTGGCGACTAAAATTTCACGGTTTAAGAAGTGCCATGTCTTTTTGCATCAACTGTTATATCTATCTTTCAGCCAGAACAATTTGCAAATATTCCCAACTGGTAGTGTTCGTTTTAACTATCCTAAACCCAGCTCGTTCGATTTCATTTATCAACCCGCATTTTAGCATGTTCTTGTAAGTTGGGTATTCAGGATTAAAACGCTCCAGAAAATCAAACAAGCCTGCTTTCCACTTTCGTTTTGGTTTGTTATGCTCAATGATGACTATCTTGCCGCCCGGTCTGATGATCCGATAAGCCTCCGATAGAACATTCCCTCGCACTTCTTGCGGCATCTCATGGAGCGCACCACAGATAACGCCCCTATCAAAATAGCAATCTTCAAGAGGAATATCTTGAGCATCGCCCTCAATGAAAAAGAGTCCATCAGGTTTTTCTTTTTTTCGGGCAATTTTTAATTGAGCTGGAGAGATTTCAATACCTACTACTTCTCCTCCTCCAAGTCTTTTAGCCAGCATTATGGATAAAGTGCCAGTACCACTACAAACATCTATTATCTTTTCTCCCGGTTGAGGGTTGATCCATTCAATTATTGACTCCCGCCATCTTCGTTCTCCGCCAAAACCTCCGTTAAACAAGAAGCAGAATACTTTTACAAAGGGATCGCAAATATAAGAAAACCAACTATACCATTTTTCATAGACCTCACGATAATAATCTGGCATTTCCCTTTTACCCTTCATACCATATCCTCCCTGTTCTCCTGTTCGGTCAGGGGTCAAACCCCTGACCGATCCAGAGGTGCCGTTCGTTCTAATGATGCTTCGGGAATAGTCTCATTATCCCGCCAAGGCGGGGGAATTCCCGAAGCTGGTTAGGAACTGCATCGGCATTTCCTTCAGGACTACTCCTAATACCGATGCATCAGAGAGCCCCTACGTCTCTCCTTCCTCAGGTCCTCCACCATATTCAGAAGTGCATCAACCAGATCCTTTTCTTTGGTTTTTCCTAGAACTTTTCCTTTGCGGAAAAGAAGGCCGTATCCTTTTCCGCCGGCTATCCCTACGTCTGCATCTTTTGCCTCTCCGGGACCGTTCACCACACACCCCATCACGGCTATCTTAATCGGTGCCTGGATATTCCGGGTTTTTCGTTCCACCTTTTTGGTCATGGAGATTATGTCTATCTCGCATCTACCGCAGGTGGGGCAGGAGATGATGGTAGGACCATGTTCCCGCAGGTTCAAGGATTTCAAAATCTCATATCCTACCCTGACCTCTTGAATCGGATCACCGGTTAGAGAGACCCGAATCGTGTCACCGATCCCGGAGGCTAAAAGTATCCCGATACCCAAGGCCGATCTTACCGAGCCAGCTTCAGGCAGTCCCGCCTCGGTGATGCCCAGATGCAAGGGATAGTTGGTTTTCTTCGAGATGAGTTGATAGGCTTTCACGGTGGTGGGAACGTCGAAAGCCTTCAGTGAAATTACAATCTCGGTGAAATTCAGGTTCTCAAGGATTCTAACTTGTCTCAAAGCTGCCTCCACCAGAGCGGGAGGAGTCACTTTTTTGTACTTTGTCAAAAGGTCGCGGGGAAGTGAGCCGGCATTTACCCCTACCCGGATGGGAATTTTTCGCTCCTTCGCCGCCCTCACAATCTCCTTGACCTTCCACTGTGCTCCGATGTTTCCGGGGTTGATGCGGAGCTTATCCACACCCGAATCTACTGCTTTCAATGCCAATCGGTAATCAAAATGAATATCCGCTACCAGCGGGATTTCGATTTCCCTTTTGATCTTAAATAAAGATAAAGCGGCTTTCCTGTTCGGCACTGCCACTCTTATGATCTCACATCCGGCATTTTCCAGTTTTCGTATCTGTTTTATGGTGGCGGAAACGTTCTGAGTGTCAGTTTTGGTCATGGATTGGACGGAGATGGGAACTCCTCCACCCATGCCGACTTTGCCCACCCACACCTTTTTTGTCTTTTTTCTCCTCATATTATAAAAATCATATTTGATTTACCATTTGTCAATCCTTATTTTTTGATAGCGCAAAGCTAAAAGAGAATTAAGCTATTTTTAAAAGAATTGCTATAGGAACAAAGCGGTTTGAGTTTTTTAGTGTGGTATAACGAAATCAGAGGAGGTTTTTCAATAACTTTCATCATATCTGAAACATTTTCACTTGTGGATCGTATACTAAGTTGAGATGGTTACAAAAACTAAGCTATACAGAAAACCTCTGCAAGATAGAGGAATCAAACCTACATATCAACGGTTAAGGATCCTGGAGTATTTAAAGAAGCATGAAAATCATCCGACTGTGGAAATGATATATGAGGATCTGATCAAAGAGATTCCCACTATTTCAAAGACCACCATCTACAATACATTGAATGCCCTTTTGGAAAAGGGGATGATACATACCATTACCATCACCGGAACAGAGACAAGATATGATCACAAAGTCTCGCCTCATCATCATTTTTTGTGCAAAAGATGTGGGAAAATAATAGATATTGATATCGAATGTCCTTATGTGGGAAAAAAAGAATTTGATGGACACAGAATTAAAGAAATCCATGGATACTTCAAGGGCATTTGTAGAGAATGCTTAAAAAAGAAGGATAGAAGTTGATGAACCTTTTAGTGGATGTGATAATCCAGATTTGGGACTTCACCTTGATAGTTGCTCCCTGGTTGATGCTGGGTTTTCTCTTCTCCGGTCTGATTCATGCATTCGTAGGCGAGAAATTCATCCGACAGCATCTGGGGGCAGGAGGTTTTTCTTCGGTGTGGAAAGCGACCGTTTTTGGCATACCTCTCCCCATCTGCTCATGCGGTGTGATTCCGCTTGCTGCCGGGCTCAGGAATGATGGGGCGTCAAAGGCGGCGACTATGTCATTCCTGGTATCCACTCCCACCACCGGGATCGATTCAATATTCGTGACCTATGCGTTTTTGGGGACAGTATTCGCCATCGTCAGACCCCTATCCGCCCTGGTGGGAGGATTACTTGTGGGCACGCTGATAAGCGTTTTGGTGAAAGAAAAAATGGATAAAAGAGACTTTAAATCTGTTTCCATACATGCTCATCCTTTTAAGGACAGGTTAAAAGATGGCTTCAGCTACGGATTTGGGGTCCTACCGGAGGACATTGGAAAAACGATCTTTTGGGGAATTCTAATTGGGGGCGTTCTTTCCGCTCTTTTGCCTCAGGACGTATCCCAGATTTATCTTTCCAATCCGGCAATAGCTTATCCCTTGATGCTTGCCATTTCAATTCCTTTGTATGTGTGCGCCATCGCATCTGTGCCGGTGGCGGCAGCTATGTTGGCTAAGGGATTGGTGCCGGGAGCGGCGCTTACCTTCCTTATCGCCGGAACTGCCACCAATGCGGTAACCATTGCCTTCGTTGCCAAGAAATTCGGGAAGAAGGTGCTCATTATCTATCTGGCCTCCATAATCTCTCTCGCTTTGATATCCGGAATCCTGCTCGACTTTTTGATGAGTGGGGTGGTAATTAAAGACATTCTTTTTAAGGGAAGAGAAATCCCCTATTCTGTCAAGCTGATTTCCACTTTTTTGTTTGTTGGCTTGGTAATCAAAAGTTTTTTAAAGGCCAAAGGGGAAAAAATGCGGGAGGCAAAGTACACCTTTCATGTTCCGGACATGAATTGCAAGCATTGTCAATCGGCAGTTGAGAAGGCTCTGAAGGGAATTCCCGGCATCCAAGACGTTGAGGTATCGCTTAGTGAGAGGCTGGTTAAAGTAACCGGGAATGTGAACGAGAAGAGCATAAGAGAAGAGTTAGAAAAGGCCGGCTTTGCTGCCGCAAAAACGGGATGACCAATCTGTCCAAAGAACAGGAACTTTTTCCAAACCTAAAAAACTGCAAGTTAAAAACATAAATTTTGCCATTTCGCATCACGCGGAGCGGGATCATCCAAAAACAACTCTAACCTTTCTGTAGACTTATCCTGAAGACTGTGGTTGTAGACAGTCTTGAATGCAGATTTGTGCTTATGGATTTGCTGTTGATTCCTGATAATAAGCACAAGATGGTAAATGGTGGGGAGAAATTGTCGTTACGAGACAAGACCCTGAAGTTTGTCTATCCCTATTTCCAAGTGATTAAACCCGGGATTTAAAGCTTTCCCGGTCTGTTTCCATCTCTTTTTTTAATCCTTTAAGCTCTGCCTCATCCTTCCTTTTCTGTGGGGTAGCTTCTACTGCCTCCCTCACGATAGCATTGATATCCAGTTTTTCACGGTCCTTTTCCGATCCAGCCTGAAAGGTCCTGGCAAATGCCTGGATGTTCTCTGCCGTCTCTGCCCCATTGGTTGCAAGCTTCTCTATAATCCTTGACCACTTCAAGATGTTATTTTTAGTGTTTTCTGGAACCGACACCTCTTCCATCTCACTTAAAATCAATTGAACCTTATCCAGAATATTGGTAGAAGTGTTATTAAAGTCATGTGCCATTCCACTGACTAAATTGCTCAATGCTTTAAGCGTCTGGGGCCGGACAAGTCGATTCTGTGTAGTTTTCAATTCGATGATGGTGTTTGTCAAAATCTCCGTCTGCTTTTTCAGCTCCTCGTAAAGCTCTGCTTTCTCGATGGAAATGGCGGCATTTTCAGCAAATATGGAAACCAGCTTCAGATCACTTTCCGTAAATTTCTTCTTTTTATCAAATAGACTGATGTTTAAAACCCCCTTAGCTTTGTTTTTTACCATCAGGGGCACGCATAAACTGGAGGTGATCTTTTTATCTTTTTTGATAAGACCGGGGAACTGGGCTTCATTTAAATCTTCACCCAAAAGCAATGGTTTGCCATGTCGCATCACCCATCCGGCAACGCTTCTCCCCATATCCGCCACTTGATTTTTAATCAGATTACTTCGGGGACCCCAAACCGAGATACAGCGTAGTCTATCTATCTCAGGATCATAAAGAAAAAGCGAAGACTGGTCTCCGCCCAGGATTCTGAGGGCTTTACTGGATATGGTGTCCAGGACCCCCGAGAGCTCCATTTCGGAATTAACCGAAGTGGTCACCTCAAATACCATCTGAAAATCCCTCAAGCGTTGCTCCAAAACCTGGGAGGCGATCCTGTTTTCCATAAGATCCCTTTGAAGTTTCTTGACAGCTATCTCCTTCAATACCACGTAGCCAATAAAGAGCAAAGAAAGAGCAACAAACCCCAAAAGCAGAAAGTCGAACGTTTGGGTATCTAGTCGCTCTTCATAAAGTTGCTGGAAATCGGAGTAGAAAATCACCAGAGTAATGAAGGCGGTAAAGACCAAGAACATGAAGAGCGTCAGAATCCACATTTGCCAATCTCGTCTGTGAACCTTCTTCAGCTCTTTTTCAAATATATCCATTTCAACACACTGAGGATGGGACGGTTTGAAGATGGGACGGAGTCAATAATCAAGATCGGCAAAAAACAGGAGTACTTAATAAAAATCTGATCAGTTGTCCCCAAAAAAAATCCCCCCTCACGGTAGTTGCCTAGTTGGGCGAAAATACTCGAATATAGCGTAAGATTCTCGCAGACCACCAACGAAGCACCGAATCAACCATGTGAAAATGCCGTGATAAATGGGAAATGAAACCTGAAGAGGTTAAGATGTTATTTCTTGACTAACTGAATTGCTTCCATCAACAGGGGGATCAGAATAAGCTGGATGGCAATTCCGGGAAGCCCGGTGATCACAGAAACCTTTACGAACGCCTCCGGTCCATAAGGGAGGGACAAAAACAGACCGAAGATGAAAAGACCAAAGGCAAAAGCCAGACGACCCAAGATCATAGCCAAAAGAAGGGACAGGACAGGAAACTTTATCACCCTTATAAGTATCCCGATAGAGACCCCGTAAACTGGCAGTTCCAGACTCATCAGAGGAACCGCATACGGAGGAGGCATGCCGGTGAGCAAAAAACTCATGAGAGGACAGACCAACCCGACGATCAAACCGCTCACCGGACTTACAAATATCCCTGCCAAGAAGACCGGAATGTGCATGGGCGAAAATATCCTCCCCGCCAGTGCCATCTGATGAAAGACGATGGGAAGGGTTATCCCCAGGGTGATAAAGAGGGCGGTTAAGGTTATCTCTTTGCTAGTTAACTTGATCATTTTTTGTTCTCGTCTAAAGTCTCAGCAAACGGGCAGGGGCATACTGGCGAACTGTATCTGTTAACACCTAAGGATGTCTTTCCGGCTCCGGGAACCCTCAACAACTCAACGACTTTCTTGCGCTGGCTAAATAGAGACCGGGTTGGTCAACGATTCTGACATCTTTGAGGCCTGTCTTCTCCATCATCTCCCTCATCTCCGAGTCGGGGGGTAAGGTATCTTGCTCGACTGCCCCTCCAGCCAATCTATGATGTTGCTCCAACTCTTTTTTACCTAAAAAATGTGCGATATAAAGCCTACCTCCCTTTTTCAGAACCCGGCTCATTTCATTTAAGGCTTTGCTCTTTCCGTTAACATGGGCAAATGTAGCCAGACAGGCTATGCAGTCGAATGTTTGATCTTTAATGGGAAGGGTCTCGCAACAAGCATTGATAAAATAGATGTCTGCCGTTTTCTTAACTTTAGCCGCTTCAAAGACCATTCTCCAAGAAAAATCCAAAGCTACAATCTTTCCTTCATCTTCGACTTTCTCAAAGAGATGAGGAAGCAAAATTCCGTTGCCTGTCCCCACATCCAGAACCCAATCTCTTGGTTTCAAATCGAATCTATCCACCAGTTTTCGAATCTGTGATGCATCATCCTGGTGATATCGATCATCCCATCCGCGAGCTTCTTGGTCAAAAAACTGCCTTTTTGATAAGTCCTTCATAGGGTAACTATTGCTTTGGCTTCGGTTAGCACCTTGACGATCTCCGGCATGTTGGTCACTCTTCCCGCTTCGATCTGATCGGCTAAACCATAAAAATTGACACAGGTACCACAGCAGATTATCTGGACTCCAAGATTTTCCAGAGAGTGAAAGCTTTCTAAGACCAGCGAGCCTTTAGCAGCCAACTTCACTCCGGAATTATACAAAACTAACATCTGAGGCTTGAGTTGGGCATCTATCAATCTCTTTAAAAAGTTGGTCATGAGACGAATTCCCAGTTCCTCATCTCCATGTCCCATCTTATCGTTATTTATTACAATCACTTTCTCCATAGAAAAGCTCCTTAGCTATGTTTTCCGAGAATATACGATTCTACGCAGCTTCTGTAAAGAGATTTAAAAAAAATCCCTCCCACCAAAAGGCGAGAGGGATTGTGAAATATTAAATCAACATGATGGGGGAGGTGCGGGCCCACCTTTGTACAGATAGTTGATCAAAAAGAGTACATCCTCAAAGTCTACCTCTCCGTCACAGGTGACATCACCGATTTCCATCGGATCGGGAGCAGGACCTCCTTTGTATAGATGGTTTATCAAGAACAGAACATCTGCCAAATCAATCACCCCGTCCCAGGTGGGATCGCCCATCATGTAACCAATATCTTGCGCCACCGTCACCAAGGTAGCAAGACACATCTTCACCACTTCCTTCATGTAAGGGAAGTTTAGACTGTCGACCACATCATAGTTCTTATGCCAACCGTTATAGAAGAAATCGCCTTCGGAAGCAAAAACCGCATCATATCCCCACTGGTAGAAGGAATAATGATCACTGCCCGAGGATTGACCCCCATATGCAGGGTTCAGATAAGTATAGGTATTTGCCATGTCCATCATAATGTTGACGAAATCCAAAGCACTTGAAGCTGCATAGATTACCACATCCTGATCAGCATCGACGCTGTGTGCTATCATGTCCGAGTTAATCATAAAATGGACATCAACGTAATGATAATAGAGCCAGTGGCAAAAATAGTCGCTGCCAATAAGTCCCTGTTCCTCCTGAGGGAAGGGGACGAAGATCACCGTGACCGGCAGGGGATTTTCAGCAATTATCCTTGCCATCTCCAAAGTAGCTACCGTTCCCGTTCCATTGTCGTCTGCTCCCGGAGCCCAAACATAAGGATTGGTTCCGCTTCCGTAAACCACCGAATCATAGTGGCCGCCGACCACGATCACCTTATCCGGCTGTGAAGTTCCCACCACGGTTGCCACCACGTTCCACTGGGGTGAGTCATAATTATAGTAATGAAGCCACAAGCTGTCTATGCCAAAGCTGTCAAACTTATCATATAGCCAATCTCTGGCTTTGACTATCGAATCGGAATAGGAATATCGGGTCTGGAAATTCTGCAATCTCAAATCCCAGGCATAGAGTGAGTCTTGGGAAATGAGCGAAAGGAGGCTGTCGATGTCGGGATAGTAGAGAGAACCCTTTGGCAAACTGATCTCTTGTGACTTGTATTTCAATGGAAGGCGATGACGGAAGACCTTGACAATATAATAACCATTTGCAGCCAAAGACCTTGCATTCTCGTCAGAGATTTTCATAAAACGTTCGTTCCCTGAGCTAACCAACACCTTGCCATATTCAGACAGATCCACCTTCTCAACTCCTTTGCTCTCCGAAATCAGATAGTAGCTTTCGGTCCACGGCTCTTCATCTATTACCTCGTAGATCAAGCCTGCATTATCCAGAGCACTCAGATTAGACTCCTCGAATTCGGCTATCACCAGGACCCCCTCTCCATTTTTCTCGGGGAACTTATGGTAGACATCAATATTGAGCTGGTTTGCCTTTTGGTAATCGGGTTCCGCCGTAAGTTCCATCTTTATCAAGACGGGTGAACCATGTGCCGACGGGAAGCCCCAGAATACCACAGCCGCGATTGTCAGGACGAAAAGAATAGTTCTAGTGGTTCGCATGAAAACTCCTTGAGAAAGTTATAGATTTAGAATACGATTTTTTCAAGTAAAACCGACCCAACCGACCCAAAAGGATTAAACCAGAAGTGTTTTCCTCTCCAACAGACTTATACTCTTAAATATAAGATACGCCAAGATTCGGATTTGTAAAGGTCGAATTTCACCCAAAATGAGTCAAAAAGCCGATTTTTCCATCTCGAGAACTTATGCTTACTCCGGACTGTATGCCAGAGACGCATTCTGGGACGACTTAATACCCCTGGGTTATTGTGGGAGTATAACAATATTTTATCTTGATATATTCAGTTGGCCGGTAACGTGTTGGAATCTCAGATACCTTTGTATTTCTTTCCGATCTTGGTAAACGCTTGGATGGCTTTGTCCATATGGGACAATTCGGTGGGGATTTCTGCCTTATCTTACAGCAAGTTAGGGGGCGGGATTGGTATTTGTTTCAATTCTGTTTCCAAATCGCAGGACTTGAACGGCTCTCGACCTATGATCTGGAGAGAGGTGGGAGTAACGTTCGGTCACTGTTATTGTCGAGTGACCCATCAGCCCCTGAACGGTTCTGAGATCGACTCCGGACATCACCAGGTAGCTGGCAAAGGTGTGCCTGAGGGTATGCAAACAGGCGTTCTTAATGCCTGCATTCCTTAGTATCTTCTTGAACCTTCTTCCAAACCAGTATTCAGGGTGAAGCAGCTGATCGTGTCCGTTGTCGAAGACATACTTCCCTCTTTGAGGTAAGTCCATTAGAATCCTCTCTACCTCAGGATTCATGGGGACTGATCTCGCCCTGTAGCTCTTTGGGTGAAACCCGCTCTCAGGCTTTGACTGAACCTTGATCAGTTTATTCTGGAAGTCTATGTCTTCCCATTCCAGGTAAGCCAACTCCGCTCTTCTTAGACCAGTGTTGAGCAGAATCCTGATAACATTCTGCATTAGGGAATCAGCCGTAGCCAGAATCCTCTCGATCTCTTCGACCGTAAGGTATCTGAGTTCCCGGACATTGCTGTTCCTGAGCTTCTTGAAATCTTTAAGTGGGTTCTCTTTCAGGCATCGCCATTCAACCACCTTGTTCAGCATGGCCTTGATGAGTACAAGATCATTATTGAAATTACTCGCACTGGATGTCTTTAGCACTCTGCCTTTGTATCCTTCAATCAGCTCCGGGGTAATACCTCTGAGCTTTACCACACCCTTCTCCTTCAAGAAAGCTGAAAACTTGTTCCATCTGCACATCTCTACTGTAAGAGTCTTCCTGGACTTGTTGAGTCTCGAATATTCCAGATACTTTGGGAGAAGATCCTTGAAAGTGACATTGTCATCCACCAGCTTCAGCTCTCCCCTCAACATCTTCAACTCAACATCCTTGAGGAAAAGTTCCGCCATCTTCTTGTGCTTTCCAAAGGATTTCATCTTCCGCTTGCCACCAACCTTATAATCCGCATACCAGCTTTTGCCTCTTTTGAAAACTCTCATTTTCTCTTTCAACTCCTTTCTGATTTGATTTCTTCTAACCAAAAAAGCCCAGTTAGCTACCCTCAAAACGTTGATCGTCTGCAAGAACAGCCAACAGGATGGAGAGTAAGCCAACCGGGCAATATGGTCCAATTCTGGCAACCCTATCCGACCGAAGATACGCCACCTCACTCTGTGGGCTCACGGCTACATGTGTACCGAAGACCGGACTTGCCCACGATGATTAAGCGCACCTGCCCATCTTGAAAAGACGGTGAGAAAATTCCCGCAGGAGTTTTCGTACGAGGTTTTGAATCGATGATTCCTGAAATCGCAAGTACTCTTCGCAGCAACCTTGCGAAGAAAAACGTGAGTATTGGTTTTCGTCCTAGTCTTTTCCGCCCTTTCACGGCGGCGACACGAGTTCAAATCTCGTTGGGACAGTCCCCAAGAAGATGCTTGACAAGGTTGCATAAATGATTATAGTGTGTTATATAAACAGAATCGATTTCGCGAGAAGTCGGATTATGATCAATATACCCAGGGGTGTGACCGGCTGGCGAGTGAATGATGCGTTTTTCGCAGGTGTGTTATACGGTACTTGAAACGGTGTTTGGGGTGTTATGCGGATACATATAAACGATCTTAAGCACAGAATAGCGGGATAGGATAAGAAGTGATAAATAACAATATGCAGAGTACGTGACTTTAAGGGATGATACCCTAAGAAGCGTTTTGCAAACATAATTCTGTGAAGGAGTGTGAATATGTTAAAGCATTCTCACAAGAACAGGAAACAAAATAGATCCTGTTGGAGATTCCTATTATTTCGAACATGTTTTGTGTTATTGGTTTTCCAGATGGCTCTCGTTCAGGCGCAAATGTCAAAATCACCACCCGCAACCCGCCAGGATAATGTGCGAGAGACTCTCCATGGTGTGGAGATCGTCGATCCATACCGCTGGCTGGAAGATCAAAACAGTCCGGAGACACGGGAATGGATAAACGCGCAGAACGATTACACCCACTTCCTCTTAGACAGCCTTCCCTTTCGGCAAAACATCCAAGACCGACTGACAGAACTGATGCGGATAGACAGGCTTACCGCACCAAAAGAGCGAAACAACCGCTACTTTCTATGGAAGAAGCGCGCCGAAGACGATCTTTGGATCCTCTATCTTCGCCAGGGGCTAAAGGGTAAGGACCAGGTCCTCATTGATCCTCATATGTTGAGCCCTGACCACACCACTGATATTAGTTTAATGGATGTATCATGGGATGGCAAACTGTTAATCTATGGAGTGCGCCATGGTGGTGAAGATGAGACTGATCTCCGGGTAATGGATGTTGAGACGCGGAAAGACCTGCCGGACCGGCTTCCCAGGGCGTTGTACCGTGGGGTTTCGCTCAAGAAAGACAAGAGCGGTTTCTATTACAACCTTCAAAGAAGAGATATTGGGACGCGAATCTATTACCACGCAATGGGGACCGACCCATCCCAGGATGTTAGGATCTTCGGTGATGGTTACGGGCCGGATAAGTGGATCGGCGCCTCGGTATCTGAGGACGGACGCTACCTGCTTATCAGAGTTGACCATGGCTGGACTAAGAGTGAAGTCTATGTCCAGGAAATTGCCACTGGAGGCCCAATCAAGACAATCGTAAACGATATCGACGCGCATTTCTACTCATGGAATGTCGACGACCTTCTTATTATGCAGACTGATTGGAATGCTCCCAATAATCGCATATTTGCTGTCGATTTAAAAGACCCTTCCCGAGACAAATGGCAGGAGATTGTTCCCCCGGGTCCTGATGCTATTCAATGGTATTCGCTTACTGGTGGCAAACTTTTTGTTCACTACCTGCATAACGTCACTTCGCGGATAAATATCTTTACGATAGAAGGTAAGCCTATGGGTGAGATTTCTCTTCCCGGGCTTGGTACGGCGAGCGGCCCTTGGGGACGTTGGGAGAGCAATGAGGCATTCATTGACTTTGGGTCTTACACCTGGCCCCGGACGACGTACCATTACAATGTTGAAACGGGTAAAATGGAGATGTGGGCGCAGGACAAGGTGCCTTTCAATCCAGACTCCTTCGAAGTTAAACAGGTATGGTACTCTTCAAGTGACGGCACGAAGATTCCGATGTTTCTCGTCCACAGAAAGGGGTTGAAACCTAATGGTAAGCATCCCACGTTACTATACGGCTACGGTGGATTCAATGCCAGCCTTACACCATGGTTCAGTTCTACAGCAGCTTTGTGGGTAGAGCAGGGTGGTGTTTATGCTGTCTCGAATCTGCGCGGCGGCGGAGAATTCGGTGAAGAGTGGCATCGCGCAGGAATGCTGGATAAAAAGCAGAACGTCTTCGACGACTTCATTGCTGCTGCAGAGTGGTTGATTGAGAACAACTATACCAACCCATCGAAACTAGCAATTCAGGGTGGTAGCAACGGGGGGTTGCTAGTGGGTGCTGCCCTCACGCAGCGGCCCGATCTCTATCAGGCCGTACTCTGCGAATTTCCTGACCTAGATATGATCGGCTACTACAGGTTCGAAAACAATAACCCACCTGCGTTGCTGGAATATGGTAACGCCTCGGACCCTGAGCAATTCAAATTCCTTTACGCATATTCGCCGTACCAACGAGTAAAACCTGGCACGAAGTACCCAGCGGTTCTCTTGACCACCGGCGATGCCGACACACGGGTTCCGCCACTTCAAGCGCGTAAGATGACCGCTCGCCTCCAATGGGCGACCGCATCTGACAAGCCTGTACTATTACTGTATGACACAAAAGCGGGTCATGCTGGCGGAAGACCTCTTAGTAAAGCAATAGAGGATCTCTCCCTAGAGATCGCTTTTCTATACTGGCAGCTCGGCATGGATTGATTCCAAATAGAAAACCGCGGGTGCCCCACAGCTCTGCTGTGGGATGGTTGGCACTTGAAACGGTGTTTGGGATGTTATACGGATCAACATAAACATAGTCAGGCCAACTTGTCCGAGACGCACGAAGGTACCTGATCTTCACCACATTGTCTACGTCATTGAGCTCGACGACTCGGTTCTCCGCGAGCCAAAGTTCGCTGCCGCGAATCCAAGCCATGATCCAAACTTGCCGTGCGTCTACGTTGGGCAAACGGGGCTGACCGCCGAACAGCGCTTTGAGAACCACCGGTCTGGACACAAGAGCAACAAGTATGCTCGCAAGTACTGCGTCAGGCTCCTGCCACACTTGTATGAGCACCTCCCAGCAATGACCTGGGAAGACTCCAAGGCGATGGAACGACAACTTGCAGAAGAGCTCCGGGACCAGGGTTATGCGGTATGGTGCGGTTAGCGTGCGTCGCCTAACACGCCGCTGAAGCCCTATGATGGCCAGGCCGTTTGTTCCGAGTGCAGACAAGCGGCTTCTCTTTTTCGCTACTCTCAGGTTTGAAACAAAACTGAAACAGCCTTCATCTAAGTCCAAGGGAGTCAACCAGGGGAGGCGGGGTGGTACTATCCGACCGAAGATACGCCACCTCACTCAGTGGGCTCACGCTTAGATGTGTACCTAAGATCGGACTCCGCCACGATGGTTAAACGCATCTGCTCATCTTGAAAAGGCGGTGAGGAAATTTCCGCAGGGGTTTTTGAAGCGAAATAAGAATGGACGATTTCCAAGATCAATTTCTCTTTGCTCGTGGCAACCCAGGTTCAAAACGTCGCAGGGTAATGCTTAAATCTTTTTTCATCACCGCACGTATCGTATAAAAAGCATCGATGATTCCGATGCCGTTGGGAAAAATGTTATGTCAGATTTCTGTGTTCACTTTCTGAAAGAAGGATAAGGTATGGAAGGCAATCATCTACAGCAGAAAAGAGATAGAGTTTCGATTTTTGATGCAAGCACAGGCGTGGTGAAAGAGGTGGAGAAGATAAACAAATCAGATGAGGAGTGGAAAAGCTGGCTTATCCCTCAGCAATACCTGATCACAAGAAAAAAAGGAACAGAAAGGGCATTCAGCGGGAAATACTACACCCTAAAAGAAGAAGGGATTTACCGGTGCGTCTGTTGTGGTACTGATCTTTTCAGTTCAGATACGAAATTCGAATCTGGATCAGGCTGGCCAAGTTTTTGGGCACCGGTTTCGGAGAAAAATGTCTCCACCAATATTGACTATGGTGATGGGAGGATCAGGACTGAGGTAATCTGCAGAAGGTGTGATGCACATCTGGGACATGTTTTTGATGATGGATGACCACCCACGGGGAAACGTTTTTGCATAAATTCGGCTGCCTTGAAGTTTGTGAAGAAGCACAGGTAAAGCTTTATGAAAAGGGAGTGGGAATAAACGGAAGACCAAAATGTATCAAAAAGGGAGGGAGAAGCCATAAAGCCAGATCTTCCAAAAAGCATTTTAAATAGGATTGGCTTACTTCATGCTTGAGAATTTCCTTAATCGCAATACCAACAGGAGGAACCCGAAATGATCAAATACTTCCCAATCATCATTTTGTTTTTAGCTGCCGGATGTGCATGTTGCAGGCAAACCTTTCATGTGAGGGATATTGAGCCTGGTGATTTTTTTCGGCAGAAGATTGATTCCAACACCTTCATAGAGATTTCCATAGAAGGTGGTGGGATTTATGGAGGAATCAACCCTACGACAAAAAACAGAAAAGTGATAAGGACTGACGGAGGAATCACCGTTACCAAGGAGCAGCTTCACACAGGTGGAAAAGTTGAGACTTTTTTTACAACCAGGGCTGAGGTGGAGGAACTGGCAAGATTCATCCGAGATAATGGATTCTTTGGTTTGAACGGTATTTATGACTGCAGTGAATCCAACAGCGAATGCCAGGGTAGGAAAAAGAAATATCCACGTCCTGTTCCCTTGGAGATTGAGGTCACAATTGGAGATTTGAAAAAGAAGGTGATTGTAACCGTTTATGAGAAAGGGATGATTGATTATCCTGACAATCTGGAGGTGATAGTCAACCAGGTAAGCAGGGTAATAGATCAAGCCAGGCAATGATCTGTAATAGTTAAGACTTAATCTGACATTCCGATATGAGAAGAGGACTATTTAAAAAGGAGGAATGTCAGATGACTGATCAGCAGAAGATA
>Ga0111202_120_pt1 | contig 26237 bp, 23 predicted proteins | sample DeeMarSWOR324_28_FD_80372 | JGI IMG/M metagenome (GOLD analysis project Ga0111202, IMG submission 80372) | candidate division Zixibacteria bacterium SM23_73_3 | reverse complement strand
AGATAAGATTTTTTCGATTATAGTTTTTCCTTTACTCATTGTAAAATCCTACTTCTCTTAGATAATCGTGTTCTAATTTGCCTAACTGATTCAAAAAAGAATTTATTGCTTCTTCCTTACCCATCTTAAATTCCTTACCCCATTCCTGCAGAGTAAGCAAGAAATATTTAATACTTACAAGTAAAGCTGGAAAAACTTCTTTTGCGCTTAGCTTGACACGATATCGCACTTCTGACTCGGTTTCCTCGCAAAAGCCACTTAAGCCCATTGGATGCGGATGCGTGAAATGGGAATGAAAATGAAAAACGTAGTCATAATCAAATGCTAAACATGTATCCTCAGCCATCTGCCGCCGGTTAACTCCAGCCCATTTCCCAGATTTGAACTTCTTCAGGCAATTCTCTTCGTCTTGTCCCTGTTTAACATAAAATACCTTGACTTGGTGGTACTGGCGTAAGATTTCCATCTCCTTTTTTAAAAATAGAACCTTCACGTCTGGACGCAGCTTGCCATCTGGGCGTTTTGCCTTATCCAACATGAATTTCTTCTCAAGAAAGGGGTAGTTCATAAATTTGTATATGCTGTCTGAAGGGTTCTGCTGGATATACCTGAGAGTCAGATAGTTATCGAAAATCGTTCGCGCCAAACTCATTGCATCCTCACCATGTCCCTTGTTACATAAAATTAAAACTGATTCATCCTTATTCCAGGGTTTGACGTCATCTTGGGATTGATTACCAAAGTCAAAAATTGTCTTCCCTAAATCAAAGAATGGTTTGAATTCTCGATATACTACATTATCCTCGTAAAAGTCACTTTGTCCCTGACTCATACTCTTCCGCAAACTTTATCCTTTTCGATATGGGTGGATGATCATAGAGCAAAAACTCAATTATGGGGCTGGGATTTGGATCGGCTAAGTTCATATACGCTAACTCATCCATGGCGGAGATGAAGGCCTCCTTATTTTGGGTCATATCCAGCGCAAATTTGTCCGCCTGCCTCTCCATATGCCTGGAGAAGGCCGGGAAGACGGGCATGGTAATCAAGCCATAAATCACGAATATCAGAAATATCAAAGGGAGACCGGCTACATCAGCCATGTCATCAATCTTCAGCTTGTTTCTGAATCTGGTTATGATCCTGGGGCCGGTCAGGTGAATTATAAAAAACCCTATCCCTGTCAAAATTGCTGAGAAGAGTATACCCCACCAGATATGATGCATAAGATTGTGCCCCATCTCATGGGCAATCACCACCTCAACCTCATCCGTGGTGAATTCATCAACCAGGTTGTCGCCCAAGACTATCCTTTTGGTGTTGCCCAAGCCGGTAAACATGGCATTCGCTTTCTTGGTCTGCTTGCTCATGTCCATGGCGAAGATGTTCTCCACCTCCACGTTCGCCCTATGGGACAAACTCACAAGCCTGTCCCTGAGCTCCCCCTCAGGTAGTGGGGTATACACATTGAAAAGTGGCAATATCAAAATGGGAGCTAAGTTTACCAACACGACGGTGAAACCTATGAACACCACCGATACATAGATCCACCAGGTCCTGGGTGCCTTCTTCAGGGCTAGATATATCCCCTCTACCACGATCAGAGCGATGATGCCAATAACCAGCAAGCCCAGTAGTTCTTCTCCAAACCACTGCAGCAACGTCTGGTTGGATAGTTCAAACTTGTGCTCCAGAGAGAAGCCGTAGTAGCTGGTGGGAAATCCGACGATGAACGCGATGATAAGGAAAAGAAGAGTATAGAACGCCACCACCCAGAATCGCTTCCTGGTTATCTTCTCAATTTGCCTTCGGAGGAAAGCGGAAATTCCCAGGAACAGAAACAATACCAGAAACAGAATGCCGTAACCTTGATCCACGAAATAAAGCGTGTTTTTTGCCTTCTGGTATTTGATGGCCTGCTGCAGGCGTTCTTCTTTGTCCTGTTCCACCTGAGCCGCTTGGGCCATAGACTCTTCGGAACTGTCTGCTGGGGCGGAAAGTTGCAACTCCTGCTTAGTCTCATTCTGTGCCGGAATCGCCTTGGCCAGGAAGGCAGAAGCCAGGAAGACCAATACAACAAAAGACAGAATTCGCCGCATGTTTGTCCCCTTACAGAATATGTGAACGGAGATATTTTTGGACTTTTAGTTGCAGTTTTGAATTCTCATTTTTGAGTTTTTAATTTCTTAAGAACCTCATTCGACACTTTTTTCCCGGAGAGGAGCATTCCGCCAAAGATCGGTCCCATGCGATGCGCCCCGAAGACCGCATTAGCCGCCATGCCTGCCACGTAAACATTGGGGTAGGCTTCTTTGGAGTTTTCCACCACCTCTTTTTCACCCATATCCGCCCACATGGGCTTCTCACCCACTATATCTCCGGTCGAGGTGAGAAGCCTCGGGCCGATCTTTTTGACGATAATCTTGACCAGCTCGGCTGGATGCCCGGTTGCCTCCACTAAATATTTTGCCCGTATGGTCAAGGGATCCACGTGCAGGTTTGCCATCTGGACTGCCGACCAGTTCAATACCAGCCCGCAAACTTCTTCACCCACCAGCATCACGTCCTCCACACTGATCAGATTGAACACCTTCGCTCCTGCCTTGGTCGCCTTTGAGCACAAGGTGGATATGCATTCGACAGCATCGGCAGTGTAATATCCTTTTTGGTAAATCTTGTAATTAACCTCAATTTCATCTAAAATCCCCTTCCCTTCTTCCCCCACCACCAGTTCATTAAACATCATCCCTCCACCCCACATTCCACCCCCGATACTCAATTTTCTCTCAAACACTGCTACCCTTACCTTTTCTCTGGCCAAGTAGTAAGCAGCGCAGAGTCCTGCCGGACCCGCTCCGGCAATGGCGACGTCCACATCTGAGTACTCCAAAAGCTTCTTATAGAAGCTTTCCACTATGGCCCTGGTGATCACCACATCGTCTAATTTCATCCTCTCCGCACCTTACTTTAAATTCAACACCTCTCTGAATCCGGGGATATCAAGAAAACCATGTCCGCTCACGTTGAAGGCGATCACCTTTTTCTCTCCACTCTCTTTACATTTAAGCGCCTCATCGATGGCGCAGGCGACGCTGTAGGCAGACTCCGGAGCAGGGAGAAATCCTTCTGCCCGGATAAATTGTGTGGCCCGCTCAAATACGTGTTTTTCATCTTCAGGATAGGCAATGGTATCGATGATTCCCTTATCCCTCAAAAGGCTTAGGATAGGTGAACAGCCGTGGTATCTTAAGCCGTCGCCTTTTATGGGAACCATATCGATTTTGTGTCCCAAAGTATACATCTTAAGCATAGGAGTCATCTCCGCATAGTCAGCAAAATCATATCGGTATTCTCCCTGAAGGTTGGGAGACGCTTTACTCTGCGCAGCGATGAACTTAATCTTTTTGCCCTCTTTTAAAACATCATGAACAAACGGCAAGGCAAAGCCACCGAAATTGCTCCCCCCTCCCAGACAGGAGATGACCATATCCGGGTAGTCTTCAAATTTAACAAACTGCTTTTTGGTCTCCAGACCTATAATGGTCTGATGCATCAAAACGTGATTTAGAACCGATCCTAAACAATAGATGGCTTTTGGATCTTTGATAGCATCCTCCATCCCTTCCGAGATGGCTATGCCCAGAGAGCCGGGATGATTTGCGTCTTTGCCGTACAGTGTCTTTCCAAATTCCGTCTGGTCGCTGGGAGAGGCATACACATCTGCCCCAAAAAGCTCCATTAAGTTTCTCCGATCCTTTTTCCAGCTGTAAACGGCTCTCACCCAGAATACCGTACACTTCAAACCAGCCAGAGCGGCGCCATAAGCGAGGGCGGTTCCCCATTGTCCTGCCCCGGTCTCGGTGGTCAATCTCTCATAACCCTCCTTTTTGGCATAGAATGCTTGCGCCAGCGCGGTATTTACCTTGTGGCTTCCGGTGGGACTGTAGAATTCCGCCTTGTAATATAGCCGTGCCGGTGTGTCCAGCCTTTTTTCCAGATTAACTGCACGAAACAAGGATCTGGGCCTGCCGGCCTGATGATAAATGTGCTGCAACTCCTCCGGAATATCGATCCACCTCTCCTGAGAGAATTCCTGCTTCAGGCATTCGCCCAAGAGTATCTTGGGCAAATTCTTGAGTCTTGATTCCCCACTCTCCGGATCCTTCGGTGGAGGAAGCGGCTCCGGCAAATCGGGAAGTATGTTATACCATTGGGTGGGCATCTCTTTTAGATCTATGTTCACCTGTCTTTGATTGATGGGCATGCCTGTATCTCCTTATAAATTAATTTTTTGGTCTTCAATAATTCGAGACGAAAAAAATCTACTACGCAAGGACAAGATTGGCTGGGTCCTCATATTTTTCCGCCCAGACTCTCAAAATTTATGAAGTCCGCATAGTGAATGATCATTGCCTCGACCGAGCGGTACCCTCCGTCTCCCTCCCGGGCATGGGTGGCGATCATATGAATGACCTCTTCTGGCAACCCATGTTTGTATGCTAAAGCCGAGCCTGAAAAAGGATGCCTCAAAAGCTTTCCGGTTTTGCTCTTGATCACCTTGTCCCTGTCTTTGGCATACTCTAAGAGTTTACCCACATCATGCAGAATCGCCCCGGTTATCAAAAGATCGAAGTTGATTTCTACTTTGTCCTTGTAGAACTCTAAAAGCACGCCAGCGATCTTTAAAGCGGTGTTAGTAACCGCTCTGGTATGTGCAACCAGATTGATTCTGCATTCAGGTATTAACAGGGTGAAAGGAACAGACTTCAACTCCTCGATTCGCCAGCCACCTTCTTCTATCGCCTCCTCCCAGGTGGACACCACTTTGGCTCTCAACTTTTCATCCTTTATCTGTTCAATCTCTGGAAAGAGCTCTTTGATCCTTGGTTTCATACTACTCCTTCTTTCAAAGATCCCCCGCCTTCGGCGGGGTAATATGAAGGCAAATATTATGGATTTTTCCAAAAATTGCAACAAAAATCTTTGATAGCATTGTGCAGAAAACTATAGGTCTGGAGGAATGTAGTATATGGTCAGTTTACTCAAATGAGCTTAAGCCTTCTATAGCAAAATAATGTAAAAGGATAGGTAGCAAGTTATGGATCGAGAAGAAATTTATCGTGCCCGCCTTAGCTTAAAACCGGCGGTGAGGAATCCCACCTTTTTTCTTTGATGATCATAAACAGAAGGCGAGACAAAGTCTCCTAAATCTCTTAGCTGTCTCTGATTCAGAATACCTAACTGCCTATAAGCTTCAATGGATGCTGGCCCCACTGCCCTTCTTGAGCCATCCAATATCTTTACTGCCAATCCATAACCCTTGTCCAACACAACAGCACAGTGCAAAGCCTCCGCTCCTGCTTTGGCCAGGATATTCCGCTGGCTGGCCACAGCCAGCTCGTAATCTAATCTTCCTCTTCCGGAAACCATATCCGGATATCTCCACATGGAATCTGCTACTACCTGCAATGACTGGGAGGTGCGTTCATCTTTAGCCTTGAAACTCTGGAGCTTAGAAAATCCAATGGCCATGCTTTTCAAGGGAAGAGCGTGGGTCGGAGCTCCACATCCCTCTACACCGATTTTGATCTTTCGTTCTGGGTATTCGCAAAGCTCGGAAATTTTCCTTAAAATTAACTTTTGAACAGGATGTTTAGGATTTAGGTAATTTTTCAGATTCCAGCCCTCATACACACATACTGCCAGCATTCCGGCATGCTTTGCGGAACAATTATGCTGAAGAGAAGAGAATTTTTTCTTTGGTGGGGTTATGCCCAAAGCTGTGTAGTAATGGGGAACATGGGTGTCGCACTGAAGGTAACCTTTGTTCAAACCAGTCTTTTTTAAGATGCTCCGAACAACTTTGACGTGTTTTTTCTCTCCGTTATGCGAACCGGAGATGATGGCGATCTCCTGCTGAGTGAAACCGAATGCCTCTGCTGCCCCCGACTCTACGACCACCAGAGCCTGTAACGGCTTGGCAGATGATCTTAGGAAGGTTACGAAGTTCGGTTCACCCATCGAATACAAAAGCTCTCCCCGAGAATCCACCACCGCAATCGCCCCCTGATGAATGCTTTCAATTGTATCCTTTCTAAAGACTTTGACCAGAATTTCACTCATCTTAGCTTCAATTTAAGACAAAGCCAAAGAAATTCAAAGGAAAAATTCGAATTTGATACCTTGAAGACAGCGGGTGAACCTGCGTGTAGATTCTTATCCGGGTCTTCTACCTCTCCCCTGCCCCCTTCAGGGTGTCCTTCGATCCCGAAGATCTCAGGTTCGAGGGAAATCCTTCAGACTTTTTCTTTTACAAAGACCCCCAACAATTATAGCGAGGCAGAACCTTTATCATAGGTGGCAAAGTGCATCACAATTTCCTTGACTGCCAGTCTAATACCTTTTATTTTCTTATCGTAACCTACTTTGGGTATTCTAAAAGTCAAACCAAAGAGTTGAAAATGGAATTTTTGAGAATTGCCTGGATAGCAATAACTCAATTTTGGGGCAGAAGAAAAAAACCTCTTATCGTTTCAGGCATAATTTTTCTTGCTCTGGTTCTTTTCTTTATCGCGATAATTAAAACCTATAACACCTATAAGAGGGACCTACCTTCTTTAGCCCAACTGCACAATATCGAACCCAGTCTGGTGACCAAAATCTATTCAGCTGATGGAGAGATAATCAAGGAGTTTTACACTGAACGTCGGATACTCACCCCTTTAAAAAGAATCTCACCACATCTTATCGACGCTCTTTTGGCCACCGAGGATCGAAGGTTTTTCGACCACTGGGGAGCCAATCTGTTGTCCATGGGTCGAGCTTTATGGCACAACTTCTGGGCGGGAAGAAGGATGCAGGGAGCCAGTACCATCACTCAGCAGTTAGCTCGAACTCTGTTTCTCACTCCCGAGAAGACCATCCCTCGCAAAATAAAGGAGGTCATGACCGCCATAAAGATTGAAAGAAATTATACTAAGGAAGAGATTTTGGAGATGTACTTAAACCAGTGTTATTTTGGGAGAGGGGCTTATGGAGTGCAAGCCGCAGCGCAACTTTATTTCGGCAAGAATGTGGAGGAACTGGACACGTTAGAATGTGCCATTATCATAGGTATTCCCAAGAATCCCAGCCGATACTCCCCCATAACACATCCCGACTTGGCACTGAAAAGAAGAAATATCGTCTTGGAATCCATGAAAGATTTTGGTAAGCTCCCCAAAGAGATGGCGGATTCCTTAAAAAGCCTTCCTCTGGAGATTAATCCCACCTCCGCACCCCTGGGTGAGGCTCCCTATTTCACCGAGATGGTGAGACAGTATTTGGAGAAAAAATACGGAGAGGATGGTCTTTACCGTGAAGGGTTATCGGTTTATACCACCCTGAATCTGGAATTGCAAAAGACAGCAGAGGAATATCTTATAAGAGAATTGGAGACACGACAGCAAAACATGGAACAGACCCACTCTTTGAGAGATACAAATTACACCGTGGAGGTAATTGACACAACCGGAGAAAAGCCAGCAAGGAAAAGGGAATACAAGCAAATTCAAGGTGCCCTGCTGGCTATGGATAACAAAACGGGCAATATCTTAGTCTTGGTAGGAGGAAAGGATTTCAGCCAGAGTAAGTTCAATCGGGCGGTGCAGGCTCTCCGGCAACCGGGCTCTGGGTTCAAGCCTTTCGTCTACACTGCCGCAATTGATAATGGAGCCAAGCCCACTGACATTATGTACGACATCCCCATCATCCTTACCGGCGACGATGGCAAAGAGTGGAATCCCGGGAACTTTGATGACGTCTTCCGCGGCCCGGTAACCTTGAGGGAAGCTTTGGCTAAATCGATAAATGTAATCTCTGCGAAATTGATTCAGAAGGTCACCCCCCAACAGACCATTTTCTTTGCCTCTCATATGGGAATAAGTTCTCCCCTTGCTCCATATCCTTCCTTAGCTTTAGGTTCATCTGAGGTCACCCTGTGGGACATGGTCACGGCATTTTCGGTTTTTCCCAATGGAGGAATAAAGGTGGAACCGAAGTACATTCTGAAGATAACCGATCGTTACGGAAAGGTGCTGGAAGAGAAAAAATTCTCCAAAAGGGAGGAAGTGCTATCCGCCCAGACTGCTTATATCATGACCACCATGCTTCAGTCGGTGGTAAACAGAGGCACCGGTTATGGAGCCAGAGCCAGAGGATTCATCCGGCCTGCCGGTGGAAAAACTGGCACCTCAGACAACTGCATGGATAACTGGTTTCTTGGGTTTACCCCTCAAATCACCGCCGGGGCATGGATAGGCTATGATGATAAAACGGTTATCGGCGAAAATGTCACCGGCGCTCATACCACCCTTCCGGTATGGACCGATTTCATGATAAGGTCACACCAAAACCTTCCAATCGAAGATTTCAAAGTCCCACCTGGGATATACTTCAAAACCATTTGTTTGGAAAGCGGACTTTTAGCCACAGACAAATGCCCCAGAATCATCACCGATGTCTTCACAGAAGAGACCCTGCCAGAAGAGGTTTGCGATATCCACCCTTCCGAAGGGATTCCGGATATAACCATAAGGGAACTGTTCAAGGTGAGAGAACAGATTCCAAGGAAACGGGAAGGGATACTTTTTTAGGAAGCACTGGAGTTAATTCTGAGAATATTTTATCCTCAAAGATCTTGGGACAAACAAAAACCGCAGGAGCCTCAGGGTAGTTGAAAACCCCGAAAAGTTACGGGTGAACTTCTCGGGGTTTTGGATGTTGTGATTCACCAGGAACGGTTCGTCTAACCATGGTTTAGATAAAAACCGTCCGGCTTTATTTATATTTTGACCACATTGGTCGCCTGAGGACCTTTGGGTCCTTCAATGATGTCGAAACTGACTTCATCCCCTTCCCTCAGGGTCTTGAATCCTTCATCCTGAATGGCTGAGAAGTGGACGAAAACATCCTTGCCGCCATCCTGCTGCTCGATAAAGCCAAATCCTTTGGAATCATTGAACCATTTTATTTTACCGGTTGCCAAACTTTTTCACCACCTTTCAATGAACTAAAATTTTTGGGTTACACCTTTTCCAGTCACAACGGATTCAGATTTCCTTGAAATCCTGCGAACTGGGATTTTTGATTTCACTTTTGCAATATAAAAAAAATCCACGAAAATTGAGCCTAAGTTTTCGTGGATTGAAAAACTCAAACCAACCAAAAACTTACTGCAACTTTCTTACCACTAATTATAACTCTTATTGTACCAATAAGCTTTTACGACCGTTTTGTCAAGGGAAATCTTTAAAAATCAACAAAAAATCTTCCTCTTTTATTCAATTGATAGAACTCGCTCTCATTTCTTTTATCGGAAGAACTGCAAAAAGTATAACCGGAAAACCATAAGAAAATGTAAGGATGGGATTCATCCGACCCGAAAGAATTGGGCTTGATCCTTCTACCCCTCGTTTTACTCGAGGTGATGAGCTTGTCCTTCAACTTTACCCAGGGCAGTGAGCTTGTCGAACCCTAAATCAAGCCCTTATAAATCCACAGTATCCAAATTCAGATTCTTTTGGGATCGATCTGCAAGAAATGACGCTTGTTTAATAAAGGCTTTAAATCCAATTAAAAACGCGAAAGCTTCATAATAACTGAAAACCCCGAAGAGTCTTGGGTCAACTCTTCGGGGTTTTTGGATGTTACGGTTCACCATGAATGGTTCACCGTGAATGGTTCACCATGAAGGGTTCACCATGAAGGGTTCACCGTGAATGGTTCACCATGAATGGTTTGTCCAATCATGATTTAGACAAACCACCGGGTCTATTTATATTTTGACCACATTGGTCGCCTGTGGACCTTTGGGTCCTTCGGTGATGTCGAAACTAACTTCGTCCCCTTCCCTCAGGGTCTTGAATCCTTCATCCTGAATGGCTGAGAAGTGGACGAAAACATCCTTGCCGCCATCCTGCTGTTCGATGAAACCAAATCCTTTGGAATCATTGAACCATTTTACTTTACCGGTTGCCAAACTTTTTCACCACCTTTCATAAAGCTAAAATTTTTGCATTACAACCACATCCAGCCATACAGTATTTGAGCTTTCTCTAAACCCTGCTGACCGGAATCCTTCAATAGCATCTTCAAGAATACAAAAAAATCCACGAAAATTCAGCCTAAGTTTTCGTGGATTGAAAAACTCAAACCAACCAAAAACTTACCGCGACTTTCCTACCAATTATTATTGCTCTTACAATACAGATACGTTTTTTTGATCCTTTTGTCAAGGAAAATCTTCAAAAATCAATAAAAATATCCCTCTTTTCATCCGGTGATCAGAACTCGTTTTCATTTCTTATATCGGAAAAATTGTAAAAAACCTGACCGAAAACCCTTAAAAATGTAGAGACGGCGTTTATCCATCCCGATGCAACTCCGAAGATTAAAAGAATCAAAATAGACCTCCCATACACCCGACTAAAGCCCGAATTTAAATATAAACAGAGCCAAAAACGCCAGCGCCGCTCCAAATCCGAAGGCGAAGGACACTCCGGCCGATTGCCACAGCCATCCGAAGATCAAACTGGCGGGAAGTGCGGTCAAACCCACCGCACCATGATAAACACCGAAAGCTAAAGCCCTTTTTTCCTCTCCTACCAAATCTGCTACATAAGCCCTCATGGTACCATCCGCCAGCCCGTAATAAAGCCCGTATATGCCAAACAAAATCCACACGTGGATCGATCGGGTGGCAAAGGCAAAGCCCAAATAGGCTATGGCGTAAACAAACAACCCGGAGATGATAAGATTTTTACGACCGATCCGATCAGAAAACGCCCCTGCAGGCGAAGCAACTAATGTGTATACCAGATTCAAAACCAACCACAATATCGGAATGTAAATTAAATCTATGCCCAAACCCTTCGCTCTCAAGAACAGAAAGGCGTCGCTTGAGTTGCCCAGTGCAAATATGGTGGCTCCCAGGAGGAATATCTTGAACTTCGGATCAAATGGTGAAAGTCTGGGCTTAGTCAGGCTGGCTACCTTTTCTTTTAATCTTTTTCTCTCCTTTACGAAAATGACCAGTATCAAAACCGCAAGCATTGCTGGAACAGAGGCGATGAGGAAAAGAATGCGGCAGTTTCCCTTCACCAATGGAAGAAAGAGAAATGCCAAAAGTGGTCCCACCACCGCCCCGGCGGAATCCATGGCTCGATGAAAACCATAGGATAATCCTCTGAACTTCTCAGGTGAGGAATCTGCGATCAAAGCATCCCGGGGTGAAGTTCTCATCCCTTTGCCAAAACGATCAGTAAATCTGAGCAAAAGCACGTGCCATCCAGCCGTAACCACAGACAAAATTGGCTTTCCCACGGCGGAAAGACCATAACCTAAACCCACCAAAAATTTCCTTTTCCCCAATTTATCCGAAAGCCAGCCGGAGAAAATCTTTAAGATACTGGCTGTGCTCTCTGCCACCCCTTCAATTAGACCAATAAAAAGCATGCTGGAGCCCAGAACATCCGCCAGAAAGAGTGGCAGCACCGGATAGATCATATCCGAGGAGGCGTCGGTCAAAAAGCTAACCAGGCCCAAAACCAAAACGTTCTTGGAAATTCTTGCAGATATTTTGTTCTTCATGTTTGCCACATAGAAATCAGTAGAAAGTCTTCCACAGGTGTAGGCTGGATAGTCCGCCTTTGGCGGGATTTGTGTGGAGTGTTGCGAAGCCAGATACGTTCTTTCAGGCGAAGTTGTTTTCTTATACTATTTGTAAAGGAAATGTATATCCCCCTTTTATTTTGTCCCTCTCTTTTAAGTAACTTGTTACATGTTGACCACAATTGCTGCCAATATCATTTTCAGCTAACTCTCCTATGCTTAGGATAACTTCGTAACCTGCTTCATTCAGCGCGTCTATTATTTCATACTTCTTTTCATCTGGCAGAACGCAGGAAAATATTTTATTGGCGCTGGCCCGACAAGTGGGATTCACTGGAGTTATTTTGATCAAAAATTTATCCGGGTTAAAATGACGTAAGAGGACATCCGGTTTAACCGGCATCCCATCCGCCAGAGCAAAATTGAGGGTTAGTTTTCTTTCACCTTTTTTGTAAAATGCCTTCCCATATTCAGCTATTTTCTCAAAATCCCATTTGTTCACAGGAACAAGCCAATTTCTTTTTTTAATATCCGTCGTATGGATGGAGAATTGAAGTTGGAATCTTTCTTTATAAAATTTCTTTTTTATTTCCAATAACTTTTCAAAAAATCTATCGGTTCCTTCAGGTGCAACCGTGGAAAGTGAAGGCAAAAGTCCGGGAGCATCATATAACTCAGGGAGCTCTTGAAGGACATCAAGTACATCTTGATTAAAAGACGGATCTCCCATCCTGGCAAATTGAATCTTAAATTTCTGAACCGGGACTACTTTATCCGGAAAACGACTTGTTATCAGATAATCTATCTGAGAGATCATATCCCTCTTAGAAAGTTTCCCCTCATAATGGCTTCCAGCGTCGCAAAAGCGACAGCCTACTGGACATCCATATAAAGTGGATAGGGTCAAAACCCATTTCTTTTCTCGAGGAATCGGAGGTTGAACTGATTCAACAAATTCTATTACTTTTCCATCCTCCATCTCTGCGATATAAACCAAGGCGATATTTTCTTCTCCTATTTTGGCTATTATTTTCATATGCTATTTTTCCCCGTATTTCTAAAGATTTCCATGGCGGCTTTAAGTCCATCTCCTACACAAATTGCAGTCTGCCGGTAGATTCCGTTTTTAACATCACCAACCATATAAAGCTTATTTGCTTTCCTAAACCTTTCATAACTTTTCTTTAATTCCTGTCCTAAAATATCTAGGCGAGGAACTCGCCCTATAGCAAATATCACATAATCGGAACCAATTTGTATTTTCTCTTGCCTATCATTGTGGGTGCAAGTTAATAACACTTTTAAGCACTCGTTATTTATTTCCTTAACACTAACATTGCACAGATATGAAATATTCTCACATTTCATACATCTTTCCCTAAGCACTGGAATGCAGTTAGTCCGTTCATTCCTGCTCAAAATTATAACTTCATTCTTTTGGGATAAGTTAAGGGCATAATCGAACGCTGCATCACCAGTTCCTATGATTGCGATTTTTTTATTTTTAATCCCCAAAATCGGGTAAATTTCATAAAATAAGCGATCTTTGATATCATCCGAAATCGGAAGGTCAGAAATTTTTCTGGGTTTTGTGCCGGTGGCAATTACTGCAATGCTGGATGTGAACACTTCTCGGTTAGTTTTTGTAAAAAATACTTCATCCCTATATTCTATCTTAAGTACCCTTTCAAAGGTGACCCTGACTCCGGCATTTTCCAGTTGCTTTTTGAAAAGTTCTACAAGATCCAATCCTCTTATCCCTTCAGGAAAACCTGGATAGTTCTCTACTAAGTTAGCATTTCTCAAAAGACCTCCGATTCCTTCTTGTTCCAAAAGGACAGGTTCAATATTATATCGCTTTAATTGAATGGCAGTTGCGATTCCTGATGGTCCTGCTCCTATTATAACCACATCCTTAACATCCACTATTGCATGCCTCCAAGTGTCGTAGGTTGGATCTTGCCCGCTAAAGGCGGGACTATCCGACATTGTTCTTTTATTTTCTTATCATCTCCGGATTGTTCCTCTGCATTGTATTAAACCTGACCACCGCATCAGGTTCTAAACAGCACGTCCTCTTTTTCAAAGAGTTGTTTGGTCACGAAGATGGAGAGCGAGGCATAGATAAAGGTGGAGACGAAGATCAATCCAATGAATTCCCAGCGGAAGGTCCCCAGAAGCACCTCCCGAGCCGCCAGAGAGATATTTACTATAGGAACGAAAGCCAATCCCCAATTCAGTTCGATTCCCGGAATAAAGTTGATCATAGCGGGAAGGATCACCACAAACATCAGTGGGGAAACATAGCTTTGTGCCTCCTTATAACTTTTGGCGAAAAGGGAAACGGATAAAAGTGCAGAGCTGAAAAGAGCGGCTAAAGGCAGCATCAAAAGTAAAAGCAGAATAATGGGGAGGGGTTTTATGATAAACGGAACTTGTTCGGAAGAAAATTGGCTCATTTGGGCAAACCCAAGGCTGGCGGACAGGCTCATGCTGGCAGTGGACAAAAGAATAGTTATCAGCGAGGCGGTCAAAACGGTAAGGAATTTCCCGGTAGCGATGTCCAGACGCGACACCGGCGTGACCAGTATGGTCTCCAAAGTTCCTCGCTCTTTTTCTCCTGCAGTTAAATCGATCGCGGGATACATGGCGCCCACCATAGCTAAAATAACGATCATGTAGGGCAAGAACATCCCCAGCATGAACCCCCCCATCTTCTCTTGGGAGGCAAGATTTTCCTCATTGATTTTTATGGGTTGCAAGAGCGATCTTTCAACACCACGATCTCTCAGTCTTTCTGCCACCAGGCTATCCTGATAGTGTTCCAATTTGTCGAACAGTTTCTCCGCGGCAATACTGGATCTCAGCTCGGCGGCATCATAATATATGGTGGCTTCGCTATTTTCTCCCAACGTGAGTTTCTCCTCAAAACCGGACGGAAACTCTAAAGCAGCGTGGATTTCTTTCTCCTTCAGGGCAGATTCAAAATCTTCAACCTCCACCTTCTGAAAGTCATCCCCCTCCAGAAAAGTGAAAACAAAGGAGTGAGCAAACTCTTCCCCGATCATCGCAACTCTGGTGGCTTCTGCCTCAGTTTTCTCCATCATCGTCACCACCACGGCGCTCATCCCGAACATCAAGATGGGAAAGAGGAGGATGGGAATCAGAATGGTGGAGATAAGGGTTCGCCTGTCCCTTAATGTCTCCAGCATCTCCTTGAAATAGATTATCCTTACCTTCCTGAGGTTCATGTTCTTTACTCTCCTACTATCTTAACAAAAATGTCATCCAGATCATTCAGGCCGGTTCTTGCTCGAAGTTGCTCCAGAGTGCCCACCTCCCATATTTTCCCCTTGTGGATGATGGCAATGTCGTCGCAAAGCTTCTGTGCCTCCCACATTACATGAGTGGAAAAGAGAATGCATTTGTCTGCCTGTTTGGATTTCTTTATGAACTGGATGATGCCGCGGGAGGTGACCACGTCCAAACCAATGGTCGGTTCGTCCAAGATCAAGACCTCCGGATCATTTATGAAAGTTCGGGCTATCGAGATTTTTTGTTTCATTCCGGTGGAAAGCTTATCCACCCGCCTCTTTCTGAATTCATTCATATCGAATCTTTCAAAAATCTCGTCCACTCTTTTCTTGAGGATGTTTTGCTCCATGCCATTCAATCTGCCGAAATAGCTAACTGTTTCTTCAGCGGTCAATCTATGATAAAGTCCGGTGTCACTTGACAAAAACCCGATCTTCTCCTTTACCTTCTCCGGCTGGCTGATAACATCGTAACCCGCCACCTTTGCATTCCCGGAGGTGGGTTTAAGGGTGGTGGACAAAACACGCATGAGAGTAGTTTTGCCTGCGCCGTTCAATCCCAGAAGACCAAAGACCCGCCCCGGCTTGCACTCGATATTAACCGAATCCACCGCCCGGATTTCTCCCCTCTTTTTATCCTGGAAGATCTTGGTTAGATTTGAAGTAGCGATCATGGAGGTATATTATACTCTTTTGAAGCTGAATGGCAAGAACCAATATCAAAAAAAACGGGGCATTGAGGTTTGACATTTCAAGCCCTGTTTTGGGGTTCAGTGCCCATTTCGTGACGCGAAACAGGTTATCTTTAGAATGGCGTTTTGGTAGCGAATTAAATCTCACCTTTACAGCACTTCTTCGTCCTCAGGTAGCCAGGGAGGATCTACTATGCACAGGAATTTCAAATCAGTATTTCCGGTATTTTGAATGTATTGCACCGAATTAGGGGGAATGTAAATGGCTTGCCCTGAGTGAATTTTGGCTGATTCATCATCCACATACATTATACCTTCCCCCTCCAAGATATAATATACCTCAGAGGTCTTCAGCTTGTGAGGCAAGGAGCTTTGACCAGGCTTCACCCTTGCGTGGGCTAAGCTGTAGCTAATTCGAAGGTCTGCTTTATCTGGATGCAAAAGTTCGCGGAGAGTTGTCTTGTCTCCGGCTATAATCTCATCACAGGTATATAGATCTCTGATAAACATGGGCGAAAGTGCAGAGGCTTGTTAGAATTATAATCTCAACCCAAATAGGATTTCAAACGAATTGTTTTTGACCTTCAATAGATCCGTTTTGTACGCATTTGTAAAATCTGGGCTATATCGGAATTCCAGAAGCATCTTTAGTGGTTCAGTTTTGCTTTCTACCCCTATCCCAATGGTTCCCCCCGTATCCATATCTTTGAGTTCCTTATATAAAGTTTTTAGAATCTTTGATTTGTAATCAAGAAGGAAATCAAATCTGGGACCAATAGCTAAGTATGGAGAGACATGCTTGGTTTCAAAGGTGATTTTTGCCAGAATAGGAATTGATAAATAATCTACACGATTATTATGCTTAATTGGGCTGATTGGATCCCCAAATTCGTTAGTTCTTGGTACCTCCTCTATCATCCCCTTTTGAACATAATGGGCTTCTATTAACATACTTAAAAATAGCAAATTAAACCACTCCATGTAGACGCCGAAATCGAATCCAGTTCTGTTCTTTGTGTCATCAAAAAACCCGTAGGTGTGGTCAAAGTCCTGATTTGCGATAACAACGCCAGTCTTGAGCCCATAGCCATTAATCAATTTAGCATAAGCACTGGAAAAACAGAAAAGAATAAGAACCATTGATATGCCCATCCTTTTCACCCTGTCTACCCTCCATGATTTTGAGATAGTTAACCGAAAACAGAATAATTAAATACCAGGTTCTGGTTCCAAGGGGGTAGGAACAGGAGCCACGAATAAAAAAGAGGGAATAGCTAATCTGTAGTTTTTTAGTCCATAGGTCCAGCTTTGATCCGTTCCTCCCACTCCCTGTCCTGCACCTCCCCTTTATGGTTGGAGTGAACCAGTCTGTATACTCCATATCCATCTTCATCCACAAAGACAAAATATACCCCACCCTCCAGCCGGTGATAGTTCCATTGTTCCCAGGGTTTGGTTTCGCGGGTGGAAACGTGCCTCTCTATTTCGCTGGGCTCACCATAAAGAATGTAAATCCTCCCCATGTCGCTATTCCAGCCATCATTGGATTCTTTTGTGCGGGAAAAATGGAGATTGGCGAAGTTTATCCGACGATAATGTTCAATCTTAAATTCGATCTCTGGAGTCTCAGGGTTTGGGTCTCTTTTTTTCCAGAAATCGGCGACGAAGTTTTGTTTACCAGAAAAGTTAAGCTGATCGAACATATCCAGCTCCCCGGGAGTGGCGATGTAGGCGACGTCCTGCTTGAATCTTTTGATCTCTTCCGCTACAAGGTCTTCTCTGGTCAGTTCTCTTATAATAACAAAATTCTTGGTAGAATAAGCTTTCTCTCCGGTCTCCTTGTCTTTTGCTTCAATTCGAAGTACATATTCTCCACCGGCGAACGTGCCTATGTTTATCCCGCTGATCACCACGGCCGAATTCCCTGGTTTGGTTTTGGTTTGTTTCCCAAAATCTTTGATCTTTTTTCCGATGGTATCTAAAACCGTAAACCTTAATTCGTATTCCGGTTTTGCCTTGGGAGAGTCGATCAGATTGTAGAGCTCGGCATAAAAATAGACCATTCCACCTTTATGGGTGAAAACCCCGGAAGGGTTGGGCAATATCTTTTCGCCGGCTTTGACGAAACGTCCGGCGGTGGTATCTGTCTCTATGTTAAATGCTATCTCGATATCACTTAGTTGAAGCTTATGCGGAGAGAATTTTTTCACCTCCACTGCCATGTTGGCTTCTCCCCGGGACTCGGAATTGACGTCCGCCGCCTGAAGGGTAATCTGATAGTTGCCCGGCTTTAGGCTGGTCTCCACCTGATCGATGATCATGTAGTCCACCTTTTTTGCTTCCTCTAAATCCTCAACTTTAGTCCAGGTGTTCCACATCCGATTCTCCACCACACCTCCTAATTCATTCAGAATCCTCAACTGCATTAAAACCGTAGCCACCCCACCCTCCTCTTCGGGGACAAATTCTAGTCTCTTTCTGTTAAATGAATAATATATCTCCACATAACTTTGGGTGGTGTCCGCAAAGTCTCGAAAGCAGGCGTAGTCCGATCCGATCAGGAAGCTGGTAGGTTCCTCCGCCGAGACGGAAATCAAAGGAATAGAAAGAAAGCAAATAAGCAGAATTACAATTCTACATTCCGGCAGATTCCTTTTCATTATCATCACCTCACCATTTTTTAAGAAACGTGGTTAAACAATTTTGCTTATTTCAAGAAAATGACTTTTTTAGATAATCTTCTTATAGTTAATTAATATCTTCTTATTTTTCCGTCGTATGGGGTTTGAAGCTCATACTCCCCATCACCCCGATCCATAAACAAAAACACTCGATTCTCGTTGTAATAGTACCATCTTTGAAAGGCCCGTACGTCCCGATCGAAGGGATGCTTCTCCACCTCATCCGGATGTCCATATATCATATACACCATTCCCATATCCGTCTCCCAACCCTCTTTGGTGGGCAGAGCGAAATTTAGATTCACGTATTTTAACCTGCGGTAATATTCATCCTTTAGCTCATTTTTCGGGGTAGGGGGAGTGGGATCTTTGGATTTCCAAAATTCCAGCCATCTCTCTAAACGCTCCTCCTTTGGAACCTCTTTCAGCTCCTTTATCTCATCGGAGGAAGCCACATATCTTAACTGCTCAATGGCTTTGAGATAGTCGTTCTTCAAAAGGTTCAAATGGGACCAGTCTACCTGAAAAGGTCGCTCGATTTTGGCTTTTTCCCGACCCTTCTCCAAAAGCGCCACCTTCAAGGTATAGTACCCGGAGGGAAAGTCCTTCAGAGAAAGGCTATCAAAAACCACAAATACTTCTGGTCCTAAAACCACCGTGGTGGTCTCATGATAGAGAAAGGGTTGAGATAAATGGCTGATTTCATAACCGAGAACGTAAGCTTTGGGCACCTGCGGTCCCCCATATATCTCGTAGTAGAACATAAGGGTTGGATCTGTATCTCCAAAGTTTCTGGATACGCTGGGAATGACCGTCCTTCCCCTTTTATTAAATTTGGATTCTTCCGTGCTATCTGAGAGTTGACGAATAAACTCAACATCCGAAAACAGAATCTTCTTTTGGGAGCGAGAGGGAATTTTAAAATCCTTTTCCAGTTCAAATACCGACCCGGAGTTACGATCAATCAGTCTTATCCTTAATTTGTATCTTCCAGAATACAGAGAGAGCACCAGCTGATTTATTAAAAAATCAGAAGGTGAGCGGGTCTCCCGGTAGCTTTCCACAAAGTAATCCTCCTCCATTGAGGTCCCGGTAACCTGTTTGTTGATTTTATTGGAGACGAAGACCTGGACCTCATAAGAAGTTTTAAACCCGGTCTCAAGCTTGATGAAAGTCAGCGCCTTGGTGAGGATTTTGTAATGTACCTCCAACCTGAATCTCTCACTGGTTTCTTCTCTGAAAGCGGCATAGTCGACGAAAAAGACAGGTTCTTTCTCCTCTAAGTACCCAAAGCTGGTCTGTCCGAGAACCCAGGTGGGAGTAAGAACCAGCCAGAAGCAAAAAAGGAATATAGGAGTAACAATTCTCATATTGCGTCTCTTGAAAAAGCTTAGAAAACCTTCAACTGCTCCAATGTTTATACGCCTCTCCCTTTTATACAGAATAACCTATTTCGACCGCTTCCGCAACAAAAAAATCAGGTTGCAAAGACTGATGAAAATGCGCTCATCATTCAAAGGGAGATACAAGAAATGCATCCTGTCTTTTTAACCTTATTCATATCGCAGGGAGGCGATAGGATCCAATCTGGCGGCACGATAAGCGGGATATATTCCGAAGATCAGTCCTACAGAGACAGAAAAGGAGAAGCCCAGGATTATCCAGAATAATGAGACCCCTGCGGCCAGAGGTGTAACCGCCCCTACCAATTTCCCCAAAAGCAGACCGATGATTATTCCCAAGATACCGCCGCTTCCGCTCAAAGTCATAGCTTCGATAAGAAACTGCCACAAAATGTCTTTTTTTCTCGCCCCAATGGCTTTACGTATGCCGATCTCTCTGGTTCTTTCCGTGACCGATACCAGCATTATGTTCATCACTCCCACCCCACCAACCAAAAGTCCGATGGAGGAGATTACCACCATCACCATATAGATTGCACTGGTGATGTTCCGGTACATGTTCATTAAATCATCCTGGGTGGCGATAGCAAAGTTGTTGGGCTTATCTGCCAGCACCCCTCTTCGGAGCCGCATCACCTGGGTGATCTCATCGATGGCCTGATCCATAAGTTCCGGGTCTTTGGGCTTAGCCACCAACAGAAGCTCCTTTTCCTCTGGATATAACTTCTTGTAGGTATCATGAGGCAAAAGGACAAAATTGTTCTGACTCTCTCCCAGAATCGATGGCCTTTTTTCCATCACCCCGATAACAGTGAATCTCTTGGGGGAGAAGTTGCGCCCACCGATGCTGATTTGTTTGCCAATGGGATCTAGATTGGGGAAAAGTGTCTCTGCCACGTCCACTCCCAGAACTGTCACCATAGCCCGGTAGTTCACATCACTATCGGTGAAAAACCTCCCTTCCTCTATATAGTTGTTATTCACCACCTCATATTGCGGCATAACCCCGATTAATTCAAACTGGGTGACTTTGTTATCTTTATATTTCACCATCTTGGCCCCAGGACCCCAGTTCTGCGGTGAAACCGCATCTATGGAAGGGCAAAGCTCTTGGACTGCCGTGGCATCTTCGAAGGTAATGGGTTCGCGGTTTCTTTCCTCTTCTGACGGACTCTCGAACCGGATACCAATTTCAAACTTGGTGACATAGATAACATTCGAACCCAAGGATTCGATCTGCTCTGCCATGCTCTTGTTTAGGCCGGTTATTATGGAGACCATGGCGATTACCGTGGTCACTCCGACCAAAACCCCCAGAACGGTCAGGAAGGCTCGCATCTTATGAGCTCTGATCGCCGCGAAGGCCATGGAGATAGCCTCTTTTATTTCAAAGACGTTTATCATACTCTTTTAGGGTCAGGGGTCAAGGGTCAAGAAAGAGATTTTATCAAACCACTTAGAATTTTCCCGGTTTCCTTCCGGGTTTTTTCAATAGACTCATAATCGTCTTTCGAAAAATATTCCAAATTTTTTGCCAACAAAAGGTAAGTTTCTACCTCACCTAAAGACCCTTTGGCTATAAATAAATGTTGCAAATATTCTTTTCTATATTGTCGTTCATAGCCTTCGGCTATGTTTGCCGGAACCAATATGGCTGATCTCTGAATTTGCGAAGTTAGATTGTAAGCCTCCGATTTGGGAAAATTTTTAGTCACTTTATAAACATCCAATGCCAGATCAAAAGCTTTTTGCCATGCTAAGAGTTTTCTAAAACTCATCCCTGTATTCTCTTGGTACCCATTTCATGACCCTTGACCCTTGCTTCTTGACCCTTGACCCTTATTCGTATCTTAAGGCTTCGATGGGGTTCAGCCTAGCGGCTTTCATGGCTGGAAATATCCCGAAGAATATTCCCACCGAGGAGGATACCAGCAAAGCCACCACCACCGACCATAGCTCCACCGAAGCAGGCAAGGGGCTGAAGGAGGAAATCGCCTGCGCGATTGCTGCGCCGGCCATTATCCCCACCATTCCTCCCACCAGCGCTAAGGTCACCGCTTCCACCAGAAATTGCCACAATATATTTCTTCTTCTGGCTCCCATGGCTTTGCGAATGCCTATCTCTCTGGTCCTTTCCGTCACCGACACCAACATTATGTTCATTATCACTATGCCACCCACCACCAGAGAGATGGAGGCGATACCCCCCATCACCAGCAAAGCCAACTGTGTAAACTGACGGAAGAAATCCATGACGCTCTCCGAGGTCATGATGGCAAAATCATCCAGTTCATTGTAGTCTACATTTCTGCGAGCTCTTAAGATTACCCGAGACTGATCCATGGCATTCTGCATGGACATAAAATCTCTTGCCTTGACAAATATATGGAGAAAGGATAATCGGCCAAAGAGCTTCTCATAGATCGTTATCGGTATAAGTACAAAGTCATCCTGATTGTCTCCAAGAAAGGTTCCCTTCTTCTTTGCCACCCCGATTATCCGAAAACGATGGTTGCCGATCTTGATGTCTTTACCTATCGGATCTTCGTCGGGGAAAAGATTCTCTTTTATCTCCCAGCCAACGAAGCAGACACGTCTATTATGCTTCACCTCGAAATCGGAAAAGGTCCTTCCATCATAAACATCGTGAGCGGCGATCTCGGTGATATTGGCGGTGGCTCCTATGATAGTGATGTTGGAAAGATGCTTGTTTCTGTACTTCGCCTTCCTCCAAGTGAAAGCTTCCGCCCCCACCTTCCAGCAGTCAGGACAATTCTCTTTTATAGCTTCCATGTCCTCTAAGTTGAGGTTTTTCCTTTTTCTCTGCTTGATCCATTCCTCGTGGGAGGTGATGATGCCGAACTTCCGGATCAAAAACGTGGTGGAGCCTAAGCTTTGGATCTCCGCCTCCACATAGCGGTTCATCCCGGAGATTATGGATACCACTGCAATTACGGTCATCACCCCGATGATCACGCCTACAAGTGTTAGAATCGATCGGAGCTTGTTAGCCACCAGCGATCTTAAAGCGATAATTATGCCTTCCAAAAAGTGCATGCCGAATCCAGTTCTCGGTTTTCAGTCTTCAGTTTGCAGTTTTTCAGTTTCCTGACCCTTGACCCTTGTCCCCTGACCCTTAACCCTATCAGTGCTTTATCCTTTCCTCTTTTTCAATGGCTCCGTCTCGGATGTAGAGTATTCGATCTGCGTAGGTGGCGATGTCGTGCTCATGGGTAACAATGATAATGGTATTCCCCTGATGATGAAGCTTTTCAAGTATCTTCATGATCTCCTTTCCGGTTTTGGTGTCTAAATTTCCGGTGGGCTCATCTGCCAGAATCAGGGAAGGATTATTCACTAAAGCCCGGGCAATAGCCACCCTCTGTCTTTCCCCTCCAGAGAGCTCGTTGGGTTTGTGAGTTGCCCGATCCTCCAGATCCACCATTTGCAAAGCCTCCCGAGCTTTTCTTTTCCTGATCTCCGACTCGGTTCCATTATATACCAGGGGGAGTTCCACGTTATGTGCCGCGGTAGCCCTGGATAAAAGATTGAAGGTCTGAAACACGAATCCGATTTCCTTATTTCTGATCCGCGCCAGCTCATCATCGTTCATCTGGCTAACCAGCTTGTCGTTCAGATAATAACTGCCTCTGGTGGGAGTATCCAGGCAACCAATGAGGTTCATCAGGGTGGACTTTCCGGAGCCGGAGGGTCCCATGATAGCGACATATTCGCCCATGTTTACCTCCAAGGAGACGCTCCGTAAGGCGTTCACCTTTTCTGCTCCCATTTCATATATCTTCCACAGATCTTCTGTTCTGATTAACACTTTGATTTCTCCTAAAGTAACCGGCGAACTCAAGAAGTTAAAAGCCTGCGATCCAGCACCTAATTTAGGAGCCTGTTGAAAAACCCTTTGACGTCATTGTGAGAAGTCCTGCTTCTGGCGGGAAGACGAAGCAATCCCTAACTCATTGATTTATATAGAAACAAGATCGCTTCTCTCGCCATGACGGTCATTCGAGTTTTTCAATGGCCAGCCAAGTTATGTTCTGGCGTTCCTCAATTCTCCGGCTTAAACTTTTTCTCTGTCACCTTCACTTTATCTCCGTCTTTTAAAGTCCTTAATATCTTATAACTTCCAGTTACCACCTGATCATCCTCGCTCATACCGGAAACGATCTCGATGTTCTGCTGATCTGCGATTCCGGTCTTAACCTCAACAAATTTTGCCCTTCCCTCTTCAACCACAAATACCCCCTCTATTTCTTTTTTCTTCTTCTTGTCTTTTTTGTTTCCTTTCTTGGAAAGGCTATCCACTGAAGCTAAAGCGCCCTCCTCTTCTTTCTTCTTGGTGGTCAGGGTATCAACCTTTTCTTCCCTCATCACCACCGCTTGAATAGGAACGTTCAAAGCATCACTACGATAGCTGGTGGTGATATCCACCGAAGCAGACATTCCCGGTCTGATACTGGGCACCTCATCATGAAGCATTACCTTCACCAGAAAATTGGTAACCTGATCCTGGGTTCCCAAGCCACTGATCCGAGCGGTGTGTCCGATCTCGGTAACCTTTCCTCTAAAGGTGGTATCCGGGTAAGCGTCTATTTTTATTTCTGCTTCCTGTCCCAATTCTACCTGGGCTATATCGGTCTCGTCCACCTCCACCTCTGTCTCTATCTCGCTCATATCGGAGACGGTCATGATCACCGTGCCGGGATTATTCATGGTTCCTATCATCACTATCTCGCCCACCTCCGCATTCAGAGAGGTCACCATTCCATCCATGGGTGAAGTCATGGTGGTCTTGCTCAGATTATATTTGGCCTGATCCAGGCTCGCCACCGCCTGTTCGTATCTGGCTTTGGCCAGATCAAGCTCGGTCTTTGCCAAATCATATTTTTCTTCAGCGGAAAGTTTTTTTTCAAAAAGCTCCTTCTGCCTGTTATATACCAGTTGGGCTTGTTCTCGACTCGCCTTGGCGGAAGCCAGCTGTGCTTTAGCCTGGTTCACCGCCGCCTTGTATTCGGTAGCATCCAGTTGAACCAAAAGCTGACCCTCTTTCACCACCTCCCCCTCCTCCACCGGAAGCTTTGTGATCTTTGCCGGCACATAGGCTGAGATCTTCACATCTGTCCGGGGAACGATCTTGCCGTTGGCGGTGACTACGGCAGTGATGTCGCTTTTTTCGACCTTCTCCGCCTGCACCTGATAGGTCTTCTCTCCGCTTTTAAAAACGTTAACCACGATGATGATCGCCACTACCAGTACTACGCCCAAGATGATAAGGATTTTTTTCTTCTTCTTCATATCTCCTCCATTGGACTATCTATGGTGAACCAAAATCATTTAATTATTTGAATTGGTCAGAATTTTCCCTATGGACCCTTTGCTATTAGAATATTACGATTTTACTCAAATGTTTATCAATCGCAACTGGACTTTTCCCAAGCTTTTTCTCATTTGCCTATGGCTTTCTCAAACTGCGCCACCGCCAGATTGTAGTCATAAAGAGCCTCCACTTGATCTGATTCCGCTTGTTTAAAGCTCACCTCCGCATCCAGAAGCTCCAGAATGCTTGCCGCACCCAGATTGTACTTCTCCTGCACTAAGTCTAAATCCTCCTGAGCGGATTTGACCTTCTCCTTGGTCAACTCGATCTTCTGTTCAGCTTCCTGGACCCCGAGAAAGGCTTGCTTGAGCTCCAATGCCACGTCTCTCTTGGTCTGGTGGAAATTCTCTCTGGCAGAGTTCCTGCTGGCTTTCGCCCAAGAGAGGTTATAATTCTTCTGAAAGTTGTCAAAGATGTTGAAGCTGACCGAAGCGTTAACCCTCCAGTTGTAGTCGCGTTCTCGAATGTTCTTTAACTCATCCAACTCCGGGTGACTCCAAGAATAGGAACCGGAAAGGTTTAGATTAGGAAAGAATCCACTGCGGGCCATTCCCAGTTGAGCTTCAGCTAACCTGACATCAAAGTGGGCTTTTCTCATGTCTGGACTTTCCTCCATCGACTCCTTCAGGGCGTCCTCGTAAGAGTAATCGAACTTGGGCACACTCAAGTTTTCCTCTACGTCGATGGAGGTATCTACATTCTGACCCATCCAGCTATTCAGCGTGGCTTTAGTAAGTTTCACGCTGTTCTCAGCACTAATGAGCGCCAATTTGACATCCCCGTGCAGAACCTTGGCTTTGAGGACGTCGGAATAAGACGCCGCGCCCAGTTCATATCTGGTTTCAGCGATTTTGAGCTGTTCTTTCGCTCGCTTCAGCGCTTCGTTCTGAATATCCAACAGCATTTTGGCTTTCAAAACATCAAAGTAAGCTCGTTTTACCGATAAGATGAGCTCAAGCCGTGTGAGCGAGTAAGAATTTCTTGCCGAGTTCTTGGATGCGTTCCTTCCTCTGATGTCGTAAAAGCTGTATCCGCCCAAAGACCAGCTCTGCCTGGCACTGATGCCGGCTGAATAACCTTTAGAGCTCCGTATACCAGTAGTGTCG
>Ga0111202_119_pt1 | contig 26282 bp, 24 predicted proteins | sample DeeMarSWOR324_28_FD_80372 | JGI IMG/M metagenome (GOLD analysis project Ga0111202, IMG submission 80372) | candidate division Zixibacteria bacterium SM23_73_3 | reverse complement strand
CGCTTCCAGACCATCATGGTGGATCCCCCCTCCACCGAAGATACCACAAAAATCCTAAAAGGGTTGAGATGCAGGTATGAAGAACATCATAAGATAAAGATATCGGATGAGGCTATTGAGGCGGCAGTGAAATTGTCGGACAGATATATCACGGGTAAGTTTCAGCCGGATAAGGCTATCGATGTGATTGATGAAGCCGGTTCGCGTATCCACCTGGCCACCTGTACTCGCCCGGAGATATTTGAAAAGATGGATCAGGAGGTAGTTGGAGTCCAGCGGGAAAAAGAGAAGGCGGTGAAAAATCAGGAGTTCGAGAGGGCGGCTCAAATGCGAGATGAGTTGAAGATCAAAAAAGAAAAATTGGAGCAGATGAAGACAGATTGGGAGGAGGGGAAGGGAAGGGAGCGGGTCGCCCTAACCGCTGAGGATGTGGCTTGCGTGGTCTCCAAGATGACTGGAATCCCTCTGTTTAAATTAGAGGAGAAGGAATCCAAAAAGCTTCTGCGAATGGAGGAGGAGCTGAAAAAAAGGATTGTGGGCCAGGAGGAAGGCATATCAGTCATCGCCAAAGCCATCCGGCGAAATCGAGCAGGTTTGGGAGATCCACGAAGGCCCATTGGATCTTTCATCTTCTTAGGACCAACCGGGGTGGGCAAAACCGAGCTAGCCCGGGTCCTGGCCGCATCGCTGTTCGAAGATGAAAACTCTCTGGTGAGAATCGATATGTCCGAATATATGGAGAAGTTCTCCGTCTCTCGTCTGATTGGCGCTCCCCCCGGATACGTGGGTTATGAGGAGGGAGGACAGCTTACTGAGAAGGTGAGGCGAAAACCTTATTCGGTGGTCCTTTTAGACGAGATAGAGAAGGCTCACCCAGACGTTTTCAACATACTTCTTCAGATGTTCGATGATGGCGCCCTAACGGATAGTTTTGGCAGAAGGGTCGATTTTAAAAATACCGTGGTGATTATGACCTCGAATTTGGGAGCAAGACAGATCAAAGGAGGAAAGACCCTGGGTTTTCAGAAAGAGGATTCAAGCTCTTCCTACGAGCAGATGAAACAAAAGCTTCTGGAGGAGACCAGAAAAACTTTCAACCCGGAGTTTCTGAATCGTATCGACGAAACCGTAGTGTTCCACCCCCTGGGCATGAAGGAGGTTCTGCAGATCATCGACATACTTCTCTCGGACGTATCCAAGAGATTAGAAGAAAAAGGAGTCACTTTTGAACTAACCCCCCGGGCAAAAGAGTTTCTGGCAGAAAAGGGATACAGCCCAGCTTTCGGAGCCCGACCTTTGAGAAGAACCATTCAGAAGCAGGTTGAGGATCCTTTAGCTGAGGAGATACTCAAAGGGCAGTTCTCAGGCGGATGTGAGGTGACCGTGGACAGAAAGGAAGAAAAGAAGAAGCTCTCGTTCGATATAAGAGCTAAGGGAAAACCGAAAACCGCACCGGAGAAATCTTTATCTTAGAGAAAAATTTCACTTGCCAGAGCGGAAAAAATCATTATCTTAAACAACCCAGAATTGGAGAAATCCCTAAGATGCATTTTCTGGGTTTGATTTAGACATCCAGAGCAAAGACATCTGGAAAGAATAGTAAGGAAGGTAGATTGTTATGGCGCACAAAAAGGGAGTAGGAAGTTCACGCAATGGAAGAGACTCACACGGGCAGAGGCTCGGTGTCAAGAGGTTTTCCGGAGAGGCGGTTTTGGCCGGCACCATTCTGGTGCGGCAGAGAGGAACCAAGATTCATCCTGGGCTTAACGTGGCCAAAGGGAAAGACGACACCCTCTTCGCCCTGAGGGATGGAGTGGTTAAGTTTGAACCGAAGGGGAAAAGCAAAAAGGTAGTTGGCGTTTATTGAGGTCTTCAAAAGAGATCTCCCCTCAGCAAACTAATCTCAGATCGTATCCTGCCTTCACTCTGCAGAATATCAGGAATTGAAAAATACCCTTGCCAGACAAAATGAACAAACATTCCAGATCAATTTACTTAAATTGGAAGCCTTTAGGGTCATCCGCTATATCCACGGAATGTTCCAAAAGTGTAGGGCTTGGTTCACCAAGCCGGATAAACCTGGCAACTATAACCAACAAGTCTAATGGTCAAAATTGGGTTTTTTGCACAGTGTCATCCCCATAATAAAAAGCTGTGGGACCTATCCTTTTGACAAAACTGAGCAAATAAACCAGATAGTGGATGGAAAAACCTTCCACTTGTTCTTTGAAAATTAGATTTTTTCTCTAAGGTGACATGAAGAACTTTGCAGTGATCCTGAGTGGATGCGGGAACTTAGATGGCTCAGATTTATGGGAGGTAGTTTTCCTCTCATATTATATGAACAGAAAAGGGGAAAATCCGCTCTTCTTTGCTCCGGATGTGGAGCAAAAAGAGGTGGTGGACCATATGACAGAAGCCATCAATCAGGAGACAAGAAATGTCTTGAAGGAATCTGCCCGCATGGCCTGGGGAGGAATTAAGGAGATAAAAGATCTATCCGGAAGGGATGTGGATGGGTTGCTTCTTCCCGGCGGATATGGGATGATCAAGAATTTGGCTGATTTTCTGGGCGAGCCCGAAAATGATTATCTAAAGCCCAAGCCAGAACTTCAAAGAATCATAAGGGAGATTTATCGAAGAAAAAAGCCAATAGGAGCTTGTGGGCTTTCTAATCTTTTGGTTGCTTCTGCCTTAAGAGATATATTGGATACCCCTTTGACTTTGACCATCGGAAAAAACCCGGAGTTGATCAAACAGATAGAAGAAATGGGTGCAGTCCACGTTCTCTCCAGGGGAACAGATGCGGTGATGGACTCAGAACACAAGGTGGTTTCCACCCCGGCGAATCTGTTGAAACTCAAACCTGATGAAATAGCCTCAAGCATTGAAAATCTAATCAATGGAGTTTTAGAGCTTACCTTATAAAAAACAAGTTAGGAGGAGTTATGCGTGAGATTTCCAGTAAGGATATAACCAAGGCGGTAAAAGATCTCTGCGTCGACGCCAATTATAATTTAGGCGAGGACGTGCAGGATGCGCTTCGTAAAGCGTATGAGAAGGAAGAGTCTCCCGTTTCAAAAGCCACCTTAAAGCAGATTATCGACAACTTCGAGATCGCCAAGCAGGGGGAGTTCCCCATTTGCCAGGACACCGGTTTCGGTGTCTTCTTCGTGGAGATGGGAGACCAAGTCATAATTAAGGGTAACAACCTCTTTGATGCCATCAATGAAGGAGTCAGGCAGGGTTATACCGATGGCTATCTTAGAAAGTCCATCTTAGCTGATCCCATCGAGAGGAAGAACACCGGTGATAATACCCCGGCGGTCATCCACCTGGACGTGGTGAAAGGCGATAAACTGAAGATCATCATTGCTCCCAAGGGCGGTGGAAGTGAGAACATGTCTGAGGTGAAGATGATGAAACCGGCAGATGGGGTGGAAGGGGTGAAGGAGTTCGTGATCGACAAGGTCAAAAGGTCAGGAAGTAATCCCTGCCCCCCTATTGTGGTGGGTGTGGGGATCGGGGGAACCTTTGAGAAATGTGCTGAGATGGCAAAACGAGCGCTTTTGCGAACCATTGGTTCGAAGCACTCCAATCCATTTTACGCCAAGCTGGAGGAGGAGCTTTTAGAGAAGGTAAACAAGTTGGGCATAGGTGCCCAGGGCTTCGGAGGAACCCAGACTGCACTGGCAGTTTTTGTTGAAACCTATCCCTGTCATATCGCCAGCTTCCCGGCGGCAGTGAACATCAACTGCCATGCCGCCAGACATAAGGAAGTGATATTATAAGATAAATGCTGGAGTGTTTACCTGTAAAATCTGCAGGAAGACTTAGAGCTTAACACTCCCAGTGAAAACAGATTGGAGGAGAATAAGATGGCACAAAAAAAGATAACCACACCGCTAACCGATGAGGTGGTCAAGGATTTGAAAGCAGGGGATGACGTTTTAATATCCGGACCGATTTACACTGCCAGGGATGCGGCTCACAAGAGGATGGTGGAGCTTTTAGACAAAGGAGAGAAACTTCCCTTTGATATAAAGGGTCATTTGATCTACTACGCGGGACCTTCACCTACCCGACCGGGAAATGTGATTGGGTCAGCCGGACCTACCACCTCCGGCAGAATGAATAAATACGCTCCCCGCATACTGGAGGCTGGATCCAAGGGGATGATCGGAAAAGGAGAGATGAGTGGTGGGGTGCAGGAAGCGCTGAAAAAACACACTGGTGTATATATGGCCGCCGTGGGCGGAGCAGCAGCTCTGATCGCCAAATCCGTGGTAAAAAATGAGCTTGTCGCCTGGGAAGAGCTGGGTGCGGAGGCGATCAAAAAATTGACGGTGAAAGATTTTCCGGCAATAGTGGTCCAGGATTGTCATGGCGGAAATCTTTACCAAGAGGGCGTGAAAAAATACCAGAGAACTTAAAATCTTCCAGCGGCAGTGCTGGGGCCTGAAAATACTATGAACCGTCTACCATGAACTGATAACCGAACTTGTGGTGGAGGCAGGACCATCGGTATTGAAAATACCCTGGAAAATCCTTCGGGATAAACCCGTCTTTAGGCGCCAATTAGGGCATTGACCCTCAGAGGAAAGCGCATTTGGTCACCTTCTCCATGTTTTTTACAAGGGTAGAAAGAAACTTAACAATCAAAAAGGTGTAACCTTTCACCGGAGAGGTTTTACCTTTTTTTGTTTTCCGGATAAGTTAACAATAAGGTAACGTATGAATAGGGACTGTTGCCGAAATCTTCGATTTCAAGGATAGAAATTAATCATACCACATCACCGGACGCAAACTGTGAGAAAGTTTCTATTGACAAGTAAAAACTTTTGTGATAAATTTGTCTACAGTCAAGTGAATTAACCGTGATGCCATGACCCAAGTTTGTCTTTAACCCTTTAGCTGGGGGTGAAGTTTTGAATTACGCAGTCATTTTGGCTGGGGGAAAAGGTGAGAGGTTCTGGCCCCTTTCCCGAACCCAGCATCCCAAACAGCTTTTGCATCTCATATCCAAAAAGACCATGCTTCAGGAGACCATCGATCGGATCCGGGATTTTATTCCCGTAGAAAGAACCAAGGTGGTGGCTGGCGAAAACATAAAAAAGGCAATTCTTAAACATGTGGATTACCTTAAAGAGGAAAACCTAATTGTTGAGCCTGACATGAAAAACACATGTGCGGCTATCGGGCTGGCAGCTTTTCATCTTCAGAAGATAGACCCGGATGCCACCATGGTGGTCCTCTCCTCCGATCACATGATCAAACCCCGGGAGAAGCTGGTGAACATATTAGAGACGGGCACAAAACTGGCTGGTCAGGGAGAGTATTTGATCACTGTAGGCATCACGCCCAACCGGGCAGAGACAGCCTACGGGTACATCGAGTTTGAGGAACTCTATGACACCTTCGATGACATTTTAGTTTATCAGATAAAGGAATTCAAGGAAAAACCCAATCGAATCGTGGCGCAACAATATTATTACGATCGGAAGCATCTGTGGAACAGTGGTATGTTTATCTGGACTGTATCCACCATCATCGAAGCATTAAAAAAACACATGCCCCAGATGTATAAGGAGCTGAAAAGCTATTCCCAACACCTGGGCACAGAATCCGAAGATGCGGCAAAAGAAGAGCTTTACCAGCGTCTGGAAAACATCTCCATAGATTTCGCCGTGCTGGAAAAAGCGGAGAACGCCTTAGTGATCAAAGCGGATTTAGTCTGGGACGACGTCGGTTCATGGCTGGCCCTGGAGAGAATAAAAGAGAAAGATCGGGATCATAACGTGATCGTGGGGAAAGCCCACGCCATAAACACTTACGAGACCACCATGGTTAACGACTCCGATGGGATAATCGCCACTTTAGGAGTTTCAGATCTGGTGATCGTTAAGACCGATAATATCTTTTTTGTGGCTCACAAAACTAAGGTTCAGGATGTGAAGGAACTTCTTTCCGAGTTTATCCAGGATAAGGAACTGGAGAAATATCTATGATAAGAAATGGTCTCTTAATTTGCCTCCTGCTCTGTCTGTTTCTCACAGGTTGTGCACTTTGGCCCAGGGAGACCGTAAAAGAGGATCCTCGAATTAGAGGAGAAAACCAATTTGATCCCTTAGGCTTTCCTCAGGATCAGGTGATCGTCACGGAGAACGAGCCGGGAGAGAAGACAGAAGAGACCACAGAGATCGAGAAGGACAATAAGATTATACATATGGACCCAGAAGGGGGAGAAAGCCAGAAAGTTTACCGGGTGCAGTTCTTTGCCACCAAATATCCAGATGAAGCCTCTCAGGTAGCTGAGCTGGTGGCAGATCAACTTTCCGAGAAAACATACATAGATTACAAAACCCCCTACTACTGGGTAAGGTCGGGAGACTGTGAAAGCAAAGAGGAGGCAAATTCACTTCTGGAGAAGATAAAGAGATTGGGATACCAGGAGAGCTGGGTGGTGGAGGTAGAAATAAGACCATAAATTCTTTCAAAAACAAAATACAGGGACGTAATTTGTTAATCCAAACTAAAACTTTGTTGGTAAGCGCGGACAAGCCGGAAAAAAATGTGCTAAATGAAGCCGCCAGGATCATAAAAGGCGGAGGTATAGTCTCATTTCCTACCGAAACGGTTTATGCTCTGGGCGCAGATGCCTATAATGAGGAGATGGTGGCAAAGATCTATCGGATAAAAAGGAGGGATAGATCCAAACCCATTTCTGTATTCTTAAAGGGTGTAGAGGACGTGCGGAAAGTGGTCGATTTCGTGAGCGATGATGCGGAAAAGCTTATGGAAAAATTCTGGCCCGGCCCTTTAACTTTGGTATTCAAATGCACCCATCCCAAACTCTCACTGGTTTTAGCCAAGGGAGAGAAACTGGGCATTCGGGTCTCTCCCAGCCAGCTGATAGCTCGACTTCTGGATGCGGTAGGGGTTCCCATCACCGCCACCAGCTCCAACATCTCTGGAAAGAAAAGCTGTGTGGCGGCAAATAGAGTTTTCTATTTCTTCAATGGAAGAATCGATATGATTCTGAACGGGGGCAAGTCAAAGGTTTTTCTTCCCTCCACCGTGCTGGATGTCTCTACAGAAGAAGTCTCTTTGATTAGGCTGGGGCATATACCAATGGAGGAGATAGGAAAGGTGGTGCCAAAAATCAGGATTCCGGAAGAGGGGACTGATGACTCAAACAGCCCAAAAGAGGTAAAAGTGAGCTCGGTTTCGGAGAATCCTCAAAAGGGAGAAGAGCAAACTCAAGCCGACGCCTTAGGTTGATTCAAAAGAAGGGTATTTTTTTGATTAAAGAGTTTATAAAAAAATGGACAGTAGCCATACGAGCGCCCTTTTTTACCGCCAGTGCCATTCCGGTTCTGGTGGGATCTGCCTTAGCCTGGAACATGACCGGAAAGTTCAGTTTACCCAAATTCATCCTGGTATTGGTGGGAGTGCCTCTGTTTAATGCAGGGACCAATTTAGCCAACGACTACTATGATCACAAGACCGGAAATGATGAGATCAACATCAAGGTTACACCTTTCTCCGGAGGAAGCCGGGTGATTCAGAATGGCGTGATCCCCCCCAAGCACATATTGATCGGTTCGTTTTTATTCTTTGGTCTGGGATCTGTCATCGGGCTCTATTTGAATGCAATCACCCCGGGGAATCTGATCTTATACCTGGGCATCTTCGGGCTTTTGAGTGGCTTTTTCTATACTGCCACCCCGGTGCTTATCGGATATCGGGGGATAGGCGAATTTGTGGTCGGCTTAAACTTAGGCATCCTCGCCATAATAGGCGCATACTACGTTCAAGCTCACAGTTTAAGCTGGTCTGCCTTCTGGATATCTCTTCCCATCGGTTTTCTGGTGGCGGCAATCTTATATATCAACGAATTTCCCGATTATGATGCAGATAAGGCGGTGAACAAAAGACACCTGGTGGTGTTATTGGGAAAAAGGAGGGCGGTTTATGGCTACTATTTCTTAGTCTGTGCCACTTATCTGGTGATAGCAGGAAGTGTGATCTTCAGGATGATCACACCTTTTGCCTTGCTCTCTTTTTTAACCCTCCCTTTAGCCATTGGTGCCATCAAAATCCTGAAAGCCAATTACGACAAATTCGCCGAGCTTATCCCGGCCCAAGCCAAGACCATCCAGACACATCTCTTCACCGGCCTGCTTTTGTCTTTAGGACTGGTGGTAGGAAGAATAGTATGAAATATGGGTAGGTTAAGGCTCTGTCTTTATGACTCGAGGATTTCGACGGGTTTTTGTAGAAAAACGCCCCGCCACTTTAAATAACTGCTATGTTGAGCGAAGCGGACGCCCAGATGGGGCGTTGACCCCCCCTGTCTGGGAAGCGAAGCATCTGGTTTTAGATTCCTCTCCCTTCAGGTTCAGAATCACACACAGGTATTCATCATGCTTCTTGGAAAAGGGAAGGACAGATGACCTCACCCCCTGTGTCCCCCTCTCCATAAAATGGAGAGAGGGATCAAGGGGGAGAGGTAGGAGTATAGGCCGGGCTGTCGCAAGACTGCCCGACAGTAAAAGCTGAGTCCCTGATCTTTTCCAGAAACACTGCCACAAGTTTCGTATGAATGATAATGATAGTTTAGCAGAGATTTGTGTGGCTCAGAAACTCACAAACACTTATGGTTGATTTAATTCTTCTTCACCCTCCCAGCATATATGATTTTCGAAAACGTTCTGTAATGTGGGGACCGATAAGCGACGTGATCCCCTCCACTCCTGTATTTGATATGTTTCCTCTGGGCTTTGTCAGCCTGTCTCATTACCTGACCGGACATGGGTTTAACGTGCGAATCATAAACATCGCCTATAAGATGCTATCTAATCCTCATTACGATGCAGAAAAAGAGATTAAAAAGCTGAAGACTTTTGCCTTCGGTATTGATCTGCACTGGCTGCCCCATGCTCAGGGAAGTTTGGAATTGGCCAAACTAATCAAAAAACATCATCCCCAAACTCCAGTGATCTTCGGAGGGCTATCATCCACCTATTTTCATCAGGAGCTTATAACATATCCTCAGGTCGATTTTGTCCTGCGAGGAGACTCCACCGAGAAGCCCCTTTTGCTCTTGCTGTCTGCTCTTCAAAACGGATCGGGCTTTGATGATATTCCCAATCTGACCTATAAGGAAAATGGGGAGGTCAAAGTTAACCCTACCAGCTGGGTTCCTGAAGATTTAAACCAATTACCTCTAGACTATTCCCACATCATCAGATCGGCGATAAGACATAAAGATCTTTCCGGGCACATTCCCTTTTATGGCTGGCAGGAATACCCCATCACCGCTATCTTCACCTGTCGGGGATGTAGTTATCATTGTGGAACCTGTGGGGGTTCGCACGAAAGTTACAAAGAGTTCTGTCATCGTCAAAAGCCAGCTTACCGGGATGTGGAGCTGGTGGCTTCTGACCTTTCTTTAATCTCCCGGTATTTCAAAGGCCCTATCTTCATCTTAGGGGATATATTTCAACCGGGAGAGGAGTATGCTAAAAAGCTTTTGCGTTTGCTAAGGAATCAAAGGATAGACAACCATGTGGTCTTAGAATTTTTTGATATACCCCCCCTGGACTCTCTGGACATAATCGCCGCCTCCATTCCCCATCTCAATATTCAGCTCTCCCCTGAGACCCATGATCCAAAGATAAGATCCATTTTCGGCCGACCTTATGATAACCAGAAGATGGAGGCGATGATCGAAAAAACTCTACAGTTGGGTTGTCACAAGTTTGATCTCTTCTTCATGATCGGGTTGCCCGGTCAGGACAAAAAATCAGTGATGGGCACGGTGGAATACCTGGATCATCTCTTAGAAAGATTGGGAAAAAGCAAAAAGCTTTTCCCCTATATCTCCCCTCTGGCTCCCTTTTTAGACCCGGGGAGTAAAGTTTTCGAGAATCCAAGAAATTTTGGCTACAAGCTGTTCTGTCGTACTCTGGAGGAACACAGAAAGTTGCTACTTACGCCAAGCTGGAAACAGATGCTCAACTACGAAACTTCTTGGATGAACAGAGATGAGATTGTGGAGAGCACCTACCAGAGTGCTTTAAAACTCAATCAAATAAAATGCAAGCACGGGCTGATAAAGCTCAAAAAATTCAAGGAGATAGAAAAGAGGATAAACCAAGCCCAAAGCATCATCCAGGCAATTGATGAACAGATGGACAAAGAGAGATCGACCGAAGTTACCTATCCATCCATCAAATCATTACAAATATCCACTATCTGTGATAAAGATGAACTTAAATGGCCGGTAAGATTTTTTGGACTCAACCTACCTAGAGGCTCTTTGAAAATTCTGGCACTTCTTAGAATAAAAAATATCCTCGGCTTGATTTTGCTGGGGAATGACTTATCATCGAAACGGACAAAAAACAACATAACCAAACCGTACCAAAAGCCTGCCAACTGAATTTGCATCTAATTGATTAGACCTGTTTATTTAGTGCAAAAAAAAGCCAGCCCCTTTGGGCTGGCACTGACCTACTCTGCAATGTTAGAGCGATGCTCTGCCACCGATCCAAATTCAGTGCATAGAGGCGGGAATTTATCCCGCCTTATGAGTCTTTTAACTACCCTGAAATTTCAATCTAATCAGCTCTCTGCTCTTGTCTACGGGTCAGTTGACTCAAAATGAGATCCAAATTCGGATATGAATTCTCAAAAATTGCTGTTGCTTAAACCACCACCATCTCCGGTTCTTTGATGCTGATGGTGACAATCAGTTTCCCTCGCTCCTTTCTTCCCAGGATTTTTACTTCCGTCTGGAAATGCTTGGCAGCTCCCTCCAACATTCCCAAAAAGAAATCATTTAAGTTTCTATCAGAGGAATATCTTATTTCAAAATGACCGGGGGAGGCTTTTCTGAATTCCAGTCGAGGAGGAGTTCCCAGACCATCCCGTTTTATATCATGGTGAATCCTGTTTACCGCTGTGATCAGATCACCTAAGCTTTTAACCCCGCTCATATAATCACTGAATATATCCGCAAAATAAGAGAAGGTCTCCCGCCCGAACTCTCTCCACAGGGCGGGAGGATCTGTCTCCGTCTGATCAGCTAAAGCTTGCATGATTTCTGTAAAATCTTCATCTGGATACCAGGTCAACTCAGCGAAAATATTGGTCCTCAATGATGCCTTTTGACACAGATCAGAGAAGGAGACCTGGGGATAATTTTTATCAATAAAACGAGCCAAACTGTTAAACATGGCGCCGTTCATGGAAGCCCTCCTTTTGAGATTTATGTTACAGAATAAATTTACCCCCTTACTTAACTAATCAGTTTATCGTCTGCTACCAAACCGCTTTTAGCGTAGAAAGGGAATTTGCTATAAAATTAAACAGTTTGTTCATCTAAATTGTGGCATGGTTGATTAGCTGATGAATTTTTGAACTTAGGTTGAACAACTTTTCTGTGTTTTTGTTTCAAAAAATTCCTAAAAAGATTTTGTCCGGTGGGGTGGAATGTTTATATTGCTTGATGAGAATGATGTTTACAAAAATTTGCGTTGAGAATCATGAAGAAAAAAGACAAGTTCCCCGATTTGATCAAATTGATGTCCCGGCTCCGATCCAAAAAAGGATGCCCCTGGGACAGAGAGCAGACACACAAATCGCTTCTGCCCTATCTGATCGAGGAGGCGTACGAGGTTCTGGACACCATCGAGACGGGCGATGACGATAAACTGAAGGAGGAGTTGGGAGATCTGCTTTTGCAGATAGTGTTTCATGCGCAGATAGCCAGGGAGAGAAAGGAATTCGACATATACGATGTCATAGAACTTCTTAACAAGAAGCTGCGGGCAAGGCACCCTCATGTATTCAGAACAAAAAAACCTGTCTCCACAGAGCAGGTACTGAAGAACTGGGAGCATATAAAGCTAAGCACCGATCCACAAAAGCCAAATTCGTCCGGGAGCAGAAGCAAATCAGTCCTTTCCGGCATTCCCCGTCACCTGCCCGCCCTGCTTAAAGCCTACCGGGTGCAGGAGAAGGTGGCAAGATTCGATTTCGATTGGAAGAACGCACAAGAAGTTTTTTCGAAAATTGAAGAGGAGATTGATGAGCTGAAAAGAGCCTCCAGAAAAAAGAGGATGAAACAAAAAGAGATAGAAGATGAGATGGGGGACATCCTTTTCTCCTGGGTGAACCTTTGTCGACACCAGAACATCAATCCCGAATTTGCGCTGATAAAGACCATCGATAAGTTTGTGAGAAGATTCAACTATATAGAAAAACAGCTAAGACGAAAGAAGATTCCGCTTAAGAGAGCCGGACTTCCTCTTCTCGACTCTCTGTGGGAAGAAGCAAAGAGGCACCAGATTTAACGGGTCGATGGGGGAGCAAGCTAGTCATTTCTTTGATTTGTGTTTCCGGATTAACCAAGAAGACTTGATTTTGGATATTTGATTGCAGGCATTCGAGTTGAACAACAGGAAACGACCCGTAAATTCCTGCCATAAGCTGAGCTACCCGGCGGTTGACCAAAAGACGTTGCATTGGAGCATAATCCGTTTATCTTGCTAAAGGTCTTGGAAATCGAGCCGACAAAAATAAAGGCGGGATAGAGGAGGGCAGGGACCGGAGGTACTTCAGACAACGATGACCCGGCTTTTTCAGGTTCCTGAGCAGTAGAGTATCACTAAGATTTTTGTTAGTAGACTAAGATTGGGGACGGTAAATCTGCCGACTATGGGCAGATGATGCTGATGGTACCCCAATCTTTTTTTGTGCAGATTTTTCGCACATCCTGAAACGTCGAAATGAGAAGAGAACAGCAATGAAAACCATAAGCGAAAGAGGGGGCATGAGAAAAATGAAAAACCTGGCGGCTTGCCTGGTTGTGTTGGGACTTCTTTTCGGACTAATCGGGCTGGCTCTTGCGGCAAACACCGCTCAGCAGACGGTTACCTTTCAGGTGGATGCAATCGACGAAGTTTCAGTCAGCGGAAATCCGGCAAACCTGGTAGTGAACACTGCCACAGCTGGTTCCCAGCCGGATGACGATACAGATAACTCGACGAGCTGGGCCGTGACTACCAACGGAACTAACAAGAAGATGACCGGGGATATTAATGTAGATATGCCTGCCAACGTCACCCTACAGGTCAACTTAACTGCGCCCACCGGCGGCTCAAGCGCTGGCGATGTGTCTCTCTCCACCACTGCTGCGGATCTGGTGACCACGATCACGCAGGTAGCGGAGAGCGGCCTGACGATAACGTATACACTATCCGCTACCATTGATGCTGGTGTAGTGGCGCAGGATACAAGAACAGTAACCCTCACTTTGACAGACGGTTAATGCCTAAGGTATAAGATAGCGGTAAACGCGGGGCGGTCGGGCTTTCCGACCGCCCAAGTCCTCATTCTAATGGGAAGAGCATTTTTTTTCTTAGTCCTTCTTTTGTTCTTTGTGACCACTGCGGAAGCGATTGACATATCGGCTACTGGGGGATGGGGTGAAACAATTGATCAAGCTGATCTAGTTTCTGGGGCGGGAAGTGATCTGGTTGACACCTATGAAAGCGCGACCGACGCCACGTCTATCGACATCACCAACACCATTGACAAGCATGATGCGTGGCGAGTGGATGTGAGGAGAGTTGATGGCGGAGGCTGGCACGGAGATTTCACACTTTATGTAAAAAGAACCTCAGATGGAAATGGTCAAGGCAATGTTATTTCAGGGGGCCTTTCTTACATTGAAATCACGACAACAGATAGTGAGTTTTACTCCGGGGAAGGGGCCCTATGGAATGTTGATGTGCAATACCAGCTAACCGGTATGTCGATTGGTGTTTTACCTGCTAACTACAGCACAACCATAATCTTCACCGTGGTTGATATTTGATAAGGAGGAAAAATGAGGAAATTACTCTATCTCTTTCTGCTTTTCGTCGTTCTGGCGGACACGGCGCTGGCTGGAGTTTCGGTTGTAGGAGGGCTGACCCGGGAGAAGGCCCTTGAGCCTGGCGCAAAATTCGAGGGAACCATAAAGCTGCAAAACACCGGTGAGACCACCTGCCAGGTGAGTGCTTATCAAACGGATTACCTCTTCTACGCGGATGGGAGTAATGTTTACGGCGAGCCTGGTTCCGCCGTTCGGTCTAACGCTGACTGGCTTACCATCAGTCCAAAGCGACTTACCATCCCTCCCGGGGAGGAGGCATCAGTCTATTATTCCGGTCAGGTGCCGGAGATTAAGGAACTGGCTTCGATCCACGATGACGTACAGTTGCTCGAGAGCCCGAGCTTAGTCGGGACTTACTGGAGCATGGTGATGATAGAGCCTGAGCCAGAGACGGGTCCTGAAAGTGTAGAGGGTGAGGCGGGGAAGGTCAAGATCGGCATACAGACCAAGGTGCGCTACGGGATACAGATTGTCACCCATATCGGCGATACTGGAATCCGCAAGATCAGGTTCTTGGACAGGAGACTTGCTAACCAGGAGGGGCAAATCACTCTACAGTTGGGCATCGAGAATATTGGAGAAAGATGGCTTTCGCCGACCGTCTGGGTGGAGCTCTACGACGACGAAGGGATTGAGGTGGGACGATTCGAGGCCGGCAAGAAACGAATCTATCCCCACTGTTCGGTGAGACATGAGGTGGACTTAAGTGGGGTCCCCAAGGGGAACTACAAGGCCCTGGTGGTCGTGGATAACGGAGATGAATATGTATTTGGCGCCAGGTATGATCTTGGAATAGAATGATGAAGAAACTCTTGGTTTTCCTCTTTTATTTCCTTCCTTTTCTGTTCCCCCATTGTTTGGCTCAGGATAAGGGTCATGGAGTTGAAGTAAGATCAACTTCATCTGAACTCTTAGAAATCGACCCGGGCAAGATCGTCAGTGCAGGCTTTTTAGTTTCCAACCAGACCGAGAACGAAGAAGAGCTTTATGAGAAGCTCACCCTCCCCGCAGGCTGGCAGGAAATCGTTTCCGACGAGCTCTCTTTCAAGCTCAAGGCGGGAGAGCAGCGAGTCAGGATATTTGCGTTCCTCGTTCCTCTTACCTCCCCGGCAGGCCGGTACTCCATAGGCTACTCGGTTCGAAGCCAGAGGGATTATTCCGTAACTGACGAAGATACCCTGTCGGTGGTGGTCTTGCCCGTAGTGGAGTTGGAGATATTGGTGCAGGATAAACCGGAGGCGGTGATTGCCGGAGAGGCATACGTTGTGAAGCTGCGTCTGCTCAACAGAGGCAATAGCAAAACCGACGTGAAACTCCGGATAAAATCAAACCCGGATTACGGGGTGGAAATGGAGCCATCTGAGGCCGCTTTGAAAGCGGGAGAGCACCAGATAATAAGAATTGAAGTGAAGACAGACGAGAAAATAAAACAAAAACTCATACAGATTCTAAGAATCCAAGCTGCGGCAGAAGAATTAAGAGACGCTGGCGTCTCAGTCAGACAAACGGTTTCAGTCGAGATTATTCCCAGGGTGACCGGCAAGCTCGATCCTTATCACCGGCTGCCGATCCAGGTAGCATTGATTGCTGCCGGTCAGGATGAGACAGGTGGTTTTCAGGCGGAACTATCAGGTCGAGGCAGTCTGGATGAGGAAGGAAAGAGGAGCGTTGATTTTCTGTTTCGCGGGCCCGACATTCAAAACAAAGGCACACGGGGAAAAAGAGACGAGTTCCGGGTCAGCTATCGTCATGAGCACCTGGTCCTCCACTTGGGTGACAGAAGTTATTCCCTTTCCCCTCTGACAGAGAGATTCCGCTACGGCAGGGGCGTTGAGGCAAAGGTGAGCCGGGGAAAGTTCGGATATGGAGCTTTCTACATGGAAGGAAGATGGCAGAAGCCAAAGGAGAGGGAGCTGGGAACTTATTTGGCATATCAGTTCAATGAGCGACTGGGCATAAAGGGAAACTTCCTGGGAAAGAGTAAACAATCCAGCCAATCCGGCAGCGGATATGATGATGAGATCTTCAGCATCCTGGCAAAAGTGAAGCCTGATGAAACGGTGGCTCTTGACCTCGAGTGCGGAGTCAGCGACTGCGAAAGGGACGGCAGATTCAAAGACGCAGCCTATCGGATAAATGTACAGGGGCAAGCTGACCAGATCAGATACTCTTTTGAAAAGACGTATGCGGGTCCGGAGTATTTCGGTTATTACCACGATGTCAGTTACACCACCGGCACCGTGCTTTTTCCCATTCACCATAGACTGCGAGGCAATCTGTCTTATCGCTCGTACAAAAACAATCTGGACCTTGACTCCAGCAGATGGGTGGCTAACCGGGAAAAATCTTACCGGGCAGGCGTCACCTATCGCTTTCCATTTGGCACCTCCCTTTATTTCGATTATGAAGACCTAATCAGAGAAGACCACATTTTGCCTGCAGATTACGACTACGAGGAGCGAGCATGGAAGCTGGGAGTCGGACACAACTTCGGCGATCTTTTCCTCAACGCACGCGCCGAACGAGGGAGATTAGAAAACAGACTCCTCGCCACCACAAATGATAATTTAGAGAGATACAGCTTGTATGCTCATTTTCGTCCAGGCCCCAGGCTAAGCTTGAGTTCTTATGCCAGAATTGGGCACAGCAGTTTCACCTCCAGCCTGGAGAGGACAAAGGACTTCGGTTTTTCCACATCCTGGCGTATTAGAGACGACCTTCATCTCAGCTTAGAATATCGCAAGAACAAGACCGGCTCTGAAAACAACCAGAAACGGGACGATTTTTTCTCCACCCTCGCCTGCGACCTGCCCAACGGCCATGCCCTGGTACTCAGGAGTCAATGGTCCAGATACGGTCAGAAAAAAGAGGAGTTTTCCTTTTTCGCAATGTACACGGTTCCGCTAAGAATACCGGTGAGCAAGAAGACCAGCATCGGCGTTCTTAGGGGACAGGTTTATGATGAGGAAAACGTAGCAAAAGCGCCGATTCCAAAAGTTCTCTTGAGAACTCGGGGAGCGACCGCGATGACCAACGAGAACGGTGAATTCATCTTTCCTTGCCTGGAGCCGGGAACCTACCATCTGAGAGTGGAGAAGAACTCAATTGGACTTAACCGGGTTACCCGTAAAAGACTGCCCTTTACGGTGGAAGTAAAGGGCGGAGAAGAAACCGAGATTGAGATCGGCGTTGTGACATCCTGCAAGATTTCGGGGATGGTGGCGGTTTTTCCCCGCAAGCCGGAGAATGAATCTGGGGATCAAAGCATCACCTCCGGCGACAGCCTGTTTGTGGTGGGTTCCGGCGAAGCGGAGGGTTTGAAGGCCGCTGAGACGAGTAAGGTGAGAGGACTGAGTAATATCCTGGCGGAGGTCAGGTGCGAAGAAGAGGTCTTACGGCAGTTTACCGACCAAAAGGGGAGATTCTCTTTTGAAGATTTAAGGCCAGGAGAGTGGACCCTAACGGTTTACGATCACGATCTGCCCGCTTACCATTATCTGGAAGACGAGCAGTTTCAGTTTGCTTTGCGACCGGGAGAAGAAAAAGAAGTTACGGTGAGAGTTCTGCCTCGCCTCAGACCTATCCAGATTATTGAGGAGGGAGAAATCAAGTAAGAGAACAAGTGAAATGAAAACCGGCTATTTAACCGAATGGTTGCGGCACACCGCGCACACATGGACGGTTGGGCAAACCAACAAAGTGGTCAGCGGATTGAACGGATATGATTAGACGGTCTCAGGAATTTGTATTACTGAAGCGACAGGGCAATAGAAGAAATCTTTGAGTTCCTATTTAAGGACATCCCGGGGAGGGACCACCTTTGTAAAGATAGTTCACCAAATAGAGCAGATCGCCGAGGTCAATGTCTCCATCAAAATCAACATCTCCAGCTTCTAAGGGATCGGGAGCAGGACCGTCTTTATACAGATAACTTACCAGAAAAAGCACATCCGCAAGGTCTATGAACCCATCACCATTGACATCCCCTCTTTGTCCCGAACGAATCTTGGCACATACTGGCATGTTGTGTTGCGGGATATAGGTATATGTGGGAAGTATTCCTGCAGCAAACTGAAGATCAAGGACTCCGGGAAACGAGTTAGTATCAATGCAAACAGTCATGGTATCTTCCACAAGAAGGGTCATGGTGACTAAGAGAACCTGGCTTCCCGGTCCCCATAGCTGGTCATTTTGTCCTGAAGCCGCCACGCTTAACCAAAAGTCATCCTCTGTAAGATTAAGTACCTTGGTACCCCAATCCTCTCCAAGACCATTTTCATATAAACTCATCATGTAGTTCTCCCTCCCTCCGAAGTGACGGAAGATGCTGTTAACTGAATCAGAATAAGACATAGTATTCCTCTCGGAGGTTAAACTGCAATAGGCAGTCGGATTGGTATGGGTGACTTTAAGTGGAATTATTATTCCAGAAACGGAATCTTGAGCTGGGTCAGGAACATCATGAGTGACCAATAAGAGGAAATGAACTTCCCAAGGTGGTGGGCTGACATGGCAGGAGTCGTAGCAAATAACATAGAGGGTATCGGGGATTCCGGGGTCTTGTCCCCAGGCAAAACCAGTCAAGCCGAAAAGGATTATGGTTGTGGTCAGGACTAATAGATTCTTTTTCATTGTTCCCTCCCATCTAAGGACATCCTGGCGGAGGTCCTCCCTTGTAAAGATAATTGACGAGATAGAGCAGATCGCCGAGGTCAATGTCTCCATCAAAATCAACATCTCCAGCTTCTAAGGGATCGGGAGCAGGGCCGTTTTTATACAGATAACTTACCAGGTGAAGCACATCTCCAAGGTCTATTACTCGATCACCATTGACGTCGCCTCTTTGCCCGGAACGAATCTTGACAGAATACGGCAGGTTGTGCTGTGGGTAATAGGTATATGTGGGATATACTCCCGCACCAAACGTTGGTGGTACAATACCCCCAGGGGGAGGCCAAGGTCCATTCTCAATATGTATAGTCATGGTATCGGATACAATAAAGGTCATAGTGGCAAGTAGAACGCTGCTTCCTTCCCACCATCTTTGGTCATCCAATTGACAGGCGGCTACAGCAAACCGAAAGTGAGCCGGAGGTTCGGTTTGCACATACACAAATCGGCAGTCCCATTCTGCTCCATTGCCTTGCTCATACAAATTCATCATTCGGTTTTGCATTCCGCCAAAGTGTCGGAAGACGCTGTTGGCTATGTCAGATGATAGCATGGTATGATTTTTCCAATACGATATGCTACAATAGGCAGTCGGATTGGTATGGGTGATGTCGAAAGCTAATATCACTCCCGCAAGGGAATCTTGAGCCGGGTTAGGGACATCATGAGTTACCAATAAAGTGAAGTGAACTTCCCAGGGTGGTGGGCTGACATGGCAGGAGTCGTAACAGATAACATGAAAAGTGTCGGGGACTCCAGGGTCTTGTCCCCAGGCAAAACCAGAGAGTCCCAAAAGGATTATGGCTGTTGTCAAGAGTAATAGATTCTTCTTCATTGCTCCCTTCTATCTAAGGGCATCCCGGTGAAGGTCCTCCCTTGTAAAGATAATTGATCAGATGGAGAAAATCGCCGAGGTCAATGTCTCCATCAAAATCAACATCTCCAACTTCTAAGGGATCTGGGGCTGAACCGCCTTTATACAGATAACTTACCAGAAAAAGCACATCTGCAAGGTCTATGCACCCATCACGATTGACATCCCCTCTTTGTCCCGAAAGAATCTTGACAGAATACGGCAGGTTGTGCTGGGGGTAATAGGTATATGTGGGATCCACTCCCGCACCAAAGTTTGGTGGGTAAAAACCATACGGAGGCCAAAATGCAATCTCAAGATCGATAGTCATGGTATCGGATACAATGAAGGTCATAGTGGCAAACAGAACCCTACTTCCTTCCCACCATCTTTGATCGTCATATCCACTGGCAGCAACAGAGAGCCAAAAGTGAGCTGGCGGCCCTGTTGCTACATCCACAATTTTGGTATCCCATTCTTCTCCATTTCCTTGCTCATACAGGTTCATCATTCGGTTCTGCATTCCAGCAAAGTGCCGGAAGAGGCTGTTGGCTGTGTCAGATGGTAGCGCAGCAAGATTTTTCCAAGCTGGTATGCTACAATAGGCAGTCGGATTGGTATGGGTGATGTCGAAAGCAAATATCACTCCCGCAAGGGAATCTTGGGCCGGGTTAGGGACATCATGAGTGATCAATATTAGGAAATGAACTTCCCGGGGCGGTGGGCTGACATGGCAGGAGTCGTAACAAATAACATGGAAAGTATCGGGGACTCCAGGGTCTTGTCCCCAGGCAAAACCAGTCAGTCCCAAAAGGATTATGGCTGTTGTCAAGAGTAATAGATTCTTCTTCATTGTCCCTCCTGATAATTAGCCCTCAAAGACGCCAATTCCAGAGAATGGTCACACAGGCATTCTGAAGAAATGGATATGTTCTCTGAAAAATATGTCGGGTTATATAAAAAATCTAATATATCTTCTCCAATTGTCAAGTGAAATCGATACCTTTTACCTCGATTCTTTCTTATTGCTCCTTAGGTGAACAAAATGGTGCAGCCGGGGTTGTTTTCAGTATCCCAACGCTTCATGTTCAACTGTCGTATGGCAATAAGGTCAAATGGTCTAAATAATTACTTGACAAAACCGATAGCTTATATTAAGCTGGACTGAAATGACTTGCAACTGATGTACTGAAAGAGAAAGTTCTCGAATTCCCCGGCTTTATTAAGAAAGTTGCTTTGGGGTTTGAGTTTTCGGTCTTAGCAATCAGGGAGAAAATCAAGAATCATCTGAAAAGTAAACTTCCTGTGATCACCTGCTCTTAAGAATGTATGAATAAGTTCGGCGAGTGCGGTGAGGGAAGCTTTGTGATCCATTCAAATTCTGCCTTTTCAGAGAACGTCACAGTTGAGTAAGAGCAAAGATTGGTCATGATTATGACAGATAAAGAGATTCAAAAAGTAGCCCAAGAGGAAGGGTTAGATTCTGCCTTTGTGAGAAAAGGGGTGGAAGAAGGGACCATCGTTATTCTCAAGAACAGACTACATAAGTGCGCAAAACCGGTTGGGGTGGGAAAAGGTTTAAAGACCAAGATAAACGTGAATTTAGGAACCTCACCGGATAGGGTAAATTTTGATTTAGAGCTCAAAAAGCTTAAGCTTTCCATCCAGTTGGGGGCGGATACGGTGATGGATCTCTCCACCGGCGGAGAGATAAAGGACCTGCGGCAGGAGATTTTAAAAGAATCTAAAATTCCGGTAGGGACGGTCCCCATATATGAGGCAGTCTGCAGACTGGCTCAGAATGGTAAATCCTTAGTGGAGATGACCAGAGACTCTTTGTTTTCTGTTATCGAGGATCATCTCAAATCCGGGGTCGATTTTCTAACGGTTCATTGTGGTTTGACCAGAAGAGTCCTTCCCATAATTGATGAAAAGAAGCGAACCACCGGCATCGTCAGCCGGGGAGGCTCGTTTCTGTACAGGTGGATGAGGCATAACCGCAAAGAGAACCCTCTGTATGAAAGTTACGATGATCTTCTGGACATGACAAAAGAATACAACGCCACCTTGAGCCTGGGGGATGGTCTGAGACCCGGAAGCATTGCTGATTCCACCGATCGCACTCAGGTGGAGGAGCTTTTGATATTGGGAGAGCTGGTGGACAGGGCAAAAAACAAGGGGGTGCAGGCGATGGTGGAAGGTCCCGGACATATCCCCATTCATGAGATCGAAGCCAATGTGTTATTGGAGAAGAAGCTTTGTCAGGGAGCGCCTTTTTACGTTCTGGGACCTCTGGTGATAGATTGTGCGCCCGGATACGACCATATCGTCTCCGCCATTGGTGGGGCGGTGGCGGGATCTGCCGGTGCGGATTTCCTCTGTTACGTCACCCCCTCAGAACATCTGGGGTTGCCCGATTTAGAAGACGTCAGAGAGGGGATCATTGCCTCAAAGATCGCCGCCCATGCCGCAGATATTGCCAAAGGAGTGGCAAAGGCGAAAGATCAGGATAATCTCATCTCTCAAGCCAGAAAAAAATTTGACTGGGACCGTATGATCAGTTTAAGCTTGGATCCAGAGAGAGCAAGAAAGAAGAGAGGAGAGGTTGGATCGGATTCTCGAAAATGCACCATGTGTGGAGAGTTCTGCGCCATGCGAGAGAATATTATTTGAATGGGTTTCTACGTTGGTAACGGACACCCTGTTCTTCACCATAAAAAGTCACGGGCGAGAGCGTCCTTGACGGACAGAGGATTGTATGATATACAATTTCCGCATAGATAGAAGCGGAGTTCATAAGATATTAAGAAGACTTAAAGAAAAGAAAATGCTATCGCAGGGTTGGGGTGGTGGGGAGGAAGCTAATCTCAGGATAAACCAAGACAGCTATGTTAAGAAGTGCTCAAATTTCTATACTCTTGCCAGCACGCGAATACCTACGAATCCCTTAAGAATGAAGGATTTCAAAGACGGAGATATAATTGTAACGCCTCACCTACCCGAAAATGGAAAGGTGTCAATTCATATCGTAGATGGGAATTTCCCGGAGTGTTATGACTATCTCGAAAAGGATCCTTACCATCTGAATAACAGGTTCAAGATCAAGAAGTCCTATGGTCTTGACGGAAATATCAGCATCTACAATGTTGGCTTAGCCTCCTGGTACGGGAAGCTTCAATGGCTCAGGCTGCCGGTTTTGCCTATAGAAGAATTCGAAGCGAGTTTCGAAAAGATTATCCAAGAACTGGAAAAGAAGCCAGATGCAAGGTTTGAGGTGTCGGAATTGGATGAGTATTTGGATTCTCAATTGTCCTACATCATCAGACGGCTCAAGGATAGCTTGAATTCAATTAGCGCAAGCAACAGTAATATTTCTTTCGAATCAATCTGTGAACATCTGCTTTCATCTGCTGGTTATAGAATCGAAGGTCGCCGTATTTATGACAGCACTGGAGGCGATGTTGATTTACGTTGCACCCGCGAGCGCACTGATCTTTCACCTTTCGAAGCAGGACAAACAATACTCTTTGTCCAAGTGAAGAAACACTTAGGGACGACTGATGAATGGGCTGTTAAGCAACTGCTTAAGATGATTGAGAAAGAGCCTGAAGCTGATGGGTGCGTAATGTCTCTTGCGGATAGTTTCAGTAAAGAGGCACAAACCCTAGCTGATAGAAACGGAATCCTCCTCATGAACGGAGACACGATTTGCAGACTGTTACTCAGGAATATGGTTGCTTGATAGAGCAACACTTCGCAAATGCGCAAGAGGTTATCTAAAATTTGGCTTATGCAAGGTTTAATTCCGATGATGAGTCGAAGTTATAATAAATTGTAGAGGGGATTAGTGCCGACCGTTTTCAAAATAAAAGGATATAGATTCTTTTTCTTTAGTAATGAGATGAACGAACCAATACACATTCATGTGGAATCCGCGGGGAAATATGCAAAATTTTGGTTAGAACCTATCGCCTTAGCAAGAAACATAGGTTTTCGGCCTTTTGAACTAACCGAAATTAGAAATGTAATTCTTGAAAATAAGAGAACAATAAAGGAGAGATGGAATGAACACTTTCCCGGTTAAACAATTTACTCCGATAGCTACAGATATTAAAGTAACTTCGGAAATGTTACAAGTTTATCTGTCTGATGGAAGGGTTGTAAGTGTTCCCCTTGAATGGTTTCCTAAGCTTAGAGAGGCTTCAGAAAAAGAAAGAAATAATTGGCGTCTTGTTGGTGGAGGCATTGGAATTCATTGGGAAGATATTGATGAGGATTTATCTGTTGCAGGTTTATTATGAGAATCATGTATAAGGATAGTCAGAGGTCAGATAACACGGGAGGCTGTCGAGAAACCCTTGAAGATCGATTTATGGTTCACCATGAATGGTTCTGCAATTCACCATAAATATAAGTTCTCTTTTCCTTTTTAAGAAGATATATTATCTGGAGGAAGGAAGGTATCCATGAAGACAAAGCCGTCGGAGGTAGGCAGTCAGTGATCGAATTAAACGCAGGATAATAAGACCTGCTCCCTGTTGGGAGCAGGAAAATTTTGTCCACGAAACTAAGCCTTTTAACCATTCAAAAATGGAGGAAATGATGAGAGACCCCCATCCTTTCATCCGCCTGACTTTGACAGTTGTTGCTCTTCTGGTGTGGATGGTATTGTATTCATCCTCTACTTTTGCCCAGAAGGATCCTTTGGGCAAGCCGGATACCTGTCGGATCGTGGTATCTCAGGATGAGAAAAGCAATCAGGTGACCGTATCGGCGTATGTGTTCAATGACGAGGAGTTGATGGCGTTGACTTTGCCCTTTCGCTACGGTGATGGAAAAAGTCCCATCAGGTGTGATTCCGTCAGATTCTGGAAGACCAGAACAGAGTATTTTGGCATGAAAGCACAGAAGATCGACACCATCCAGCAGACGGTGTTGATCGGGTTGATCTCGGATATGGGTGGAGATAAACCAGCCCTGAAAAAGGGATATGGAGAGGTGGCAAAAATATACTTCACCCTTTCTAAGGACAAGAAATTTCAGGATTTCTACATGGACACCACCAGGATCAAACCGTTTAACGTGCTTAAGTTCGTTACCCCGGACGTGAAAGGCATCTATCCAGCGTTTGACAACTCCAAGGCATTGGTAAAGGGTGGGATTCCTCTGGCTTCCTCCGTGGAGAAGAAGGAGACAGAAAAGCCCTCAGAGCCAGAAGAAAAAGAGAAAAAATAAAAACAGAGGAAGTGGATTTCTGGCTGTTTCACTTAAACTGAGCTTTGGATTGACAAATTTACCATATCAATTATATTGAACTTGGGAAAGGTTAAGATTTCATTTAAAACGCTTCGTTTTATGTAACATAACATCCGATGAAAACTTGCCGGTTAATTCGATGATTTCCCCCAGAGTGCAAGAATTAGATTTTTCACACGACCAGAGAAGTTAGAAATATTTGCCCCATACGGAGTTTACCATGCGGGTCTGGAGAAATTTTGGGATAGTGCTGTTTTTTTTCTGCTTTTTTCTCGCCTCTTCCGGCATCTCAGCACAAAAGATCATGCAGGCGATGATTCATCTTGCCAATAAGGCGCAGATGAGGGAAATTATCAATCTCCATCTGGACATCGCCTATGTTAAACCTGGACAGTACGTAGACATAATCACCCATGCGGAGGAAATTGAAAAACTCCGCTCTTCAGGATATGAAATAGAAATAGTGCACGAGGACCTGGTGACTTTCTATCAGAGCAGACTGGATAGAACCAAAGACATGGGGGGATACCATACTTACAGTGAGATAATTGCAGTCTTGGATTCAATGCACGCCCTTTATCCTTCCCTAACCACCACCAAGATGGATATAGGTCATAGCCTGGAAGACAGCGTGATCTGGGCTTTCAAGATTTCGGATAATCCAGAGGTGGATGAGGATGAGCCGGAGGTTTTTTACAACTCCTTGATTCATGCACGTGAACCAGCCGGCATGGAGGTACTTTTGTATTTTATGTGGCATCTTCTGAACAACTATGGATCCGATTCTCTGGCGACCTATCTGGTGGACAACCGGGAGATGTGGTTTGTTCCGGTAGTTAATCCAGACGGGTATTGCTACAACGAGTATACTCAACCGGACGGCGGTGGGATGTGGAGAAAAAACCGGCGAAACTGCGGAGGAGGAGACTGGGGGGTGGATTTGAATCGAAACTGGGGGTATATGTGGGGTTACGATAACCAAGGCTCCAGCCCCTATTGCGAAGATGTGACCTATCGAGGAGACTCTCCCTTTTCCGAGCCCTCCACCCAGGTGATCCGAGATTTTATAACGAGCCGTGATTTCGTGATGTGCTTGGACAATCATACCTATGGCGAGTGGCTGATCTATTCCTGGTGTTATGACCAGTTTTACACGCCGGATCACAGTCTTTTTGTGGCTATTGCGGAATCCATGGCGGTCTTCAACGGGTATACCCCCGGCACCGCCTGGGAGCTTTTGTATCCGGTGAATGGAGGAAGTGTGGACTGGGAATACGGAGAGCTTGGAATTTTTGCCATCAGTCCGGAGATCGGGACTGAAGAGGATGGATTCTGGCCTCCCTCTTGGAGGATATTGCCTCTGTGTGAACTGGAGCTTCCCGCCAATCTTCTGTATGCGGAGCTGGCGGACAATCCGCGGAAGATCCTACCGCCGGTTGCCCCGGTCTTGGCTTCCATAGACAGCGTATACCCTGATTATACCATCTCTTGGTCACATTATGATACTCTGAATCCAGCCGCAGCCTTTGAGCTGGTGGAGATGACCGGATTTGA